>Ga0102938_10001208_pt1 | contig 19531 bp, 23 predicted proteins | sample SalPonR2_B_D2_MG_FD_84516 | JGI IMG/M metagenome (GOLD analysis project Ga0102938, IMG submission 84516) | Salt pond soil microbial communities from South San Francisco under conditions of wetland restoration - Salt Pond MetaG R2_B_D2_MG | ecosystem: Environmental > Aquatic > Marine >... | reverse complement strand
TAGACATTAAAATCTAACTTAAAGGAGGTCGGTTTTTATTATATAAATTGTACATTTGTGGTAAAATATAAATGATAAAAAATTTTGGGAGGACTAAATGATAAACAGAGAGAGACTAATTAAAAGATTCATGGATTACGTTAAAATCGACAGTGAAACTGGAAACGAAAAGAAGTTCAGCGAAAAAATTGTCAAGGAACTAAAAGACCTTGGTTTAGAAGTTAGAACAGATAAAGCAGGAAAAAAAATTGGTTCAAACGGAAACAATGTATACTGCTACATTAAAGGTAAAGGAAACAAATCTAGATTTTACAGTGCTCATATGGATACTGTTAAACCGGGAATAGGTATTAAACCTATTTTAGAGGATGGATATATAAAAAGTTCTGGAGATACAATTTTAGGAGGAGATGATAAAGCCGGTATAGCAGTTGTTATGGAGGCGGTAAATTCTATAGTAGAAAATAACATAGAGCATAATTCTATTGAAATTATTTTTACTATAAGCGAAGAAGGTGGACTAAATGGAGCGAAAAATTTAGACCCTTCCTTAATTAAATCTAAAGAAGGCTATATATTTGATAGTGGTGGACATGTAGGCATAATAATTAATCAAGCTCCGTCTCAGAAAAAATTATACATCGAAGTTTTAGGAGAACCTGCTCACGCAGGGGGAGAACCGGAAAAAGGAGTAAGTGCTATCAATGTAGCTTCTGAAGCTATTAGTAAAATGAAACTTCTAAGAATAGATGAAGAAACCACAGCAAATATAGGGACCTTTAAATCTGAAGGAGCAACAAATATTGTAAATCCAAAAGCATACATTGAAGCAGAGGCAAGGAGTTTATCTGAAGAAAAATTAAAAAAACAAACAGACCATATGGTAGAAATGTTTGAAGAAACAGCTAAGAGATATGGAGCAGAAGTGAAGATTGACATAGAACATTTATATTCCGCTTATAAACTAAGTAATGATGAAGCTGTAATAGAATATGTAGAAAAAATTATGAAGGATTTAGACATCAACATTGAAAAAATAAGTTCCGGTGGCGGTAGTGATGCTAATATATTAAATGAAAAAGGATTAAAAGCAGTAAATTTAGGATTCGGTGGAAATCATGCCCATACTTTGAAAGAAAATTTAAATATTGAAGACTTTACTAAGTTAGCTGAATTAACTTATAGACTTATGACGGATTGAAACAATATATATTAAAAAAAATTAATAAAATTCCGCAGTTACATTTTTAATTAAAGGGTAAATATGAAAGACAGGAGGAATTTTATGGGCAAGAAAAATATAACCTTAAATGGTAATCAAATTACTCTAATTGGAACTGAAATTAAAGTTGGAGAAAGAGCACCAAATTTTAAAGGTATAAAAAAAGATCTTGAAGAATTTGACTTTTATGAGGAAACAAAAGATCAAATAAAAGTGCTTAGCATAGCACCTTCTATAGATACAAAAATATGCTCTGAGCAAGCTATAGAATTAAATAGAATAGGGAAGAAATTAGGAAATAGTGTTGTAATTGTTAATATAACAGCTGACCTTCCATATGCTCAGCAAAAATTTTGTAAGAAAAATAATATAGAAAATATTTTAGTTATTTCAGACCATAAATATCTTGATTTTGGTGGTAAGTACGGCTTTGTTATAAAAGAAATGAGACTTTTATCTAGAGGTATCGTTATAGTAGATATAAATAATATAGTTAGATATGTTGAATATGTTGATGAGATAACAAAAAGTGTTAATTTCGACAAAGCAGTAGAAGTAATAAAAAATATAAAATAAAATTAGGGTTTAATCCCTAATTTTATTTTTAAATAATCTCCCTATAAATACTGAGGATAGTATTACTAAAGGAATTGAAACTAAAAGCCTTATAACAGAAAACTTCAACCCTAAAAATGAAGCTTCAAATATAGTCATTGGAATTCTAGTAAGAGCGGAAGAACCGATATAAGTTAATATAATACTTAATTTAGCACCTTTTTTATATAGAGCATGTGCTACCGGGAAAGCCACATAAGCACCACCTACAGTAGTACTCGATAGAATAATTGCCCATATATAGCCTCTTATACCAGAAGCATCTCCAAAATATTTTTCTACGGTTTTTCTTTCTACCCATACTTCAAATAAACCTATGAGTATAAAGGCAATTGGAAGTATAGTTAGCATACTTTTTACAAAATCAATAAAATTACCACCTATTGTGATACCAGGGGAAAAATCTGTTATCAAAGAAACGAATAGAAATATAAAAAAACCGGAAACTAAAAATACATCAAAAAATTTACTCTTACTCATATAACTATCTCCCCATAAAAAATACCAATAACAACAGATATTATAATACAAATCACATAACTGATTATATTTCTCGTAATGGATAATTTCCAGCCAAAATAATCTTTCTCAATAGGAAATGTTATAATACCTACAAGCATTAAAGTAGTTGTAAAAGAAGCGACTGCAGTATAACTTACACCTTTATCAATAAGTACCGAACTTAAAGGAAAGGCTACAAAGCCGGGGAGAATTGTTATAGAACCAAAAAACGAACCTAAAAAAGTTCCTCCTACAATACTGCTACCGCCAAGATATTTACTGATGATATTTTCAGGAACTAAATATAGAACTATAGATACGGCAATTAGCATTTTTGCAAAGGAAGGAAGTATATTTTTGAATTTTTTCCATGCTACTTTAAATCCTTTGTAAGTTTTTTCTTTACTCTTAAAAAAAGATAGTAATATAATAAATAAAGCAAAAATATATAAAAAATACATATAAACTCCTAGAAATGTAATATAATTATATTATAAAGTAAAAACAGATAAAAAAACATAACTAATGTTACTAATTTAGCAAAATATAGAAAAGAGGTGGAAAAATGGGAAAAAAGGGAGCTTTCTTTGATATTGATGGTACATTATATAGAGAAGGAATGATTACAGCAATATTTAAGAAGTTTATAACTTCAGATATAATTGGAGCCGAAAGATGGTTTAATGAAGTAAAAGAAAAATATGATAGATGGGATAAACGTATTGGAAATTACGATGATTATCTTCTGAAAATGGCTGAAATATATGTGGAAGAAATAAAGGGTATACATAAACATCAGGTAGAATTTATAGCTAAAAAAGTTATTGAAGACAACGGAGATAGAGTTTACACTTTTACAAGAGATAGAATTAACTGGCATAAAAAAAAGGGACATGTAGTTATAACAATTTCAGGATCACCAATGGAACTTGTTGATGAAATGGCTATGAAACACGGATTCGATGATTGGATTGGTACAAAGTATTATACAGATGAAAAAGGTTTTTTTACAGGAAAAATAAAACCAATGTGGGATAGTGAGAGTAAGAAAAAAGCTGTGATTAATTTTGCAAAGAAATACAATCTTGATTTAAAACAATCTTATGCATATGGAGATACTGCAGGAGATTTTTCAATGCTATCAATGGTAGGTAAACCAACAGCTGTGAATCCAACTAAAGAACTTCTTACAAAATTGTCTGAAGACAAAAAAGTAAAGAAAAAAACCAAGGTTGCTATAGAAAGAAAAGACATGGTTTATGAGTTTGACTTAAGTTATATAATAAAATAATACTAAATCTAAATAAATTATTGAAAAATATCAAAAAAAATTGTAAAATAATATATAGGTATAAGCAAGTTAATTCATGGGGGAATTATATCATATAGGCTCAATACTTTAAAGAGAAAAGGCAGAAGTATTGAGTTTTTTAAAATACTTTTTAAAAAGAAGGGTGAAAATAATGAAACTTAAAGTTTTAGTGGACAACAACACATTGATTGACAGATATTTTTTAGGGGAGCCTGGAGCTTCCTATTTAATAGAAGATGGAGATAAGAAAATACTATTTGACCTTGGATATTCTGATGTATTTATAAAAAATGCGGAAAAATTTGGAGAAGATTTAAAGGATTTAGACTTTGTTGTATTATCTCATGGACATCTTGATCATACCTGGGGGCTAAAAGATTTGATTGTTAAATTTAATGAGTGGGATTTTGAAAAAATAAAGTATAAAAGACCTACCCTTGTAGCTCATCCTTTAGTTTTTAACTATAAAGAATATAAAGGCAAATGTTTTGGAAGTATAATTGATAAAAAAATTGTTGAAAAGTACTTTGATATGAAACTTACTAAAGAACCTTTTTGGATTACAGAAAATTTTGTTTTTTTAGGTGAAATTGAAAGAACAAACTCTTTTGAAAATATTAATTCAATGGGTGAAATTTATATCGATACAAGAATGAGAGATGATTATTTGTTAGATGATTCAGCATTAGCCTATAAAGACAGTAATGGTAACTTTATAATTACTGGATGTTCTCATTCAGGAATATGTAATATTATAGAATATTCTAAAAAAGTAACTGAAGAGGATAAAATACAAGACGTGATAGGTGGAATACATCTAATAGATCCAAAAGAAGATATACTTAAAAGTACTATAGAATACTTTAAGAAAAATGATATCAAGAAAGCTCATCTCTGCCACTGTATTGACCTAAAAAGCAAGATAAAATTCTCAGAAATTTTAGATATAAAAGAAGTAGGTTCAGGACTTGAAATAGATGTTTAAATTTCCGTATTGATGTTGACATAACACAGTTATGAGCTTATACTATATTGGGAAGTTAGTTATATCGAAAGCAGAAAGGAGCTTAATATGGAAGAAAAAGTAAAAAAATCTCTTGAAAAAGTCAGACCGATTCTTCAAAGAGATGGTGGAGACGTTGAATTTATAGGATTAGAGGACGGCATTGTAAAAGTAAAAATGCAAGGGGCCTGTGGAACTTGTCCGGGAGCTCTTATGACTATAAAAATGGTTATTGAACAAACACTTAAAGAAGATGTACCAGAAGTTAAAGAAGTAATAGGAGTATAAACTGCAGTTAAACTGCAGTTTATTTTTTATATTGAAAAAACATATGCATATTTTACTATTTTACTTTCATCTACATAAAATCTATATTCATTACTCTCAAAAATAAATTTATTAGAAATAATCTTAACCTTATTAACTTCAAGAAGAAGTTTTTTTAAACTTCTATTATCTAAATCTAAATTATCTCCAATAATCATATTATCTTTAACGGCTCTAATAAATAACTTTAAAACAATTTTATTAGAATTTTTTAATATGGAGTTTTCTTTTTTTCTATTGCATTTTTTACAGCTGCAAACTATATTAAAGATATCATTAGTACCACCTTTGCTAAGGGGATAAAAATGATCAATACTCATTTGCTTAAAAGAGAGATTTTTTTTACAGTAAAAACATCTCTGGTTTTCTCTATAATATATATATAGTTTTTCTTTATTGCGAGGTTTCATTTTAGTCAATTATTTTCCAGTTGTTTTTCTCTGCATAATCTCTTAATTTATCATCCGGTGTTACTGCAGTTGGATAACCCGTTAACTCCATAGCATATTTATCATATAAGCTATCACCGTAGGCTTTACTTTCCTTCCAATCAACTAAATTTCCATCATAAGATTTTAAAAGGATATCCTTTTTTTTCATGCCGCTTATAATTTCAATTTTATTATCTAAATTTATTCCCTTATCTGTAATGGGAAGTTTAGTACCTATTATATGATCAAAGGGTAAATCCTTTAAAGCAAAATCAAGCATTATTTGAAAACAACCTGACAGCATAACATTTTTATAACCTTCATTAGAAGACTTGTTAATTTCATCTAGTATTTTTTTGTTAAAATAATTTTCAATATTTTCACAGGATTTTTTGAAAAAGATTTCAATTTCCTTCCTGTCCATATCGTCAAAAATTCTTAAAAAATCTATCGTTGCTTGACTTCTGAAATTTTCTTTTGATAGTAATTTGATTTTTCTTAAAAAATATTTTTTTAATATTTTTTTTCTTACAGTTGTTCTAGCATAACTCGAATAGTCAAATTCTTCCCATTTATCCAATAAATAAGGAATAGTTTCTTCATTAAATAAAGTACCATCAAAATCATAAATTGCTAATTTCATTTAATCAGTCTCCTTTTTCATAAAAAATTCTTTATACAGACTTTTAAAACCTCTATAGAATATAATCAAGTTAAACAAACCTAATATATAAAAGATATATTTAGGGAATAATATCATTAGTGTAAACACAATAAAATTTTCGAACTTGTTAGGAAAAACTAAGATGTCGTTATTTGAGCTGTAAAAACTAAGTATTATACCTGTCAGATAAAATAAATACATAATACCAAATTGTGGATATTCTAAATAAAAACCTATTATAATAAAAGAGATGACTATTTCATTTAGAATAATTGATTTTTTAAGTTCAAGCTTGTAATTTTCTTCTTCTAACTTACCTGTATACTTGGCTAACAAATAAATATAAAAAGATAGCCAAATAAAAATAACAAATAAAACTTTAAGACTAAAGGATAACAGCACTGGTGATATTAAGCCTAAGGTAAAGGATAAAATATAAATACTGCTACTTGTAATTTTAGAATTATAGATTTTAGCGGAAGGTTTGGCAATAAGAAACCCGGAAATTGAATTTGATTTAGATTTATTCATAAGATTCCTCCTATATTTTATATTATATCTATACCCACATATATTACAAGTATAATTAACGATTTGGATTTAATTGTAAAAACGTTAATATATTTAATATTTATTAAAAAAATTAAAAAAAACTATGGAAATATATTAAAAATATTATATAATAATTTTATCTAAAAAAATAAAAATAAGGAGTTTAAAGTGAAAAGTGTATATGAGTCAAACTTAAAGGATTGGCAAAAAATCTTCAAAAATTTAGATTATACAAATGAGGGAGATTTTGATACCTTTGAATCTTCGATCCATGATTTTTTTTACGATGTAGAAAAGGATTTATTGGATGATTTATGTGAGTACTTAGAATCTGACTTAGCTGTCTATTCTGATGCTGAATTGGTAGAATTAACGGAAGAAGAGATTGAAAGTATTGTTGAATTTATAAAAGAGTAAGGTAATATTACCTTACTCTTTATTTTTAATATCCTCTTTTGTAAGAATATTTATTTATCATTTTTTCTTTATCATTTCTATATTTTTCTATATTTTTTTTAACTATATTATAAGCTTTAGACATATAGTTGATATTTGAACCGCAGATATGAGGTGTTATTATAATATTATCAAGATTCCACAGAGGATTAGAACTTGGCAATGGTTCTTCTTCAAAAACATCTGAAATATAATTTCTAAAAACTTTATTTTTTAGTGCCTGTAACAAATCATCTTCATTAACAGTTCCACCTCTTCCAATATTCATCATACATGCAGTAGGCTTCATTTTTTTAAAAAGATTCGCGTTCACGATTTTTTCTGTTTTTTCTGTTAAAGGAAGGAGATTAACAATATAGTCACTTAAAGAAAAGACTTCATCCATATTTTCTTCAGTGTATACTTTTTTGACATAAGGGACATGAGATTTAGTCCTTTTTAAACCTATTACATCCATACCCATGAAGCTTGCCTTTTTAGCTAATTCTTTTCCAATGGAACCTAAACCTAATATACCTAAAGTTTTACCCTTTATTTGATTTTGTCTAAAATTCGGATCCCATTTTTTTTCTTTTTTATTTAGTATAAATTCATTTAAATTCCTAGAATCAATTATCATCATGCTTAGAGCATACTCAATCATATGATCCTTGTGTATTCCTCTTCCTGTAGTAAGGATTATATCCCTATTTCTTATATTTTCAATAGGTAAACCATCTACACCAGCCATTAATCCCTGTATCCATTTAAGATTTTTAGCAGAAGCTAAGTGAAGGGATTTCAGTTTTATTGTAAAAACAGCATCTGCAGATTTTATTTCTTTTTCAAATTCCTCAATAGAACTGGTATATGAAAAATTAATATCTGGAAAATCTTTAGTTAACTCATATAACTTTCCTGGATTAAAAGGGAAAGAATTAACAACTATATTCATAAAACAGCCTCCTTGCAAATTTTTTAGAATACAAAAAAAAAGACATCTATTTAGATGTCTTTTGATTTTACTCTTCGTCTTCGGTTTCTTCGTCTTCGGTTTCTTCGTCATCTTCACTACCGATTAGAACTGGTTCTTCTTCTCCTAATTCTTCTTCTAATTCATCTTCAGGTTCTTCATCAATAGTAGTAACAGAAACTATCATTTCATCTGGGTCGTTTAATATTTCAATATCTTCAATATCTTCTAGATCTGAAACATGTAAACTATGACCTAATACTAACTCAGAAATATCAAGTTCGATTTGACGAGGTATTTTAGTACTTGGACATCTAATCTCTACTTCGTCAAGTTGATGTACAACAGCACCTTCAATTTTCGAAATTTCCTTACCTACTAGTCTTATAGGTATAGTAACCTCAACTTTTTGTGAACGATCAATATTGTAGAACTCAAGATGTATAATATTGTTACTGATAGGATTTGTCTGAACATCTTTCAACATGGCAAAATAACTTTCTCCATCAAGTTCGATATCAACTATCGCATTACGTCCCTCGCTTCTCAATATTTCCTTAAATTCTTTAGTGTCAATTTGAATATTTTTTACGTCGATATCCTTACCGTACAGTACAGCAGGAATAGATCCTTCTTTTCTAATTTTTTTCGAACGACTTGTACCCGTGTCGTTTCTAAAAGTAGATTTAAGCTTCATATAATCTCTCTCCTTCTAATTAAATTGTAACAAATACTTGCATATATCAAATCAAGTGATTCATTATTTTCAAAAATAGCTAAGATAAATTTTAGCATAAAAACAAGTAAAATACAAACATTAATATTTAACTTCTTACATATTATAATAAGAAAATGACAATGTGTCAAAAAATACTGTAAATACTTTTAAATTGAGCAAATTTAGGAGTGAAAATTCTAATAATATATATTCGGATGTAGGGTATATATATAAAAAGGAGGTAATCAAATGGAAAATTTTAAAAATGTAGATTTTTTTGCTATGAAGGTTAGTGAAAAGAATGGAGAATATATAAGAGAAATAGTAAAGAAAAAAATTTCGGATTTACCAGAGGGAGATCTTATTATAAAAGTAGATTATTCTTCACTAAATTATAAAGATGCTCTTTCGGCTTCAGGAAACAGAGGAGTAACTAAAAAATATCCGCATACTCCTGGTGTAGATGCAGCAGGAGAGATATACTATTCTAACTCCAAAAAATTTATAAAAGGAGATAAGGTAATAGTAACGGGATATGATTTGGGAATGAATACAGCAGGAGGATACGGACAGTATATTTCGGTACCTGAAGATTGGGTTGTAAAACTACCAAAAAACTTAACAGTAAAAGAAAGTATGATGTTTGGAACTGCCGGATTTACAGCTGCCTTATCTGTTTACTATTTGAAAGAAAGAGTTGATAAAAAAGATGGAGATGTTTTAGTTACTGGAGGCACCGGTGGAGTAGCAGGAATAGCTATAAGAATACTATCTAAAATAGGCTACACGGTATATACATCAACGGGAAAACTTGAAAAAGAAAAGGAATTAAAAAAATTAGGAGCTTCGGAAGTAATACATAGAAAAGAAATTGATTCGGATAACAAAAAACCTCTTCTAAAAGGAAGATGGGCTGGTGTTATAGATAGCGTCGGAGGCAACACCCTATCTACAGCTTTAAGATCTGTAAATATGGGAGGAGCTGTAACTTCCTGTGGTAATGTAGCTGGACATGAATTTTATGCTTCGGTATATCCATTTATTTTAAGAGGTATAACATTATATGGAGTAAACTCAGCAGAAACTCCTATGGATAAAAGATTAAAAATCTGGAAATTATTGTCAGGAGAATGGAAGATTGAAAATCTAAAAGAAAATGTTGAAGAATTAAAACTAGAAAATTTAAGTAAAAAAATAGATGATATGCTCGAGGGTGAACTTATAGGTAGAGTTATAGTTGATATGAGATAAAGGACTGTTATTACAGCCCTTATTTTCTTATTCGAAAATTATTTCCCAGGAAATATCAGCAACTTTAGATACTGTTACGTAGATAGAACAATATTTAGCAGCTAATGCAGCTGCTTTTTCTAAGCCTCTACTATTATCACTTCCAAAAACTTTAGTAGTAACTTTAACCCATTTTAAAGTAGCTGGAGGTTTTTTTCTTTTTTCTCCTTCTACTTTAACTAGAGCTTTATCGAAATTGATTCTTTTTTTCTTAGCTATATCTAAAAAAGTTGAATAGTAGCAGGAACCTAATCCACCAAGAAGCATATCATAGGGAGACAGTGTATTCTCATGTATACCTACATTTACCGAACCCATTTTTGCTTCTAAGGTTCCTGAAAATTCATTTATAAAATTCATATTAACTTCTTTTTTATCCATGATTACCTCCAAAAAATTAATAATATAATTATAGCAAAAAAATTAATAAATTAAAATTTTTTATAAAATTTGCTATAATTAGAACAAGGTGGTGAAAAAAATGATAGAAGATATAAAAAAAGAACTCCAGAAATATATTAATCCTGAAAAAGCAGTTCATTATCCAAAGTTCTTTCAAGCATATGAAGGGGGTTATGGTGAGGGAGATAAATTTATTGGAGTAACAGTACCAAATCAAAGAAAAGTTGCAAAAAAATACTACAAAACAATCTCAATAAAAGATGTAGAGAAACTTCTTCAACAGGATATACATGAGTACAGACAGACTGCTCTATTTATTCTTACATACAAATATGAAAAGTCTGAAGAAACAGGGAGGAAGAAAGAGACTGTTGATATATATATATCAAATACAGATTATATAAACAACTGGGATTTAGTAGATTCATCAGCTTATAAAATATTGGGGGACTACTTATTTGATAAAGATAAAAAATTACTATATAAAATGGCAAATTCGTCCAATATGTGGGAGCAGAGAATAGCTATTATTGCTACTTTAAATTTTATAAAAAAAGGGAACTTTGAAGACACTTTAAACATAAGTAAGAGTCTTATTGACCACGACCACGATCTTATTCATAAAGCCGTAGGATGGATGCTTAGAGAAGTTGGCAAAAAAAATTATGATGTAGAATATAATTTTTTGATTAAGTACTATAAAAATATGCCTAGAACAATGCTTAGATACAGTATTGAAAAATTTGATGAAGAAGTAAGGCAAAAATTTTTAAAAGGTAAAATATAAGATTTTACTAGTTTTGATATATAATATATAATAAAAGAATAAATAAAAAAGGAGTGACCTAAATGCAGTATAGAACTTTTGGAAAGACTAAAGAGAAAGTATCCGTATTAGGATTTGGTTGTATGAGATTTCAAACCAACAGTGATGATCCTAAGGATATTAATGAAGAATTAGCAATAAAGCAGATAAGGCATGCTGTAGATAATGGAGTTAACTATATAGATACAGCATATCCATATCACGGCAAAATGAGCGAACCATTAACTGGTAAGGCTTTAAAAGATGGCTATCGAGAGAAAGTAAATCTTGCTACTAAACATCCATGCTGGCTGGTTGAAGAAGAAGAAGATTTTGATAAATATTTAAATGAGCAGCTTGAAAAACTTGATACAGATTATATAGACTTCTACTTAATTCATGCATTAAATCAAAAAAGATGGGATAACTTACAAAAACACAATATGTTTGATTTTTTAGATAGAGTAAAAAAGGATGGAAGAGTAAAACATATAGGATTTTCTTTTCATGATGAATTGCCTTTATTTAAAGAGATAGTTGACGGGTACGACTGGGATTTTTGTCAAATACAGTACAATTATTTAGATAGAGAATATCAGGCTGGAGAAGAAGGATTAAATTATGCAGCGGATAAAGGTTTAGGAATAATAGTTATGGAACCTCTAAGAGGAGGAAAACTTACAAAAAAAGTACCTGATGACATTAATAAAATCTGGGAAAGCTCAGGGAGAGACTGGAGTCCTGCTCAGTGGGCATTTAAATTTGTTTGGAATAATCCAAAGGTCCATCTTGTATTAAGCGGTATGAACGAAATAAAACATATAGACGAGAATATAAAAACAGCTGAAAACACACCACCAAACTCTTTGACGGAAGAGGACTTAAAAACAATTGAAAAAGCTGAAAAGATTTACAACAGTAGAATAGTAGCAAACTGTACAGACTGTAAGTACTGTATGCCTTGTCCAAACGGAGTAGATATACCGGCAAATATAGATATGATTAATGATGCATATATGTTTGATGATATTGAAGGACACAGAAAATCCTACAAGAAATTTATAGAAGATGAAAAGAAAGCATATAACTGTATTAAATGTGGACTTTGTGAACCAAAATGTCCTCAAAAGATAAGCATCATGGAAGTATTAGAAAGAGTAGATAAAGAACTTGGATAATAAATAAAGATGGGAATCCCCATCTTTATATTTTTATCAATTTATATTTAGTTTTTCCTAATCCTATTTTTTTACCGTGAAGTATAGTGTCACGACCCTCATCAAAATAATTCTTTCCAGAATATTGCTGAACTAAATCTAAAGAAGCTAAATCTATTGCTAATGGGTCTTTTGAAGCAACAATACCAATGTTTTTCATTAAAGGATCCATACTGCTGCCGATACAGTCGCAGTTATTTGTAATGTTAATTAAAAAGGATATGTAGATATTATCCTTGTCAAGAGATGCAGCATAAGCATATTCAGCTAGTTTTTCTCTGAAATTACTAGTTTTCCAGCTATTCACTATTGCTCCTTCAGGACATACTGCCATACATCCTGCACATCCAATACATTTCTTTCTCTTTAAAAAAGCCACATCATTTTTTATTGAAAGAGCATCAACGTCACAGTTTTCAACACATATACCACAACCTATGCATCTAGAAGTTTTAACAACTGGAGCTATTTCCGAATGTTGAGCTAACTTTCCACCTCTTGAAGCAAAACCCATTGCAAGCTGCTTAATTGCACCTCCAAAGCCGGCGACTTCATGACCTTTAAAATGACTTAAAACGATAAATTTATCGTAATTTGAATACTCTTTTCCTATTTTACATGATTCATAAAAATCTTTGTCTATTTTAATTTCAGAATACTCATCTCCAATATCTCCATCTGCTATTATTATAGGAATTTGGTTAAAGCCGTGTTCTAAAGCTAATTTAATATGTTTATCCTTAGTTGTACGCTCACCTCTGTATAATACATTAGTTTCAATATAGAAAGGTTCTGAATTTTTTGATTTTACATAATCTATTATACTATTATAGGTAACTGATGGAGTGAAGGTTTTATTTCCCTTTTCACCAAAGTGAACCTTAATAGGTGTTTTATTGTTAAAGCTGTAATTTTCTTCCTCGACTACAATATTAAGCAGTTTACTGGCATTTTTACCGAGTTCTTTATAATCCGTAGTAGATGTTTTTATAAAATATACCTTACTCATAAAATCTCCCTTTTCTTACTATCTCAGTATTTTAACATAGAGACAAATTAATTCAAATTACTTTTAGATTTAGATCTAAAAACAAATAAGTAAAAACCTAAAACCATAACTGTGCTTACTAATAAAAAGGTGAAATTATAACCTAAGGTGTCTATGAATATACTTCCCATTATCGGTAGTATTACAACTAAAACATTTAAAGTACCTCTAACTCCGAGATAGACCGTTCTTTTACTTTCAGGAGCAATATCCAATAAATATGTATCAAAACCTATTCGCCTTCCACTTATAACAAAACCTACTAAGAGAAATACAAAACTATATGCATCTGGACCTATCCGTGAAAGTAATAAAGCAGATATAGGGATTAAACTTCCCGTTAGTATACAGACATTTACTACTGACTTAGAGCCGAATCTTCTAGATAAATAGGCCCATAAGAAATTCGAAAAAACAGTGCCACTTATTTGAAAAAGGAGGTATCTTCCTATATAGGATTGATCTAAATTAAAAAAATCTCGAGCAAAAACCATATAAAAAGGAAGAATCATTAAGCTAAAGCTTGCAATGTTTTCAACTAATATAAAGTTTAAAAAATTTAAATCTTGTTTTAATAAAACAGGTATTTCTTTTAAGTAATTCATAAGAGTGTCTTCTTCTTTCTCCACGACTATAGAAGGAGGTTCATTTACAAACCAAAAACCTAAAGAAGCTATTATGAGACCTATAAATCCTATGGATAGTAAAAAAACATAATTCATAGGATAACTAAAACTTTCTAAAGAAAAAACTCTATTAACTATAAGTCCACCAATAAATGCAGCGGTACTTCCTACCAGCTGTTTTGAAGAATAAAGAGTGCCTCTATCTTTACTTTGAAAAAGTTTACCTATTAATTCTGAGTAAGATAATCCTGCAAAACCTCCGCTAATAGAAAAAAGTAAAATAAAAAAGAAAAAGCTGATAACCACAATATTTGGATTTTTTTCAGAAAAATAATAAACAAAGACAGCCATGCCTAAAAATGATAAGGCTCTAAGGTAAATGCCCATTAGCAAGAATTTCTTCTTATATTTATATCTTTTCATATAATGGCTGAAAACAGCATTAAATAAAAGAGGAGCTCCCAACATAATCGAATATAGTAGTCCGAATATAATCTTATGACTGGTTAAACTGTCTACAAGAGAAGGAAAAACAGTATTAAAATCTATCATTGACATAGTGAGGGATAAAAAAACACCATGCCATAAAAAATAAAAATAAAAAATCTTTTTGCTCTTACTAGTATTATTCAAAATGATAAACCTCCACAGAGTATTCTAATAATATAAGATTATAACTTTTTCGAATAGATTTCAACAGAATATTCAAAACAAGGGGGACGGTACTTGACTTTTTTGGAGATATGTTGTATAGTTACTAATAGTTAATAGAAAAGGTGATATAAATGAGTAGAAAAGCTAGAAAAAAAAGTAGCTTTGGTACCTACTATATCAAGCAAACTGGATCGCCGGATGTTAACTTATTTGAAAAAGATATCGACAGAGAAAAATTCATAGAGATACTGCAGAAAACAAAACAAAAATACGACTTTAAACTATATGCTTATTGTTTAAATAAAAATAATTCTTATGAACTTATTATATTCGACAATGGAAGTGATATATCGAACATAATGAAAAGTATAAATATATCCTATTCAATATACAGACAAACATCTGGAAAGCTTTTTAAAGATAGGTATAAAAGTAAAATTATAAAAGATTATTATAACTTGTTAAGTACTACAAAAGAAATACATTCATCGGGTGAAGAAAGCAAATGGAACAGTTGCTGTGAGTATACTTCAGGAGAAAGAAAAGATGATCTTCTAGATATAGAAGAAATTTTAAAGGTATTTAACTATAAAGGTTTAGACTCAAAAGAAACATATCAAAACTATCTAAAGAACAATATATCAGAAGAAGAAATACTGTGTGATAAAGACATAGTACTTTGCGACAATATAAAAGAATGTATCAGAACAAAAGAGGAAGCTGAAGAAAGACTAGAGGTAATACTTACCAAAAAAGGATATACATACAAAGACTTATATAAAGATAAAGAAGAAAGAAATAAAATGATTAAGCATTTTAGGAAAAATTCATACTTAAGTCTAAAAGAAATAGGAAATCTATTTGGAGGACTTAGTGAATCGACAATATGCAAAATATTGAGCAGATGATGCCACAAAGTGGCATTTAAATTTAGAGCTACATTCAAGTAGCGTCACTAATATATAAAATTTAAGTAGGTGGTGTTAAAATGGGATTTGAATTAAATTTTGATTCAGAAAGTGTAAAAAATATTGATAAAAAAATAGACAAAAATACAATATACGATGTTCTTATTATAGGAGGAGGACCTGCTGGACTCAATAGTGCATTATATGCAAAACGTAACGGACTAGAAGTAGGAATAATAGCTGAAACATACGGTGGACAGGTGATTGATACTTCCTCAGTTGAAAACTACTTAGGATACGAATCTATAGTAGGAGAAGACTTAGTAGGTGCCTTTAGAAAACATATAGAAAAATACGAGATTCCTATAAAAAAAGAAAGTAGACTTGAAAAAGTAGAAAAGAATGATGAAATATTCCATTTGGACTTATCAGATGGTAGTCATCTTAAAACAAGAACATTAATTATTGCTACAGGAAGCAAACCAAAAAAACTTAATGTACCAGGAGAAAAAGAATACTTAGGAAAAGGAGTAGCCTACTGTGCAATATGCGACGGACCTCTTTTTCAAGGCAAAGAAGTAGTAATTGCCGGAGGTGGTAATTCAGCAGCAGAAGCAGCTATAGATTTATCAAAAGTAGCAAAAAAAGTTAAGCTTGTTCAAAGAAGTATATTAAGAGCAGAAAAAGCGCTAGTAGATAAATTAGAATCAATAGAAAACATCGAAATTTATCTTGGAACTCAAATAAAAGAAATTTATGGTGACAAACTCGTTAAAGGTATAAAAGTATACGACAAAGATAAGGATGAAACCTTTAATATAAAAGCTGATGGAGTATTTATAGAGATAGGATACACTCCAAACAGCGGACCTTTTAAAGATTTGGTAAAAACCTTACCAAGTGGCGAGATTGAAATAGATTGTTCATGTAGAACAGATGTAGATGGTGTTTTTGCGGCAGGGGATGTAACTACTGTACCTTATAAGCAAATATCTATATCAAGTGGTGAAGGTGCAAAAGCAGCCCTAAGTGCAAATGCGTATATAAATAAACTAAAAAAATAGGAGGATTTAGAAATGGCTTTATTGAATGATGAAATTAGAGGAAATTTAAAAGATGTATTTAGTAAAATGGAAAAAGAGGTAACGTTAGCAGTATTCACAAAAGAACATGATTGTGAAACTTGTAAGGATACTTTAGATTTCATGAAAGAGATAGAAGAAGTAGGAGAAAAAATAAAAGTTGATTCCTTAGATATAGAAAAAGACAGCAAGAAAGCTGAAGAATTTGGAGTTGAAAGAACACCAAGTATAGTAATTTTAGACAGCGAAGGTAAAGATAATGGAATTAAATTTTATGGAATACCAGCAGGACACGAAATAAACTCGCTGATAACTGGTATAATTGAAGTTTCAGGATCAGGAGAAGAAATGCCTGATGCTTTAAGAAAAAGAATTGAAGGAATTAAAAATCCTGTAGACATAAAGGTATTTGTTACATTAGGATGCCCTCATTGTCCTGGAGCAGTAGCAAAAGCACATAAATTAGCTCTTGAAAATGAGAACATAAAAGCAGAAATGATAGAAGCACAAACATTTTCAGAACTATCAGACAAGTACAATGTTAGTGGAGTTCCAAAGATAGTAATAAATGAAGAACACGATTTAGTTGGAAACCAACCTATGGAAAAATTCTTAGAAACAATCGAAAATATGTAGTAACAAAATAAAATGCTTTCTGTATTTGCAGAGAGCATTTTTTTTGTTGTATAATAAAGTGTTAAAATACTAAAGCAAACCAAGGAGTAAAAATGTCAGATCAACTTAAAGCAGATATCTCGTTATTTTTTGTAACAGTGGTCTGGGGAATATCTTTTTTATTAACAAAAAATTCCCTGGATTTTTTAGAAACCTTTAATTTTTTAGCTGTTAGATTTATTATTGCATTCTTTGTTTCTTTCTTAATTTTCTATAAAAAATTCAAATCAATAGATAAAAACACTATAAAATACGGTTTTTTAGTGGGGGCAGTACTTTACGTAAATTATGCTTTTCAAACAGTAGGACTTAACTATACAACAGTATCAAAATCTGCTTTTATTACAGGTATGAATGTTGTTTTAGTTCCTATATTTTCAACTATAATAATTAAAAAAATTCCTGAAAGAAAAGTTATATTCAGTACGATAATGGCTTTTGTTGGACTGGGACTTTTAACGATAAATGGAGAAATTAATGAAATAAATATAGGAGACGTATATACTTTCATAAGTGCTGTAGGATTTGCATTGTATATTATACTAATAGGAAAATACACCAAATCAGTAGAATCTATTGTTTTTGCTACTATTCAAATAGGTGTAGTTGGAGTGCTTAGTTTATTTACATCATTTATAGTTGAAAATCCAACTTTACCTACAGAGTTGGTAGCATGGGGAAATATTCTTTTTTTAAGCATACTATGTACTTCCGGAGCTTTTATTGTCCAGAATGTAGCCCAAAGATATACATCGCCATCTCATACAGCTTTAATATTCACTGGGGAGCCTGTGTTTGCTGCTTTTTTTGGATATATAATATTAGGAGAACTGCTGTCTTTTAGAGGTACAATAGGAGCAATACTTATATTAACAGGAATGTTGATAGTAGAAGTAAATTTCAAAAATCTTCTAAGAAAAAAATAATGCATCCTCTTAGGGATGCATATTGTTATATTGCTATTTCAAACTATCTATAAACATTGCCAGTAAATGAGACTTTTCAATGATATTGTGTTTAAAAATATATTCTCTTCCACTAAATTCTTTTTTACCAGCAGGACCAAAGCCATCTATTATAGGAATATTAGATTCGCAAAATGCTATATTATTAGAACTCCATCTATGTTCTTTCGCAATTATAATATCAAGTTCTTCAGCTATTGTGCTCAAATTTTCAAACATATCTTCCGTTATGGAGTTTGTATACATTGGAGGTCTTCGCTCACTTCCTTCTACCTGAAAACTGTAAATATTTTTGTATTTTTTTTCAGGAATAATTTTTCTTATTTTATCATCAAAGGTTGTATAAAGTTCAGGGTCCATATATCTAATATTAACAGTTGACTCTCCATGGAAGTAAGGTTCTGTAATGTTTGAACTTACCTTCATATTACTTGGTGAGATCACCATGCCTTTCTCCTCATTTGTTTGATTAACCATTTTATTTATTATTTCCAAAAAAACACTCACTGCATTTGCAACATCTTCTGTTTTTATAAATTTTTTCATACTCATTGATACTTTATACTTGGCAGAACCAGAACGACTTGTTACCATACCACCATGAAGAAAAGCACCGTTAAGGCCTAAGACTATTTTTGCATTTTTACTTTTTAACTTAACAATTTTTTTGCTGAATCGACCCTGCATAAGGTCATCTGAAGTAAGCAGTAGTCCTACCTTCTTGTTTTTTAATCTTTTAGCATATTTTAAGCTTTGTAGTGCTAAGATAGCAACTGCGATACCACCTTTGTGTTCCCATACACCGGTACCGTATAATCTGTTTTCTTTATCTTGAAAGTATTTATGTTTTTCAAGTTTAACTATATTATCTAAATTTCCAACAAGAAGTACATCAATATCTTCATCATAAGAGTTTGAAAAATATAACACGTTACCTACCTGACTTTGAGGAAAAACTTCTGCAGTAAAACCTAAGGTGCTTAGTTTATTTTTTATAGAGTTTCCAAATTTGTTAACTCCTTCAATATTTTGGCTGTAGGTATTCATATCAACAAAATCATTAAGCATTTTTACTATATAATCTTCTCTTGTTCTTAAGTAGCTTC
>Ga0102938_10001206_pt1 | contig 19550 bp, 16 predicted proteins | sample SalPonR2_B_D2_MG_FD_84516 | JGI IMG/M metagenome (GOLD analysis project Ga0102938, IMG submission 84516) | Salt pond soil microbial communities from South San Francisco under conditions of wetland restoration - Salt Pond MetaG R2_B_D2_MG | ecosystem: Environmental > Aquatic > Marine >... | reverse complement strand
GGACGACCCGCCTTTCATAGTGCCACGCGCGCCGGACGACACCCCGAGCGACAGCGGCCAGTGGGGTATTGCGGCGCGTTACTTTATTCAGTCACTGAATGCCACGGAGCTGGGTGTCTATTATGTGAATTACCACAGTCGCACGCCGATTTTCAGCGCGGTTAACCCGACTGAAAATTTCGGGCAGCCCTTTATCTTCGGCTCCAACCCGCAATACATCTTCGAATTTCCGGAAGATATCGAGGTGTATGCGCTCACCTTTGCCACCAACATTGGCTTCTGGGCATGGTCCGGCGAATTGAGTTACCGGCCCGATTTCCCGCTGCAGATCAACCAGACGCAGATACTGCAAGCGGCGGCCCTGGGCAGTTTCGCCGAGTGGTCTACCGTGGCGGAGCGCTCGACCGAGGCAGGCGCCGGTGGTCGCGTGCAGGGTTTTGATAACGTTGAGTACACGCAGTTCCAGATGACGTTCATACGTTTTTTCGAGCAGGTGATGGGGGCGAACCGCCTCTCGTTCGCGGCGGAAGTCGGCGCAACTTTCCTCGACGGCATGGATGACGACCAGGTGTACGGCCGCAGTTCCACCTACGGTGTGGGCGAATTCGACCCGCTGGAAAGCCAGGTGTTCCCGGGCGTGACCATCACCTGTGATTCGCACGCATCACTGGAAGCGCTGGCCAACTTCAAGCCCAACACCAACAGTTCCTACTGCACTGACGATGGCTTCACGGATGACTTCTCCTGGGGCTATCGGGTGCGTGCCGGGCTGGATTACACGGACGTTTTCGCCGGCGTAAATCTCACGCCCAACGTGGCCTGGTCCCACGATGTGCAGGGCAATTCCCCGCCGCCGAACTTCATCGAGGACCGCAAAGCGTTCAGCGTGGGCGTGAAGGCCGATTACCTCAGCACCTACCAGGCGGACCTGTCCTACACCACGTTCTTTGGAGCGGACTACAATGATCAGGAAGATCGGGATTTTATCTCGCTGAGTTTTTCCGTCGCTTTCTAAGGGATACGTTAGCAACACACTGAATAAACTGGAGTGGTACGCATGTCGATATATAAATCAAGGACCGCAGCCGCGCTGGTCGCGCTGCTGCTCACCGGCCCCGCACTGGCCAAAACCACGCCGGAACAGGCCGCCGAGCTGGGAGGGGATCGTCTCACTCCCGTGGGCGCCGAACGCGCCGGCAATGCAGACGGCACGATTCCGCCCTGGACGGGCGGTATCAAGGAGTTTCCCGAAGACTATAAAGTCGGTGAACGGCTGGTAGATCCCTACGAGGACGATGACGAACTGTTCACGATCACGGCGGAGAATGTCGACCAGTATGCCGACAAACTGTCGCCCGGGCAGATCGCGATGTTCGAGCGGTATCCGGATTCCTATGAAATGCCGGTGTATCCCACCCGGCGCAGCGCCTTCCTGCCCGACAGTGAGTACGCCCTGATCAAGGAATGGGCCACGAAAACCGATCTGGTGCAGGGTGGCAACGGGCTGGTGGACTTTCGCGCCAGCACCCCATTCCCCATTCCGGAGAGCGGCCTGGAAGTGATCTGGAACCACATTACTCGCTACAGAACGCCGCTGGGCGTCAAGCGCCGCTATATTCAGGCCCCGGTGCAGGCCAATGGCGCTTTCGCCCCCGTGCTGTTTGAGGAGGAGGCGCTGTTTGCCAACCGTGTGCCCGATAACCCGTATCCCAACCGGCTGTTTGTATTCCTGCAGCGCATTCTGGCGCCGGCGCGACTCGAGGGCGATGTGCTGCTGGTGCACGAGAATCTCGATCAGGTCAAGGAACCGCGCTCCGCCTGGGTGTACAACGCCGGCCAGCGCCGCGTGCGGCGTGCGCCCAATATCGCCTACGACGGCCCGGGTACCGCGTCAGACGGCTTGCGTACCGCGGACGACCTCGACCTCTTTAACGGCGCACCAGACCGCTACAACTGGGAATTGAAGGGCAAGCAGGAGATGTACATCCCGTACAACTCCTACGCACTTCTGGATGGCGACCTGGACTACGACGATATCCTGGAGGCGGGGCATATGGACCCGGACCACCTGCGCTATGAATTGCACCGTGTGTGGGTCGTGGATGCAACGTTGAAAGAGGGTGAACGCCATATCTATGCGCGGCGCACATTTTACATCGATGAGGACACCTGGCAGATCGCCGTGGTGGATCACTACGACGGGCGCGGCGAATTGTGGAAGCTCAAGGAAGGCCACCCGATCGTGCATTACCAGGTTGCCGTGCCCTGGCTGGCCACCGAATCGCTCCACGATCTCAACTCGGGCCGCTACGTGATCATCGGGTTGGACAATGAAGAGGATGGCTACACCTACGACTTCGGCTGGCAAGGCAGCTTTGAAGATTTCACACCGGCAGCCCTGCGTCGCGCCGGTCGTCGCTAGGTTGTTCGCCGTGTTCGGGCTTATGCTGCGCACTCTGGTGCGCACAGTTCCATTGCTCTTCGCTGTCTGGCCGCTCGCGGTCACGGCGGACGACTACCTGTTCAAACCCGCGCTGACAATCGCCGAGCCTACAGATATCGGTTTGGTGGATGTCGCCCAGTGTGGAGAACGCCTGGTGGCCGCGGGCGAGCGCGGCGTGATCCTTCTCTCGGATGATGGCGGTGCAAGCTGGCGCCAGGCTTCATCGCCTGTGAGCCAGTTGTTGACGGCTGTCGATTGCCCTTCGCCCGACAACGTCTATATCGCCGGGCACGGCGGCGTGATTCTCGGCAGTCGGGATGCCGGTGAGAGCTGGACACTCCTGTTCGACGGTAACGAGGCCAATGCGCAATGGCTGGCCCATGCGCGCGACGAGCTGGCCCGGCTGGAGGCGGCGATGGCAACCGCGGACGAGGACACCGAAGATGATATTGCCTATGCCCTGGAGGACGCCGAGTTCCGCGTTGAGGACGCCGTGGCGGCGCTCGACAACGGGCCGGTAGATCCCTTTCTCGGCCTGTATTTTCTCGACCAGCAAGTGGGTATCGCAGTGGGTGCTTACGGCATGCTCTACCGTACCAACGATGGTGGCGCCAGCTGGCAGATCGCTGTGGAAGGTATCGATAACCCCAATCGCTTTCACTACTACAGTTTGGCGCGATCTTCCGCCGGAGACCTGTTCCTTGGCGGAGAGGCGGGTCTGCTGTATCGATCGCGTGATGCGGGAGTCAGCTGGCAACGACTGGACGCCGGCTACGACGGCACGCTGTTTGGCGTGGTGCCGGAGCGCGACGGCTCGGTGTTGGTATTCGGCTTGCGCGGCAATATTTTTGCCACCGATGACAGTGGCGAGACCTGGGCCGATGTCCCGGTGAGGGATGATCCGGAACTCAGCCTGTACGGTGGCGGACGCCTGGAGGACGGCAGCGTGGTGCTGGTGGGCGCGGGCGGCGCGGCGTTGATCAAAAAGGCGGGAGGTGAAAGCTTTGTGCCACACTCTATGCCGGGACGCAGCACGCTGGCAGCGGTGACAGGCAATACAATCGACGATGCACTGGTGGTGGGCCTGGGCGGTGTAGCGGTACTCAGTGAGGCAATTGAATGACAGCGCGTGATGAGGCACAGGGGGCGTCCAGTGGCAACGCTGCCGTAGACAGGCTGGAAGCGGAAGACGGCAAACTGCGTCCGGCGATTGCCAATCTGATCTTCCGCGCGCGAGCAGTCCTGGTATTTCTGTTTGTCGCCGCCACGATTTTTTTCGGCTACCAGGCCAGTAATCTCAAGCCCGATGCCAGCTTCGAGAAGATGGTGCCGGTGTCGCACCCCTATATCATCAACTACCTCGAAAACAAGGCCGACCTTGCCGGGCTGGGCAATGCGGTGCGCATTACCGTGCAGACACGGGAAGGCGATATTTTCACCGAGGAGTTTCAGGATCTGTTGCGCAGGATCACCGATGAGGTGTTCTACGTGCGCGGTGTCGATCGTGCAGCGCTGCAGTCCCTGTGGACGCCGAACGTGCGCTGGCAGGAGGTGACGGAAGAGGGTTTTGTTGGTGGTTCGGTGATCCCCGACGATTACGATGGCTCGAAGCGCAGCCTGGAGCGGCTGCGTCAAAACACGCTGAAATCGGGGCAGGTTGGCAGGCTGGTCGCCAACAATTTTGAGTCCGCCATTGTACTGGCGCCGCTGGTGGAGATTGACCCGGAAACCGGCGAAAAGCTGGATTATCACCAGCTCTCGGAAGATCTCGAGCGCCAGGTGCGCGAGAAATACCAGAGCGATTCTATCGAGATTCGCATCACGGGCTTTGCCAAGCTGGTGGGTGACCTGATAAACGGCGCAATCCTCGTGGCTGCGTTTTTCGGCATTGCCTTTGGCATTACCGCGCTCATGCTGTATCTCTACAGCCGCTGCCACTGGTGCACGCTGGTGCCGCTGGTGTGCTCCACCGCCGCGGTGGTCTGGCAACTGGGCCTGTTACAGACGATCGGTCTCGGAATCGATCCTTACAGCATGCTGGTGCCGTTTCTCGTATTCGCGATCGGCATTAGCCATTCGGTGCAGATGATCAACCGCTTCGGCGAGCACATGTGCGAAGGCATGACGAAGCGCGACGCGGCCTGGCTGACCTTTGTGCGGCTGAGCAAACCCGGTTTTATCGCACTGGTTAGCGACGGCGTGGGCTTTTTCACGTTGAGCGTGATCGATATCCCGGTCATTCGTGAGCTCGCCTGGGTGGCCAGTAGCGGTGTGGCAATACTCATTCTCACCAATCTCATACTGCTGCCCCTGTTGTTGTCCTATTCCGGTATCAGCAACAGCTGCCGCAGCCACCGCGCGAAGAAGGCGAACAGCGAGTTGCGGCACTGGCAGACCGCGGCGAACATTACCCGGCCCAAGTGGGCGCGGGGTGTGGTGGTCATCGCGCTGGCACTCGCGGTAGTCGGCGTTGTCGAAAGTCGCGACCAGAAGATAGGCGATCTCGACCCGGGTGCGCCGGAATTGCGTCCGGATGCGCGCTATAACCAGGACGTCGCGTACCTGGCGGAAAATTACTCAACCAGCACGGATGTATTTGTCGTGATGGTCGAAACCGATCCCCAGCAATGCGGCATCTTTGAAGCGGTCTCCAAGATCAATTATTTCCAGGGGGCGATGCAGCAAGTGCCCGGCGTGCAGTCCGCGATGTCGCTGGTGGATATATCCAAGCTGGTGATCATGGGCATGAACGAAGGCAGCCCGCATTGGCACGACATCAGCCGCAATCGCTACATTCTCAACAATTCGCTCAGCCGGGTGCCGAGCAGCATGTTGAACACCGATTGCTCCATGGTGCCGGTCATCCTGTTTCTGGAGGATCACAAGGCAGATACGTTACAGCGTGTGGTGGACGAGGTGGAGGAATTTGCCGCCGAACACAACACCGACAGCATCCAGTTCAAGCTCGCAGCGGGTAACGCCGGCGTGGAGGCCGCCACCAATATTGTCATCAGCGAAGCCCAGTACCGAATGCTCGCCTGGGTGTACGGCGTGGTGATACTGCTGTGCCTGCTGACGTTCCGCTCGCTGCGGGTGACCGCGTGTATCATCCTGCCCCTGATGCTGACATCGCTGCTCGGGCAGGCCCTGATGACGTGGCTCGGCATTGGGGTCAAGGTGGCCACGCTGCCGGTGATCGCCCTGGGCGTGGGTATCGGGGTTGACTATGGCATCTACATCTACAGCGCGCTGCAGTCTCATCTGAACCACGGGTATTCGCTGCGCGAGGGCTACTTCCAGGCGCTCAAGTCGACCGGTACCGCGGTGGCCTTTACCGGGCTGACGCTGGCGGCGGGTGTTGCTACCTGGATCTTTTCGCCCATCAAGTTCCAGGCGGACATGGGGCTGTTGCTGACGTTTATGTTCTTCTGGAATATGCTGGGTGCGCTGTTGTTACTGCCCGCCCTGGCCAGCGTCCTGGGCCTCGGGAAAGCGAACCAGAAGCAGTAGCGCTGCTCCCAGCAAGGTGCACGGCTTGGCCAATCTGACCGTCGAAAGCCGCGACAGACAAGTTAACTGCCCAGAATTGCTAGAATCGGTGGATGAATACCTACAAGCGCCACCGGTTTCCGTCAGATATCATTTTCTACGCTGTGTGGCTCTACTATCGCTTCAATCTCAGCTATCGGGATATTTAAGACCTCCTGGCTGAACGAGGCATTACTGTCACCCGCGAATCAATCCGTCTTTGGTGTAACAAGTTCGGTTCCTTATACGCGAGAAGATTGAAGCGAAAGCACAAAGGCTACGGGGATACCTTCTACATCGATGAAGTATTTGTGAAGATCAACGGCAAGCAACATTACCTGTGGCGGGATGTGGATCAAGATGGCGAAGTCGTTGACGTATTTCTTCAGGCTAAGCGCGATGGTGCTGCTGCAAAGCGTTTCTTTAAGCGTCTGCTACGTTCGCACGGTACAGAACCCAGACAAATCTTGACGGATAAGCTACGCCGTTATGGCGTGGCACATCGTGAGCTGATCCCCGGCACGATCGACAGTACTAAACAGTATGAGAATAATCGGATTGAACAATCTCACGAGGTGACCAGGGTGCGAGAGAGGGGGATGCGTAGGTTCAAATCAGTTCGTCAGGCGCAGCGATTATTGGGTGCGCATGCTGCGGTGAGTAATCTGTTCAATCTTCGAAGGCACCTGGTCAGAGCCGAACACTATCGAAATCTCAGGATCATTGCGCTTGCAGAATGGAGCAGAGCAGTGACTTGATGCCCATGCTCAACAATTGGCTGCCCAGAAAAGTTAATTTGTCAGTACCGTCTTGGGGAATGGCGATTGAACCCGCACCAGTGTCAGCTTTGGCTAACTCGGCTCATTTCCCGAGCAGCAAATAAGCAGTTGATGCGCCAGCCCTGCGTCGCGGTGCTTCGCGGCTTGCTGATACGTCGGCGATGACACCATCTCCAGAAACGCGTGTATGCTCGGGTACTGCACAATCGCCACCAGATCATAGTCGGTATTGCCTGCCTCCCCAATAAAACCCGCGGCGACGAATTCAGAGAATACCAGTTCCGCGTCCACGCTGGCGAGGATGCCGTCGAACAATGCTTCACTGTAACGCATGTATGCCTGCATGCCATTGCCGCATCCGCCATTGCTGCCGTCTTCATACTCCGCCTGTGCTTTAAACTTGAGCAGATTGAGCATTCGTACTGAACCTGTCGGTGGATTCTGCAGCAGCGCCTGGATTTGTTCTTCTGTGGGATCTTTGGCCATCACTAAATTCCTTTCATTGGCTTGTTGTATGTCGCAAGAAGATGGCTGTGTATTCACACGCCAGCATTTATGTATCAAACATTACCCAGCAGCGCGCTCAAGCCCTCGCGCAGTATCTGTGTGGCGGCGTCATGCGATAATCCTTCATGCTCGCGCAGCGCGTTCCAGTAGCTGAAAGACAGCAAGGCGCGTATCGCGGCGACTCTCTGGGCACGTTTTTTGTCGGGCAACACGGCAAGTTCATTATTGAAAACTTTACGAATCTGTTTGCGCACAATCCTGCGCAACCAGGCATGCCGTTGCCTGACCTGATTCGAAACCGGGTAGGTGGCGATCACGGCGCGGCGCACAGGTGCAATCATTTCGTTGCGGCACGCCGAGTTGGCCACCAGTGCATCGATTTTTTGTGCCAGCGTACCGGCTGTAATAATCGGTGGCAGCACACGCGAAACCTGCTCGACCTGCTGCCGGGCAACTTCCTCCCGGAGCGTCTCAAGATTGTCAAAGTGGCGGAACACCGCGCGCGATGAAACCCCGGCACGGGCGGCGATTTCCTCCGCCGTGGGTCTTGGCGAACCGGCGACAAAACATTCCAGCATAGCCTTGGCCACCGCGGCGCGGGTCCGTTCCGAGCGGGCGTGGCGACCGTCTGGCGCAGGATTTCTTTGTGCAGCGCTTGATTTCATTCGGCAGTCATGTATTGTCAGTGCCGCTGACGATACCATAACAACAGCCGGTGGAGAACAATAATGAATCGAAAAGCAACATGGGGCGCTGTGATCGCAATCGCTACGGCGCTGACGGCGTTGCTGTACGCTTATCGTGAACCGATAGCGTTGAATGCGGTGGGCTTGTTGGTCAAACAACGCGTGCCGGTGGGTCCGTTCCAGGAAATCGCCTGGTCCTCGGGAACAGATACCCGGGTGCGTACCCCGGATGAGCGCCCACCCAATATCGTGTTGATCCTGGCGGATGACCTGGGCTGGAACGATTTGAGCTTCGGCGGAGGCGGCGTCGCCGGCGGCACTCTACCCACACCCAATATCGATTCAATCGCGCGGCAGGGCGTGACGTTCAGCAATGGCTATGCGGCAAATGGCACCTGCGCACCCTCGCGCGCCGCGCTGATGTCCGGACGCTACGGCACTCGCTTCGGTTTCGAATTCACCCCCACACCGCCCGGTATGATGCAGCTCGCCCGGTTCGCTGAGGCAGGGCCAGATCGACTGCGGGAAATCATCATCCACCCCGAGGTCGCGGTAGAAAGCTACGAGAACATGGGTATGCCCGCCTCCGAGATAACCATTGCCGAGCTGCTCGTCGATCAGGGCTATCACACGGTACATATCGGCAAATGGCACCTCGGGCTCGCCAGGGGTATGGCCGCACATGACCAGGGTTTCAATGAGAGCCTGCTGATGGCCAGCGGCCTTTATCTACCGGAAAACCATCCGGACGTGGTGAACTCAAGGCAGGATTTCGATCCGATCGATCGCTTCCTGTGGGCGGTGATGAACTTCGCGGTGGCCTATAATCGGGCGGGCAGCAGCGAGATCGAGGCATTTAAGCCGGATCGCTACCTGACGGATTATTTTACCCAGCAGGCTGTGAAGGTTATCGAGGCCAACAGGGATCGTCCCTTTTTTCTCTCCCTCGCGCACTGGGCTCCGCATACGCCACTGCAGGCAGCGCGCGAGGATTACGCGGCACTGTCACATATCGAAAACCATCGCGAGCGCGTGTATGCGGCGATGATCCGCAGCCTCGACCGTGGCGTGGGCCGAGTGCTTGACGCACTAAAAGCCAACGGGCTGGAGGACAACACGCTGGTGTTGTTCACATCCGACAACGGCGGCGCGGGGTACATCGGCCTGCCCGAAGTCAACAGCCCGTTCCGTGGCTGGAAGATCACCCTATTCGAGGGCGGCATCCATGTGCCGTACTTTGCCAAGTGGCCGGCGCGCATTGCGCCCGGTACTGTGGTGGATGCTCCGGTTCACCATTTTGATATATACGCCACGGCTGCAGCGGCCGCCGGTGCCAGCCTGCCTACCGACCGGGTTATAGATGGCGTCGACCTGTTGCCTTTTGTGACCGGCCAGGCGCAGGGCGTACCGCACCGGGCGTTGTTCTGGCGCAGCGGCGCCTCGCAGTCGGCACTGGTGGACGGTTGGAAACTCAATGTTAGCGACCCGCCGGGGCGCACCTGGTTGTTCGACCTGCGCGCCGACCCCACGGAGCAGAACGATCTTTCCAGTGCGCGTCCGGATAAACTCGAGGAATTGCAGGCGGCCCTGGCGCAGCATAACGCAGAACAGGCTGCTCCCCTATGGCCCAGCCAGGCCTCGGTGCCCATCAACATCGACAAGGACTTGAGCCAGCCCGACGCGCCCGATGATCAATACATCTACTGGTCGAACTAGTAAGCCCGTGTAGGCTACAGAGACATAAAATCAACAGAGGTTGCTATGATTTTTCCCACCATGAAGAACGCGCGCCTGAGTCTGGTGGCAACGCTGCTGACCATATCCGGCGCGGGCGTACCATTCCTGGCAGGCGCGCAACCGGCCGCACTTGAGGAAGTGATAGTGACGGCCACCCGGCGGGACGAAGGTCTGCAGGCCGTTCCGATCATGGTGAATGCGTTCAGCGCCGAGGTCATCCAGGAGGCGGGCATCCAGAACGCCGACGACATCGCTATTCTGAGCCCCAGCCTGAGCATCAGCACCAACATCACACCGTTCACCGCGGCTTTCAGGATTCGCGGCATCGGCACATCGCAATCGGATATTGCGTTGGAACCGTCGGTAGGCCTGTTTATCGACGATGTCTACCTCAACCGCTCCGGGCTCGGCATGTCTGACCTCAATGACATCGAGCGTATCGAGGTCCTGCACGGACCGCAGGGCACGCTGTACGGCAAGAACACCAATGCCGGCGCCATCAGTATTTTCACCAAGCGCCCCAATCCCGATGCCTTTGAGGGCTATGTGGAGTCCACAGTGGGAAACTACGACTCGCGCAGGTTGACGGCCGCTACCAGTGGCCCATTGTCCGACACCGTCGCCTATCGCCTGACAGGCAACGTAAACCAGCAGGATGGGTACTTCAACAACCGTGGCGGTAAGGACCTGAATGCCGCCGATGATTGGTACGTACTCGGCAAACTGCTTTATGCGCCATCCGACACGCTCTCCTTTCTGCTTACCGGCAGCCGCGTGGATCGTGATACCCATTGCTGCGGCGCGGACGCGGTACAAAGCGAGCAAGTCAATGCGGAGCTGGCCGCCCGCGGCCTGCCGATCGACAAGAACGACCCCTTTGACTTCGAAATTGCTACCGATATAGACGGTCAATTCAAGGTAAGGACCGATTCACTGTCGCTCGTCACTGACCTGCAGCTGGCAGCGGGTGCGCTCAAATCGATTACCGCCTGGGGCGAGTCCGATGGCACTGCTACACGCGATGTGGACGTATCGCAGCTCGATGTCATCTACCAGGTCAATGGCGTAAGCACGGGTGACTATTTCTCCCAGGAGCTGCGCTTTGCCTCGGAGGCGAACGGCCCATTCAATTACCAGCTCGGATTTTTCTATTACCAGTCGACAACCACCGGCGGTGACAACCAGCCATGGACGTTCCTCGGCGAGGATATCATTACTGTCGGCAACCAGACGCCCGAGATCGCTGGCCTGCTGCCACCGGGAATTCCTTTGAACTTCGTGGCCCAGCCCGGAGACTCCATCCGGGCCAGGGTGAAACTGGATACGGAAAACGTCGCCGTATTCGGCCAGTCGACCTATGACATTACCGGGCGATGGCGCGTGACGGGGGGGCTGCGCTGGACCTATGAGCAGAAAGAGGCCGACCTGCTGGTGGCCATTGATTCGACCGCGATTTCCGCTGCGCTCACCGGCGAATCCCTGCTGACCCGTGTGACCACGCCCATCGACAATGACTTTACGCGCGACGCCGATGATATCAACTGGCTGCTCAATACCAGCTACGATGTGTTTGCCGAAACCATGGTCTTTGCCAGCGTGGCAACAGGTTCCAAATCGGGTGGGTTCAACACCGTCAACGGGGCCGTTAACGAACGCGAATTTGACGATGAGACGACCATCAGTTACGAGACGGGCGTCAAATCCACGCTGCTGGATGCTCGACTGCGTATCAATGCATCCCTTTTCTATACCGAGATAAGCGACTACCAGGCACAACAGCAACTCGATACTGGTATCGGCACGCGCGTCTCCAACCAGGGCGATGTCGAAACCGCCGGGCTTGATCTGAATATCGAGGGGCTACCCCTGCCCAACCTCACCCTCACCGCAGGATTGCTCTACCTGGACAAGCGGGAGATCACCTCAGGTCCAGACCAGGGCCTTGAGTTGCCGTTCACCGCCGAGTACAGCGGGACACTCTCCGCCACGCTGGTGTTCCCCTGGGCCGATGGCTACCATTATACCCGCGCAGACTACAGCTACATGGACGATCATCTCACCAACGCCTCAGCGGTGACTGAAGAAAAAGACATACAGGAGCGGACCACGTTGAACTTGAAGACGGGGTGGCGCAATGATCGGTGGAATGTGTCGATCTGGGCGAAAAACCTCACCGATGATGCCTACGCTAGTTTAACGGCCGAGACCCTGCCTCTCTCCGGAGTGGACGCCTACTTCCTGTCGCCCCCGCGCACCTATGGAGCTACATTGAGGTACGACTTCTAGTTTCAGGATGAGGGCACAGCGCGCCGTCGAACTGAAATCGACGCACGTGTTGTGGTGCATTCACTTCACCCAGGTTTTGGACCTGTCCCTGGCGCATTACAAATTCAAGCCGCCACTGGTAATTGAAACAATCCACGGTAATGCTTTTCCCAGCGATGCTGATTGATATTGACGATCTTGTGTTCAATCGTTTCATCGGGAGTGCGGCCATCTCGCCCAGAATGAGTCCGGTGCTTGTTGTAATAGCACTGATAATTGCGCAGCTTTTTCTCCAGGTCAGTCGCAGTCCAAAATAAGGTCTGATCTAACAACTCTCGCCTTACACTCCCGATCAGTCGTTCAACAAATGGATGAGACATTGGCACATGCGGCAGTGATTTGATTTCTTCGATTTCGAGTACTCGCAGATTCGCTTTCCATCGAAGATATTGGAACAGTGGATCGTTATTGGAACTGAGCCTCTCTGGCCATCCATTACGATTGGTTGCATCGTTGAACATACGGCAGACAGCAGGGCCATCAACGTCTCCTGCATGTACATCAAAGCCAACAATCCGGCGCGTGTGCTGATCCATCACGACCATGACCCAGTGTGTTTTCAAAGTAATCGACTCGGCCCGGAAGAGATCCACACTCCACAGAGTGTCCTTTACATGGCCGAGCGTAGTCAGCCAAGAAGGCCCACGATCAGCGGGAACTGGTTTGCAGTGGATAGCTAACACCCACCAGACAGTATCCTTGTCCAGGTGCAACTCGAAAGCCAGGTTGATTTGCTGTGCGATACGGGGACATCCATATCGAGGATTGCGCCGCTTCATCTCTACGATTGCATTGGCCGAATTGCCGATCTTTTGTGGTCGTTTCCAGACCGCAGCCCACAGGAACCTGTGCCAATCGGTTATTCAGTGGTGTCACTGCTGTAGATCTATGAAATAACGGGTTCTGCTACCGCGCGTCCTTCCCCGCGACAAGGGGCAACGCGCCCGGCGGGGCTCGGGTGGGTGGCACCAGCAGCGGGATAGTGGGGATGTTTTGTTCCTTCTCGTGAAGATGTGCCAGGATTCTGTCGATAATGTCCTCATCTTGAATACACCGGTCCGACGTATCGGCAATGACCCTGACCGAACCACCGCAGCGGCTGCAAACCTCAATGTCTATGCGGATGGCCGCCCCGATAAGACGCGCTTGAGCCGTTGTGCCCAGGTCATACCCGATGAAGCGGGGCAGGCTCTTGCCGCATGTTGCTTATCGGCTGAGCGGACTTCCGCATTGGAAATAGGCTTGACGCCTTTTCCGCGTTTGGCTGCTGTGAGCAGTCCGCGCCATCGGTGATTAAATGAACTTGCAGTGCCGTCCCTTTGCCTGACGTCCACGTCCGACAGTTATCTGCGATTTCGAATAACCCTAATAACTAAATGTGATTAGCGATCCGCCCGTCATAGGTCTGATGTGCATGGCCTGCCACGGCTCAACGCATGCCGAGTGGCCGGTAGCGGATGAGAATGCCAACGACAACCAGCTCGCAATACAGTTGCAGGGGCATGTTGGCCCTATCGCAGAGTGCGGGGTGTGCCATACCACGGCCGAGCTGTGCAACGACACGCTGGGAGGCCCGCATGGCATGCACCTGGTGAATGATCGCCGGTTATGGAAGGAGGGACACAAGGACATTGCCAAGCGCGAGAACGGGCGCCCGGGCAGTGGTATGTGCGGTGACTGTCACGGCGTTAATCACCGGGGCACGGTGCTGTCGCGCGCGGCGGCCGACCGCAGCTTCATGGTGGAGGGACAGCTGCGCACGGTCAGCGCGGGACAACCGGTGGCCTGTGACCTGTGCCACAGCCTGCAAAAGAGCTTCGGGAGTTAGCGCCGGCGCCGTCCGCGGTGGCTTGCAGTGGGTGGAGCTCAGCCGACTGCCAGCTCCGGCAACAGCGCGAGTGCGTTATGCCCGAGGATGACCGGCAGGCGCGGGAAGTTCGGCAGCACAGCCTCATAGTGCCGGGGCATTGCATAACGGTAGCGTGATTCCGGTTCGATTCCCGCGCGGCCACCGTGGAAGAAGATGACCAGGCCCAGGTGCTGGGCCTCCTCGTACAGCGCCAATATCTCAGGCTCATCCGGATAAAATGATTGCACAGCGGGGTGCAGCTTCACCACCCGCGCCCCCTGTGCGGCGTAGTGGCGCAGCTGGTCAATTCTGTTGTCACGACGATGATGCATTTGATGATCGCAGCTTTTGTGTCATGGCCAATACCTGCGGCAATTTGAGTGAATCCGCGTTGAGGGATTGGGAGCTGAAAACGGTTGCGCGACAGAACGAAGTCATCACAGCACTACAAACAGCCACACCGGCTACAATAAAATAAATGCGCCGGGTACATGTGCTACCTGTGTCACTAGGCCTGCAGCTGGCTGCCTGGTTCATCATCGCGTGTTCTGCACACGCGCAACTTTCCCTGACCTGCGAGGCCACACTGGAGCGTCATGCCTTTTCAGTCCCTGCTGCATCCAGCGAAGCGGGTTTGAAGCCCACCGATGGCGTTGAAGTATTTGGCGAGAATGAATTTGTCACAGCATTGCCCAACGGTTGGCAATTCACCCTGATAAAAACCGACCACGGGTGGGCGATACGAATTTACTACCAGCCGTTTAGCAATGTTCGTGTGGACCTGAGCGCAATTACGCCACCTTTTCATAGTCCTGCCAATCCACGAGACATAGCGGGCTAACACTTTCGCAACCGTTCCAACACGGGTCCAAACGTTGGCGACGTCAATGCACTTCAACGTCTGCGTCTATTTCAATTCGACGGCGCGCTGGCGGGTACCGGTGGCCTTTACCGGGCTGACGCTGGCGGCGGGTGTTGTTACCTGGATCTACTCGCCCATCAAGTTCCAGGCGGACATGGGGCTCTTGCTGACGTTTATGTTCTTCTGGAACATGCTGGGTGCGTTTTTTTTACTGCCCGCCCTGGCCAGCGTCCTGGGCCTCGGGAAAGCGAACCAGGAGCAGTAGCGCTGCTCCCAGCAAGGTGCACGCGGCGGCGACATACAGCCCCAGCGTGTAGCTCCCCGTGGTGTCGAAAAGCCTGCCTACCAGGGGGAAGCTGGGCAGTACGCAGAGCGTGATCAGCGGGCCCATGAGCCCCATGGCCTTGCCGTAGCTCGCAAGCCCGAACAGGTGCGCCATCATGTTGCCCCACACTGGCAGCATACCCCCGGCAGCCAGCCCGAGCAGGGTCGCCGCCGCCATCTGCGGTATCAGGGTGGGCAGGCGCGCGAGCATCAGCAGGGCGACAATAACGAACAGTTGCGCGACCCACAGGCCGGCTTTCAGGCTGAATTTGTCCGCGGCGAAACCGAATGCCAGCTTGCCCACCAGGCCGGCCAGTGCGATCACCATAATCAGCGTGGAAGCCTGCGCCTCGCTGCCGCCGGTGTCGGTGATGTAGGGCGTGATGTTCGACAGCAAGGACGAATACGCGGCAAACAACAGCCCCAGGCTCAGGCCCAGGGACCAGAAACTCTGATTGCGGAGTATTCCTCCCAGCGACAAGGCGGCGACCTTGCTGGCTGTGTCTGGCTGTTTCGAATCGCTATCCGCGGCACGTGTGACCGGTTCCGGCGGCGGGTTGTCGCGTATGGCCAGCAGCATGACGGGCAGCATCACGAGTAGTGTGGCCAGCGCAAACAGCTCCAGCGCGGTGCGCCAGCCATACAGCTGCAGCCAGTAGGCGATCAGCCAGGGTACGATCACGCCGCCCAGTGAAGTGCCAATCGCCGCTATTCCCAGCGCCCTGCCCCGCGTGGCACTGAACCAGCGTGAGATAACCGCCGATGCGCAGAGCGAGCCCGCAAATGCATTTGCCAGCGCCATGGTCAAACCGAACAACAGAATATACCCGCTCAGGGTTGTGGCCTGTGCAGTGGCGTACAGGCCGGCTGCGTATATCAGTGCGCCGACGGCCATGATCCAGCGCACCGAGAAGCGGTCGACCATGGCGCCGGCGACCGGTTGCAACACAAAACCCGCCAGGGTTCCCACGGTGAGCGAGTACATCACCTGCTCGAGGGATGCGCCGAATTCACCGCGCACCGGCACAACGAGCAGACTCACTGCATAGGTGAAAAAGCCCACCACGAACAGTTGTGCGACGAAACCGCCCCCGACCACTTTCCATGCCTGGTTCATTCTGCTGGCTGCTCCTGTTTTGCGTTCCGCTATCATACTGGTAAGGGAGCCGTCGTTGGTGCTTGTGATGGCGCGTATCCTGATGCCTGTCATGGAGCCGATTGCAATCGCAGGGATCATGTGCGACTGCTGAGGTGACTTGCCCCTGGCGTCCCGAACTACGGCCAAGTGCGCAAACTCCCAGGCAGCCATGATATTCTCTGCAGGATGCCGGATAAGGACTGGAGAGGTCGAATTGATAGGCAAAAGACGCCGCAGGCGCCATGCAGAATGACATCACCGTGGGTGCTGCCAAGTTTGCCCGGCTGTTTGAATATCTTCGCCAGGTAGGCATTCCTCCCGAGGAAATAGCAGCGCCCCTGAACCTCTCCTGGCAGCGTATCGCGGCGGCGGACCCCAACCGCCAGCTACCTGTGCTGCAATACGCAAAACTCTACAAGCTCGCGGTGATTCGCATGCAGCAGATGCGACAGCCGATTCCCTGGGCGGCCGGAGTTGGCAGCGATGCCTTTGAGTTCATGTGTCGCGCGCTGATCAGCGCACGCACGCTCGGGGAGGCACTGGAGCTCGCAGAGCGCTACGATCGGTTGATGAAGCCACTGATCCAGCATGCCGTCAGCCTGGCTGCGGTGGATGGCGGCGAGTGGCAAAAACTCAGCTATGTGATAAACCTCGACAGCAGTTCACCGGTCGTGGTTTCTCCTGAAGTATGGGAAGGTGGGCGCTATCAGCCGACCATCGCCCAGGCCTCGGGACTGGCGGTCTGGCACAGCATTTGCGGCTGGCTTACCGGCTGCCAACTTGAGCTGCGCGAGGTGAAAATCAAGGCCCCCTATGTAGGCAGGGCCCTGTACAACAGCCTGTCGTCCGTATTCGACTGTCCTCTCCTGTTCGATGCGGATGAAAACGCGTTTACCTTTGAGCGCAGCTTTCTGGAGAAACGCGTGATCCAGAACAGCGAGTCACTGCGAGAGTTTCTGGATGTCACCATCTACCATCTCATATCCGTGGAGCGCCGCACCAATAGCACCAGTGCCGCCATCAAGTCGCTGATCAGCAACAGTTTCACGGCCGGGTCGCTGCCCTCGTTTGTCGAAGTGGCGGCAATGTTGAATATGTCCGGCTCCAGTCTGCGTCGGCGGCTGGTGAAGGAAGGCGTGAGCTACCGGGGCCTGAAAGATGAGTTGCGCCGGGATATCGCCATCGACAGGCTGCTCAACGAAGACCTGAGGGTCGCGGACATAGGCGAGTATCTGGGTTTTGCCGACCCGGGCTCTTTTGTGCGTTCTTTCAAGAGCTGGACAGGCAAAACGCCCTTTGAGTACCAACAGGAGTTTCGCGACCTGTCCTGAGTCTGGCTTCGTGGCTCCATCTGCCGCTCTGAGCGAAATAGTCAATCGATACGGTCTCTGTTGACCCTTTGACGTAATGCGCTGTGCGGCATACTGGTGCTGTCGCGTCCACGTTGCAATAGAGAGGGAATCTGATGGTGCTGAAGAACAGGGTCGCTCTGGTGACCGGCGCCGGGCAGGGCGTGGGCGAGGGCATTGCACGTCGCCTGCATGCGGCGGGCGCGACGGTGATGATCGCCGACTACAATGCCGACACCGGCGCGCGAACGGCGGCGTCGCTGGAGCGCGGCGAGTTTCTGCAAATGGATGTGTCTGAGCGCGAGCAGGTTGTGGATGCGATCGCGCACACGCTCGACCGCCACGGACAGCTGGATATTCTGGTGAACAATGCGTACCCGACGGGCGCGCCGCCAGCGCGTCTCGAAACGCTGACCGACGATGCTTTTGACACAGCCTTCAGGGCCGGTTTCATGGGTGCCTGGTGGGCCATGCAGGCCGCTTTCCCGGCAATGCGGGATCGGGGCTGGGGCAGGGTGATCAACATCTGCTCGCTGAATGGCGTCAACGCGCATCCGTACACGGCACAGTACAATTCGGCGAAGGAGGGGTTGCGCAGCCTGTCGCGCACGGCGGCGCGGGAGTGGGCCAGCCACGGTATTTGCGTGAACGTGATCTGTCCCGCCGCCATGACGACTGCCTTTGAGCGATTCCAGCAGTATTCACCGGAGAACGCCGCCTTGATGCTGAAACAGAACCCCATGGGTCGCATGGGCGATCCGCAGCAGGACATCGGTGGCGTGGCGGTGTTTCTGGCCTCCGAGGATGCGCGCTACCTCACCGGCAATACCCTGTTCGTGGACGGTGGTGGTCACATCAATGGCGTGAACTGGGAGCCGCCGGTAAGCTGACAGCGCGTCCTGGATCAACAGTTTTTGGCAATTGGCGACTTTAAACAAAGGGAGATGAGCATGGGTATGTATGCAGTAACAGGCGCCGCCAGCGGCATTGGCCGGGCGGTGACCGAGGCCTTGAAGGCGGATGGGCACAGCGTGATAACGGTGGACCTGCGCGATGCCGACGTGGTCGCCAACCTGGCAGAGGCAGACGCGTGTGCAACGGCGGTTGAAGATATTCTCAGCCGCGCTCCGGATGGGCTGGACGGCTTTGTGCCTTGCGCGGGTGTGGGCCCGGATGCGCCGCAGCGCAAGTTGGTGCCGCTGGTGAACTATTTTGCGGTGGTCGCCATGGTTGAAGGCTTGCGTCCGGCGCTGGCAAAGCGCCGTGGCGCAGTGGTGTTGATCAGTTCCAACTCCTCGCGCATGACGCAGTATAACGAGGACTACATGCAGGCGATGCTGGCGGGCGATCGTGAGCAGGCCATACGAATTGTGGAAGCAGACGTGGATGGCCAGGGAGCCTATGGCGGCAGCAAACAGGCGCTGGCGCGCTGGATGCGTCGCCAGAGCCCGGAGTGGGCGTCCTTGGGCGTGCGCATCAATGCTATCGCGCCGGGTTATACGGAAACCGCCATGACGGAATCGGGCAAGAACGACCCCCGGTACGGCCAGGCTATTCGCGATTTCGTGGCCTCTATTCCCATCGGTCGGCCGGGCCTGCCGGAAGACCAGGCGAACGCCGTGAGCTTCCTGCTCAGCGAGCGCGCCAGCTTCATTGCCGGCTCGGTACTGTTTGTGGACGGCGGCCACGACGCAGTATTCAGGCCGGACGAGTTCTGACCATTCCTCTTCTCTGGCGCGGCGAAGCCAAATGTACATACATCTGACCTGAAACGCTTTTGTTCCAGCTCCTCCCGCCACGGATAATCGCGCGTGCTGCATCAACCCTGATTTTTCCTGCCCCGCAAGGCAGCCAGGGTTCGTGATTAAATCGATAATGAGGAGTTCAAGCAGATGGAAGAGAACACTACAGGTTGCGCGGTGCGCAGCAAGCAAACGGGTGTGGGTACCAGGAGTGCCCTCGCCCTTGCCGTCGCTATGCTGGCTGGAATGCCCGTTAGCCAGCACGCGTTGGCGCAGGCCGG
>Ga0102938_10001204_pt1 | contig 19563 bp, 12 predicted proteins | sample SalPonR2_B_D2_MG_FD_84516 | JGI IMG/M metagenome (GOLD analysis project Ga0102938, IMG submission 84516) | Salt pond soil microbial communities from South San Francisco under conditions of wetland restoration - Salt Pond MetaG R2_B_D2_MG | ecosystem: Environmental > Aquatic > Marine >... | reverse complement strand
GAAAAGGTTGAGGCTGAGGGATACGGAAACTCAAAACCTCCGCCTTTAGTAATTCTGTCGATGTTGCGGGGCATGGATACCATTACGGAGAAGGTTGAGGCTGAGGGATACGGAAACTCAGGACCTCAGCCTTTTGTAAATTCTGTCGATGTCGCGAGGCATGGATACCATTACGGAGAAGGTTGAGGCTGTGGGATACGGAAACTCAGAACCTCTGCCTTTAGTAATTCTGTCGATGTTGCGGGGCAAGGATGCCATTGCAGAAAAGGTTGAGGTTGAGTGATTATGAAGCCTAAAACCGGTATGACAAGCCCACTTTAAAGCTGAATCGGTCTCTTGTGTAGGCTTGTAACTCTTCTGAATCAATTCCTGTTGTTCCATAAACCAATAGTCGGTTGTTGACCGGATATTGTCCGTCGATGTAAAGCGACCAGGAGTTGAGCGTGTTGACTTCTTGCGCAAACTGTAAGTCATTTGATGCAGATCCATAACCACTGGATATACTTGCGTATTTTCTGGCGCTGCCGAAATAACGTCGCACCGATAAGTTTCCTGATAGCGAATTACCAGTTGACGAAGGCACGAAATATGTCCTGCCTGTAAACATGTAGCTGCCTCGGTATTTTGTGAGGGAAGCCGTGTATATGTATGTTTCTGATGTTGAAAAGTTGAGATAGCGAAACCCTCCTTCTATCTCAAATGCGCGCGGAAGTGATTTATAGAGTGAAGCTCCAAACCGGTATCCGGGATATATGGAAGCGTCAGAGTATCCTGCGTTGAGATATGCATAAAGTCCATTAGCAATTGAAGGATACGCATCAAGATTAAACTGTACTCCGTTGATCGAAAATCTATTGGCGTACTGTAACCGTCCGATCACTGATCCATATTTTGTTTGCCGACTAAGCTGCAAATCATAGAAATTCCATGGATCAAAAATCTCACCAAACCTATCGTGACGAAACGACAATGAAACCGAATACTTCATTTGCTTTAGTTGCACAGATTCAAGCCCCTCCCGTGCATTTACACTTGACGGATTCATCTCAAGAATTGATTTATAAACCTGCTCAGACCGCTCATAATTTTCAAACGAGTATAGAATGTCTGCTCTTTGGAGTAAAAACTCCTCGTCCCGTGGATAGCGATTTAAAACCCTGTCTGAAACCTGAAGAGCTTGATTGAGATTGCCTGAGCGAGATTCAATATTTAGCAGTTCAACAAAAGCATCGCGGTTATCCGGATCAGCTTGAAGAACCTTCTCTAATTCCAGACGGGATTCATCATAGTTTCCTTCCCAGCCGTAAAGACGTGCAATAAATATTCTAATGCCATGATAATCCGGACTGCTTTCAAGTGCAATATATGCCAGCCGTCGGGCTTCATCATAATCACTCTGTTTAAAGGCGGCTTCCCTGGCAATTTCAAATTGTTCATCAACTGTTGGCTCACCCGAGGCAGTCTGAGCAAATGCATGACTTAAGCTGCCCGAAATTATGATAGCAGACAACAGCGTAATGACTTGTATTAGTAGTTTATTTTCTGACAGCATCCTTATTTATTGGTATAAATTTTAAAAGTGTAGACATTTTTTACAGATCAGAAGAGTTGACTTTCAAATTCTTCAAGATTTTCATGAGACGGATGTATGTTTTTTAAATCTGAGAATGTACTCTTTGCATCATCTGTTCTGTTCATTGCGATCAATATTTTTATTTTTTTCTGCAGAAAGGAATCGTCATCAGGGTGAAAAGACAAGCCCTTATTTACCGCATCGAGTGCTTCTGAATAATTTTCTGCCCAATATTCACTATCAGCAAGGGCATTGTATGTATCATAATAGCCCGGATCTCTTCGCATAACTTCAAGCAGATTTTCCCTGGATTTAACATATTCCCCCTCCCAGGCATAGGTTCGGGCTATTAAAATACGCACATCGTGATAGTCTGGCGCTACCAGTAACAGTCGCCTGGAAATGGCCCTGGCCTTCTCATAATTCCCCTCAAATGCTGTTTCACGCGCTAAACTAAATTGATCATCAACACCAAGGTTGTATGAATCAATTTCATCAAACATCTCAGCATGTTGTGTGATAAACTCGTACTCCTTCATAGATTTATTTTCTAAAATCTTAGGATATAATTTATCAGACTCCGTTACGTATGCGTTTATTGACTTGAAATTTTTTAGCTCTTCCTGAAGATATTCTTGTTTCTCAGCGTTTGATATCTCTGTCAAATCCAAACCATCACTCATCTTATAGAGAGAATTCTTGTTTAAGAAATACGACTCACTGATATAATCTGAGAGTTGGTTCTTATTTTGCATCAACGGTAAAGAATGGGTATTCCGGAATGTGCGTGAAGTATCCATGGATTGGCCTATCCAATGAACTGAGTCTGGTAAAGAGAGATTAGCACTATTTTCAAGAAAAGCCGTAAGTGACGGGACAATATTGGCATGTGTATTCACTGATTTAAACTGCACGGGTGTATCAATCAGCTCTGAGTAAAAAATAATAGGCACGTGGTAACGCGACACCATGCTTGTTTGTGGAACTGGAATAAGCCAATGGTCACCTGTGATTATAAAAACGGTGTTGGAATAAGTATCTCTTTTTTTATAATCGTCCATGAACTTACGCAGTGCATCATCAGTAAATAGCAGTGTGGTAAATTCAGAGCGATATCGTTTGAAACTCTCTTTTTTTGATTGAGTTACCGGCAGTTTATTCAGTCGTTCATCAAATTTTTCAGAATACTCTTGCTCATCAGGAACAGTAAAGGGTGAATGTGATTGGAGAGTATGAATAATTTCCAGTCTTGGTTCAGCTTTTACGGTTTCTGCAAGAGTTGATGCGATTTCAAAAAGCGACTTATCATCGTATCCCCAATAGTTTTCTTCCAATTTGAAACGGTTACCATAAGTCGAAGATATCCACTCCTTGCTAACAATTAAATCTGTTCCCTGATATTCCAGAAAATATTGGAGCCCATCGAAATAAGTATTGTAGCCGCTATAAAAAGACGTATGATAGCCCTGATCACCGAGCATTCGGATAAGTGAGGTATGAGACGGGTAATCTGGTCCAAGATCCATAAAACCATTCCTTCCTGGCGGCAGAGACCCAAGCAATGACGGTATCATTCCAAAGGTGCGACCTGACATGCTTAAACCGTTTTCCCAATAAAGACCATTGGATGCCAGTGAATCAATAAAAGGTGCAAAGCCGGTCCAATTTCCACTGCTGCCAACAAACTCACCTCCAAGACTTTCAACAAGTATAAACACAATATTCGGAGGGTCTGACATTTCTTTAAAGAAGGGACCTAAAACATCGTTCTCAGATGATCTCTTCAATAAGGGGAATTCAGAATTTTCAATAGCAAGCGTCTGATTTACAATAGGTTTATAATCAGCTACGTCTTCCGTCGTCTCCTCAAAACCTGACATCACGAAATAACCAAGTTTGTTGTATGCAATTGAATCAGAACTATCTTGCAGAAATAATAAAAGCACTGTACCAAGGGTTGCTACAGCAAAAGCAGAACTTATCAAGACTACACGAACATGATATGGGAAACGAGCCATCCTTTTTATTGCATAAAACAGTAAAATGACAAAGCATATCGTTAAGAGAACCAAAAATGCGAGTTTTAGTTCTATATAACTCTCAGCAGCCATAACGGTATCAGCCATTTCATTAAAGCTGTATGCCCAGAATTCAGGTCCAAGTGGTGTCAGTGTAGCGGTATAGTACAATGATAGAAGTAGTGAACCGATTGTAGCTAATCCAATGACAATAGCTACCGTAAGTGATCTTACATTATCACCCGCTCTTCTTAAGAGATAAAAAACCAATGAAAGAGGCAGAGAAAAGAGAATAACGAGCAAAATATCTGTCGAAATTGCTGTTACTATATCACTGGCGGTAAATATCCAAATACCGTGTTTAATAGCAACAAAAGCAATTTCAAGTAATCTGGCGGTGAGACCTGCAACCAACAGCACCCCTAGTACCGGCACGTATATACGGGTAAACCTGTCGATTATACTTTTAAAATTTCTCTTCATTCAATACTTGATTGGTCCTTTGTAATGCTTGAGATAAAATTCAGCCAAACTCTTGGATACCTTTATCATCGGCACAAGTGGAAATATTTATAATTATTAATAAAAAAATCTTCACTAAAGGGTTCACTTAACACTGCCGATAAGATTTTATATAACATGTTATTTGATAATTTTTGAAAAGAATAAAAACTGTGGAGTTATTTCATGACGAAAATAAATGTAGTCGTAATTGACGATGATGAACTCACCCGTTTGCTCCTGCAGCGAATCTTAGAGCGGGAGTTCAAATATAGTATCATCTCATTCAGAAATGGTCTGGAAGGATTGAAATACCTTGAGGAAAATGATGCAGATCTTGTGGTACTTGACTTGATGCTTCCGGGAAAAAATGGGTTTGATATTTTAAAAGCCCTTCGCAGAGAAGGGCGGCACAAAGACACTAAAATTATTTTGGTTTCAGCTAAATCCAATTCATTGGATATTGAGCGCGGATTTGAACTCACTGCAGATGAATATGTAACAAAACCTTTTCAACAACAGGAGCTTGTTGTACGCGTGAAAAAATTAATGAAAGCAAGCTAATCTATGATCGGGGCACCTACTCTTCAATCTGTTGTACTTCTTGTTATAACTCTTACCGCAATTTTTCTATTTCTGCTGGGATATACTTTCTGGACCCGCGCAAAAAAGAAGTACTGGGAAAGGTATGGACAAAAATTCAGAGCTATGTTTGCGCCCCTCATATTTGAATACATTGAAACTGCAGAAAAGAGACGGGATGCAGACGAAGTCATCAAGAAAGTGACACGGCGATCCAAGGATATTGAACTGTTTATAGCTATAGTAGATGAAATGTCAGAGATCCTTCATGGAAGTGACCTTCAAAAATTAAACTGGCTCATCAAGCATCCATTATTTGAAGGTTACTATTACGAAAAATTGAATTCGGCACTTAGAAATGATCAGCTTGTTGGATGTGTCTATTACAGTAAGAGCGGAAATTTCAAGCAAAAGGCGGCCAGAAGACTCATCAAACTAAGTATATCCAATGATATTAAAATTGCATATGGAGCCACAAAAGCGATACAGAATTCTACCAATAATAGAATTCGTATTAAATCACTGATCGATTTCTTTAAACGACCGGATACCACCACTCTTATGGTGGGGGAACTCCTACATTTATATCACCTGAATTCTGAGAAGATATACACTACATCCGAACATTCACTTAATAGGCTTCTTTTAGATCGGGAGATTTTAAAAGAAAGAAAAGGAATTGTGATTGAGTACATCGCACATCACAACTTGTATGAGTACAGCACTTTTTTAAATCATTATTTACAAAAGATTCTGTATAGACCTGAAAACAAGGAACTTATCAAAAGTCTAATCAGAACACTTGGAATACTTAAGGTTGAAGAGGCCGGCCAGCTGATTCGCAATTATTCTGTTTACCCTGATCCTGGTTTAAGACTCTGTTGTGTAGAGGCGCTAAATGAACTGGGAGGTGACGAAAATCTGCTGTTTGTCACAGAGATGCTGATGGACATGGAATTCGATATTCGAAAACAAATTATTCAAACCCTGGTAAAAAATTCGGAAAACGGTCATTTGCTACTGGAAAACTTTATGCAAACTTATCTGAAGTTTCCGACTAAAGTCTTATCGGCCGGTACCCCACCCAAAGATTTACATATCTATATCAAAAAGCTTAGAAGTATTATGAATGGCATTCGAATCACATTTGCCAATAATGAAAAACGGCAAAAAAAATTATCTGCATGACCCAAATAATTGAGTGGTTTATTATAGGCTATTTCTTTTCGATCAACACTGTTTATCTCCTATTGGTCATTGGAGCATTAGTATATGTACGCCGTCAAATGCTTCATAGTGATATTGTTAAACCAGCGTCACTATTCAAATCTAAAATTTATAAGACCATTAGTATCCTTGTTCCAGCTTATAATGAGGCAGACAATATAATAGAGTCTATTGAATCACTGCTCAGACTCGAATATCCTGAATATGAAATTATTGTCGTTAATGATGGAAGCACAGATGACACAATAGATCAATTAACCCGTCATTTTAAGCTTAAAAAAACAGAGATATTTTACGAAGAAACTATCCCTCATAAAGATATCAGGGGAATTTATAAATCTGAAGATCTTCCCAATTTTACGGTTATCGACAAAGAAAATGGTGGCAAATCTGATGCACTAAATGCAGGTATTAATGTATCTGACTCTGATTTGATCTGCTCAATAGATGCTGACTCCATTCTTGAACAAGATGTTCTGAAAAAACTGATTCAAACGTTTATTCGCCATAAACATACTATAGCAGCAGGCGGAATTGTCAGGGTTATAAACGGCTGTAAAATTAAAAACAGGGAAATAGAAGAAGTTCACGTGCCAGACGGATTTCTTGGCCGGCTTCAATCAGTTGAATATTTACGCGCATTCTTGTTTGGGCGCGTGGGCTGGGATTACCTGAACAGCTTGCTTATCATTTCAGGTGCATTTGGAATTTTTGACCGGAAGGCTGTTCTCGAGGTTGGAGGTTATGAGACTGATACAGTTGGTGAAGATATTGAACTAATTATACGTCTTCACAGTCATTTCCAAGAAACAAAGCAAAGCTACAATATTGGCTATCTTCCCGAACCAATTTGCTGGACTGAAGTACCGGTTGATTACAAAAGTCTGAAAAATCAGCGTAACAGATGGCATCGCGGACTTGCAGATTCAATCTGGCGACACAAATATATGTTATTCAATCCTAAATACGGACGCATAGGATTGTTTGTACTTCCGTTTTTTCTGATTTTTGAACTTATTGGTCCTATCATCACCATTCTCAGCTACTTGTTTGTGACGCTCCTGCTTATAATACCGGGCTATTCAGACCCAACGTTTATAACTCTCTTTTTCGTAGTGTCAATTCTCTACGGTATGATCGTTTCTTTGATCTCAGTACTTGCGGAAGAGATAGCTTATAAAACTTATTCAAGCACAAAAGATATACTTATACTAGCGGCTTATTCCTTTATTGAAAATTTGGGATACCGTCAGCTGCATGCCTTTTGGCAGGTATCGGGTATCATCGACTTTATAAAAGGGAATAAAAACTGGGGAGATATGAAGCGTAAGGGATTTGAAGTTCATCCCGAAACCAATCCCGCCCCTGGTTCTGGTTCAGGTTCAGGTTCAAATTCTTGAAAGATGTTATTCGTCAATTATGCTGATCGAATGAATTCCAGTACCCGGTTAAATTCCTCATCTGAAATTTGAAAGTGAAAGGTGGCACGAATTGTGTGTTTGCCAAACGGTACTACACCAATACCTTGTTGGCTGAATGTCTGAACCCAGTCTACAGCCAGCCCTTCAACAGGGTCAAACAGGATAATGTTGCTTTCGACGGCTTCAAGATCGATGGTAAATGAGTCGGATGCATTCAATTCTTCCGCAAACCGGCGGGCTCGCTCGTGATCTTTTTTCATGAGTGACCAGTGATTCTCTACTGCATACTCTGCAGCTGCTGCCAAAAGCCCTGTTTGACGCATCCCTCCTCCCCACATTTTCCGATAGCGACGCGCCTTCTTCTTATTTGCTGATGAGCACAGCAGCATGGAACCAACGGGTGCGCCAAGGCCCTTGCTAAAGCACACTGAAATGGTGTCTGCTATTGTTCCAAAAAATTCAGGTTCTATGCCGGTAGACGTAATTGCATTCCAGATTCTCGCGCCATCAAGGTGAACTGCCAGGCCGTGTTCATCAGCCAGCTCACGAATTTCAATTAGCTCAGAAGTTGTATAGCAGGCGCCTCCCCCCTTGTTCGTCGTATTTTCTACCGCTATCACACGCGTATGTGGATCCCATTCGTTCCGGGTACGGATGGCTGATTCAGCAATTTCAGCAGTAATCTTTCCGCGATGACCTTTAACGGGCCTTAACTGGATGGATGACAGATGAGCAGCTGAGGCACTTTCGTAATTAAACACGTGTCCAAGCTCGTCAATGATCACCTCATCACCGGGCGTAGTGAGTACATGCAGGGCAAGCTGATTGCTCATCACGCCACTGGGTACAAAGAGCCCGGCTTCCATCCCGAAAAGATCCGCTATCTTTTGCTCAAACGCATTTATAGTCGGATCCTCAGCAAACACATCATCACCGACTTCGGCTTGTACCATGTGCTTAAGCATATCGGATGTCGGTTTTGTGACGGTGTCGCTTCTGAGATCAATCATAGATGTATCTGAATCGGGTTTTTAAATCTTTAGTTAATTAAGGTTAACCACCTTTCGCATGAATCTTTCAATCCTGAAATTTTACTCTTCAGTCATGATTCAATCCCTAAAGCAAGCAGAAAGATCGTTCTCTACTTAAGGGGAAAGAAGATCAATAACTGAAGAATCCTTCACCTGTTTTATTGCCGAGTTTTCCGGCATCTACCATTTGCACGAGCAGCGGGCATGGACGGTATTTTGGATCTTTGAATCCTTCATAAAGCACGTCCAATATATCCAGACAGACATCAAGCCCGATGAAATCCGCCAGTCTAAGCGGCCCCATTGGATGCGCCATACCCAGTTTCATAATGTTGTCGATATCTTCCGGCCTGGCTACACCTTCATAAACGCAAAAGATAGCTTCATTTATCATGGGCATGAGAACCCTGTTTGAGACAAATCCGGGTGAATCGTTAGCCGGGACAGCCACTTTGTTAAGCTTGTCAGACAGGCCGAGCACCTTCTGTGTTACTTCATCTTTTGTTTTTAATCCGTTGATTACCTCAACGAGTTTCATGACGGGAACCGGATTGAAGAAATGCATTCCAATGAACTGCTCAGGCCGAGTAGTACACTCCGCCAATTTTGTAATAGAGATAGATGAGGTATTGGAAGCAAGTATCGCATGATCAGGCGCATTTTCATCAATTATGTTGAACACCTTTTTCTTTAACTCAAAGTTTTCAGGAATCGCTTCAATCACCAGGTCGGCATATTTTACACCATCGGCAAGATCAGTTACCGTTTCAATTCGATTAAGTGCCGCATTCTTTTCTGTCTCCTCAATTTTCTCCTTTTTTACCATTCTCGATAAATTCTTACCGATCGTAGCTAACGCTTTTTCTGCCAGTTCACTACTCGTTTCTACAAGCTTAACATTGAAGCCGCTGGCAGCAAACACATGAGCAATACCGTTACCCATTGTACCACCGCCTATTACTGAAATTTGTTCAATCTTGCCCATAAGTAAATGTTTATAATTTAATCTATTCAATTCATTTCATTCGGATTTGAGAGTATGTATTTTAGCGAGGATTTACAAATCTAAATTTGATCTGTATTCGGCTTTTTACCTCATGAAATTTCTATTCAGACTTTCCCTGTTTATTATCATTCTGCTGCTGGGTATTGCAGCCATTGCCGGCTATCATACATTTTACAAACAGCTGCCAGATCACACTGCCGTTATTGAGGCTGTAGGACTTCAGCAAGCTGTAGATATTCATTGGGACCCTTATGGCGTTCCTTATCTTTACGCTGAATCTGAACCTGATCTCTATTTTTCAATAGGATATGTGCATGCACAAGATCGGTTATGGCAGCTAACGTTAGCCCAGCTGATGGCTGAAGGTCGATTTTCGGAATTTCTTGGAGAGCCCTTTATTGAAATTGACAAACATCAGCGAACGCTTGGTATCTGGAAAACTGCGGAGGCAATCATACAGGAATCATCGCCCCAAATTATTTCAAAACTTAAGAGTTATGCTGATGGCATAAATGCCTTTGTGTCTCAAAACCGTGATAAATTACCCATCGAGATGACACTACTTGATTTGTCACCCCTCGAGTGGACGCCTACACATTCAGTAGCCATCAGCCGTTTAATGGCGTGGGATCAAAATATACAGTGGAAAAGTGAAATTGCACTTGCACTGCTCGCAGCAGAGATTGGTGAATCACGAGTGGATCAGCTGCTTCCCGGCCAATACAACCGGGGGATTTCTTCAATTAATCCGGCTGCAAAAAAGTCTATTGCATCGGTTAAAAACAATTTTTTAGAAACAGATAAGGCCATCAAAAAGGTGATGCAGAATAGTGGCTCTGCCATTGGCAGCAACGCATGGGCTGTAAACGGAAGCCGGACGGCAAATGGAAAGCCCCTGCTTGCCGGTGATCCTCATATGGGACTCAGCATTCCCGGAAACTGGTATGAACTTCATGCATCCACACCCGATTTTTCTATTACCGGTGCCACCATTCCCGGTGCTCCATTTGTAATACTTGGCCAAAATGAGCATCTGGCGTGGTCTATCACAAATATGATGGCAGACGATACTGATTTTTACCTCATTCAGAACAACCCAACTAACGCGGATCAATATGTTGCTGATACGTCGAATGGAATTGCTGTTTATGAGGACTATACCTGGCAGCAAGAGATTATACGTGTAAAGGATTCTGATGATGTATTTTTTCGGATCCCTCACACCCGGCACGGCCCTATTATAAACAACGTTCACCCGGACGGGGAAAATATCGGTGTGAACCCTGTGGCAATGAGGTGGAACGGACACGACGTATCACATGAGATGCAGTCTATGTATGAAATGAATCGTGCTGAATCGCTTGAAGACTTTACTCAGGCCCTGAGCCTTTTTGGCTCGCCGGTTATGAATTTTATATATGCTGACAGCGATAATAATATTGCCAGAATTGGTGCCGGGAGATTACCGGTCAGATTTGAAGACGCGATTACTTTCAGAGAAGGCTGGGATCCGGATCAAGACTGGAACGAATGGATTCCGTTTGAACGGCTGCCCAGAGAGATCAATCCCGAATCCGGGTATGTGGCAAATGCCAATAACCGCGTCGTTACGGACACCTCACCCTATTATATTGGCCGTTTTTGGGCCAGCGATTCCCGTATTTCAAGAATTGAGTTTCTTATTGAAGAGAATGACAGCATGAACATTAATACAATGCAGATTATGCAGTCTGATATATTTTCAGAACATGCAGCTGAACTTACTGAGGTTTTACTCCCCCTGCTTCGCAACTCTCAACAGGATAACGAATTTGAAACGGTTCTCACTTACCTTGAAAACTGGGATTTTCGATACAGGGTAAATTCAACTGCAGCTACCATTTTCGATCTTTTTTTTCTAAAACTATCCGACCGGATCCTTTCTCAAGATATTCCCGAAGAGTTAATGGAAGGAATCTACCGCCTCGAATATATTCCGGTTAGAATGATGAAAGAAATTCTGACCGATGGCAGCTCCTATTTTAATATCGCTAATGAAGAAACCGAGCAGTTTCGGCTCAACACAGTACGTGCTGCCATGACGGAGACTATTGAACAACTCACAAATCAACTGGGCAGCGAAGCTTTTTCCTGGCGATGGGAATCTGTACATACGCTCACTTTACGTCCACCCTTGCTCGGAGAAATATCTGATAATCCCGAATCACCCGAGACGCTGGGCTTGATTGTACGTAACCTTTTAAGCAAAGGACCCTATCCCGTTTCGGGCCATGGCATGACCATCAATAAAGGCGAGTATAGCTGGAATAACCCTTTTGCAGTCACATTGGGCCCATCTATTCGCCGGATAATCGATTTCAGTGATCCTTATCGTTCACTATCTGTGTTACCAACCGGTCAATCAGGTAACCCTTTATCGGCCAACTACGGTGATCAGACCGATATGTGGCTCGATGGCCGTTATCGTTATATTTATTCTGATAGCACGTTTTTCCTTGAAACAAACGTTGAAAGCATGAGGTTGATACCACTCTCAGTTCAGTGACTCAATACAATTTCAAACTTCAGATTGCCGGCTTTTACTGATCCGGATACAGTAAATTTGACTCTTTATTTATAAATGTACTCATACCCCATTTTTATATGACGCGATTCTCATCCTCATCATCACCCTTGGCCATTTCCTGTTACCTATTAATTCTTCTTCTCTTTATTGGAGGCTGTAAAACCTCAGAAACAATATCTGAAAGTGATAAATACTCACACTATGTCGTTCCTCCTCTCTTTGATCCCTCAGATTCAGAAATGCAGGTTCCGCAAAGAGAACCGGTAAGCTCCGATATAGATGTGGATTCACTTTTGAACAGTATGACGCTGCATGATAAGATTGCACAGCTATTCGTAGTACCCGCATACGGAGCCTTCACCAACGAAAATGAACCCCGATATCTTCGCCTGAAACGGCTTGTGTCAGAACAAAATGTAGGAGGCATTATATTCTTTCAGGGAGATGTATATGGACAGGCAATGATGACCAATGAATTGCAAAGCCTGGCTAAGATCCCGCTCTGGATTACTCAGGATATGGAATTTGGAGCCGCAATGCGTGTTCGCGGAACTACGCGCTTTACTCCGGCCATGGGGATTGCAGCAACTCAGGATCCTGAAAACGCTTATAAAAAAGGTGTGATAACAGCACGTGAAGCAAAATCGCTTGGTGTTCACCAGGTATTTGCGCCCGTACTTGATGTGAATAATAATCCGGACAATCCGGTGATCAACGTTCGGTCATTTGGTGGGGTGCCGGAAATTGTGGCAGAATTTGGTAACTATTTTATCCGTGGAATTGAGAGCGAGGGCATCCTGGCTACAGCAAAACATTTTCCTGGCCACGGTGATACTGACGTTGATTCTCACCTGGCACTGCCCAGCATTGATCATAATTATGAACGAATCAATAACCTTGAACTGGTTCCATTCAGGGTTAATATCGAGAGCGGTCTGCAGAGTATTATGAGCGCCCACATTGCCTACCCGAATATCAGTGAAAATAATGGGCGTCCATCAACACTTGATGAATCCGTGCTCAATCGTATTTTGATTGACTCACTTCAGTTTGATGGCCTGGTTGTAACTGACGGCCTCGAAATGCAGGGCATTACCGATCATTACGCTCCCGGAGAAGCCGTTGTACTTGCACTTAAAGCCGGTGCCGACCTGATGCTCATCAGCCCGGATGAGCTCACAGCAATAGAGGGTGTTAAAGATGCTGTGGAAATTGGCCGGATATCGGAAGAACGAATCGATCAATCTGTCAGAAAACTGCTGAATCTGAAAAAGAACCGGGGTGTTTTTGAAAATCATGCCGTCGATCTTCAAAGCCTGAACCGTGATATCAATACCAGAAATTACCAGGCTATTGCTAATTCTATTGCCCGGCAGTCTCTCACTGTATTGAGTAATGAACAGGATATTATTCCAATCACAGATGCAAAATATCCAACGGTGCTTGTCGTAACGGTTGCTGATGATAGCGATGGTGACACAGGAAGCAATCTGGCTCGTGAGATGAGAAAATATCACCAGCGGGTAGTTTACCATAATATTGATCAACGAACCACGGATGAGGAAAAAGCAGAGATACTTGAAGCAGCGGAATCTGCTGACCTTATCGTCATCGGTTCTTTTATCATGGTGAGATCATATCAGCCTATTCAGCTTCCGGATGAGCTCAAGGAAATTGTAACAGAATTGACTGACATCAACAAACCATCTATGCTCCTGGCCTTTGGCAATCCTTATGTTGTTCGTGACATTCCGAATGTTGATTCCCATGTGCTTGCCTGGTCATCCAGTTCAAACCAGGTTGAACAGTCTGTTCCCGGCCTGTTTGCAGCCGAGCATATTAACGGTCGTCTTACCTCAGAAATACCGGGCTTTTATCCCATTGGAACCGGGCTTATGTTCGACCATACCACATTGCGATATGATATGCCTGAAGCCGTGAATTTGCGTACTGATTCACTAATCAAGGTAGATATGATTATGCAGGAAGCTATCAATGATTCTACATTCCCGGGAGGTGTTGTTGGCGTGATGAAAGACGGTGCCCTGGTGTGGAGTGAAGGTTACGGCTACCATGACTACTATAGAACCAAAGCTGTATCCGGTGATGATGTTTATGATCTCGCATCGCTCACCAAAGTAATGGGTACAACAACGGCAATCATGAAACTCATGGATGACGGTGAATTAGCTCTTGATGATCCTGTTGCCGACTTTATAGCCAAATTCGATACCGATGAAAAACGTGAGATTACAATAGAACAATTACTGCTTCATACGTCCGGGCTGCCGGCTTTTAAAGTTTACGTCGATAAGCTAAAGACCCGCGGTGAAATTCTCGATGCCATAAGAAACGAACCCCTTGAATATCAACCGGGAACGGATTACATCTATAGTGACCTGGGTTTCATACTGCTGGCTGAAATTGTAGAGAAGATTTCCGGTCAGCGGATAGATATCTTCCTGAGAAATAACTTTTACGGACCAATGGGGATGTATTCAACACACTATAACCCAAAAGCTGTTGGCGAATGGATGACCCGCCGCATCCCTCCCACGGAAATTGATGATGTGTATAACCGTGGTACGGTACAGGCTGACGTCCATGATGAGCGTGCATACTTTATGGAAGGCGTTGCAGGCCACGCCGGACTATTTTCTAATGTCCGTGACATCGCTATATTTTCTCAGATGCTATTAAATGGCGGAACCTATGCGGGACGTGATTATTTGTCGCCAGAGATCATAGAGCAGTTTACGAGCCAACAGTCGCCCATTAATCAGCGAGCGTATGGGTTCGATATGAAGAGCGAGGGATTTAGTACAGCAGGATCGCTGACCGGTGAAAATTCGTTTGGGCATACAGGCTTTACAGGCACAAGTTTATGGGTCGATCCGGATGAAAATATCTCAATCATTCTTCTCACAAACAGAACCTACCCCGACAGGGATCTTGGTCGAGGAATCAGCCGGGTTCGGGCTGATGTCGCTAATGCAATTATGAACAGTTTACAAACTGAATGAAAGAAACAAACCTAAGAGACCGCGTATATTCTCCTTACTCCGATCATAAAAGTAACTGGTGTGTTGTTTTGGGAGCCAGCGGAACTGCATATCCGGGTGTAAGAGTCGAGAATATTGCGTTTCCACTCACCATCACATCAATCCACGGGGCTATCTGCAGCTGCCTGGGAAACGGTGACCGGCCGGTAGCCTATTTCACAGAAAATGAACCAAAATCACTCGAGTTGGAGAAGTATTGGGTAAATACCTTCAACCTTGATAAACTTGACTCAGTACCTGATTCAGCTATACACTACGATCCGTTATTATCTCCTTCCATTGTGCCTGATGAAGAACTTGAAAAGCTTACGCACAAGGCCGTTATACCTCATTCAAATTTCCCGGTTGCAGCCCTTTTGAAAGTGGAAGACGGCTACATTCCCGGTGTCAACGTAGAGCTTGAAAGCTGGACCCTTGGGCTTTGTGCCGAGCGACTGGCAATATTTCGGGCCATCTCTGGTGGATATTCAGATTTTAAAGAGCTTCTTATCACCGCTCCCAAAGGTGATTTCAGTAGTCCGTGCGGTGCCTGCCGACAAGTTCTTTTAGAGTGGATGCCGAGGGGCGAGATAAAACTTCGGCACGGTGATGGTTCTCACTCCACGCATAATACAATGGATCTCCTTCCGTATGCATTTTCATCAAGCAATTTATCAATATGAGTATCGATTATATAGCCATTCTGGATTTTGAACATCTCGATAACGGCCTGTTTCTGAAAACATTTGCAAATGCCGTTTCAACTCATGAAAGCCGGGGACTCATACTGCATTCTGACAGCCAATACACAGACCGTATCATGCAGACCGGTGTTATGCGGGATGATGCACGAGTTCGCGCTATCAAAGATTTGAACAATCGGTTGATTGCCCTGTTTGCTGATGAAGGTATTTCGGCTATCGGTTTGAACGGGTATCAGCGGGAACTGATTACTCTTACAAGCAGCGGCATTAAAGTTGATGTGGAACAACTGAAAAAACTTCCTGAACAACCGGTACTCCTGCTCTCTTCCTTAATTCATTCAGAAGAAACCAACAGGCCTGTCTCTGCTTCTCTTCAGGATGTGGCCTCATCTCTTCAATCAGCACTGAATGTCGAACACACGTTTATTTTTGCAAGAAGCGATGATGCAGAAATCATAAAGAAAAAGTTACCGGAATCGCTGAGTCAAGCTGCTGATCGAGATGCTTTTGTTGAGGAGTTTGTTCCGAAAGAGTTTAGTGAACTAAACCTATCAGCCAAACTCATTTCAGCAAATGATTTCAGAAATTATCCGAAATTGAATAACTATACGCAGCTGTAATTAAAGATTCCTGAGGCTGCCGAGAATGTATGTCATCCCGCGCTTGACGCGGGATCTCCCATCTTAAAAGTGGCAGGAGATGCCGGATCGGGGTCCGGCATGACGGTTTAATCAGATACATTTTTTAGTGAACGAATACTTTGGACAGCCTCACATCTATTTAAATCTAAAAAAAATCGAGGGTCACTATCACCTTATAACATATAATCGGAGATCATATAACTCTCTATTTCTCAATCGTGATGTCAGCAGTGCCAACGCCTTTGATAGTGAGTGACTCCCAGCTTTCAGGAAGCTCTGTTTCGATTTGTTCAATACCGTCATCAGTCAATTCAATTCCACCAAATCCGGCAAGTACGGCCTGAAGCATACCGCCGGCTCCCGTAGCAAAATAGGGATTAGTGCCTCCGGCCGTTTCAGCAATCACTCCAAATGGGGGGAGTTTATTGGGACGAAATCCCAGGCCGAAGAGATCATATGCCTCATCCGGATTTCCAAGTCGTGAACTTATTACTGAATAAACGCTGTGGGTCATGGCTGGCCCGCGTGGATCTGCTCTCTGTTGGTAGTAATCCAGATTCTTGCGCATTTGATCGGGGTCATTCACCAGGTTAAGCGGATAGCTGAGCAGATTAACATCTGCCTGCTTAATCATCTCCCCGTTATAGTCATCATGCTCCCTCGTAGTCCCGTCCTCGAACTCAGGTATCGGAATCCCGTCTGCAACAGTTTCCCACGCCGGATTTGGCTCATATTCAAGTTCACGGGCAGCCTTGGCAGCTGATCTAAGCGCGGTAATTGCCGTTGCATTCGTAAAGGCGTTGTTATCTACATTTTCTGCATATTCATCCGCCGCAACTACATTTATGATGTCGTATTCCCCATTTTCGTTTTCTTCTGCGCGGCTTACCCAGAAATCAGCAATGGATTCCAATACCGGGAACCCATCCGATCGCAGCCACTCAATATCCTGTGTCACACGGTAGTAGTTCCAGAAAGCGATACCTACAACTGCAGTAATATGATGCTGAAATGGGCCTGTTAGTGCCCAGACAGGCGTTGCTTCCTGACCTGAATCACCAGATTCCCAGGGAAACATCGCTCCTTCGTAGCCGTGTGAGAAGGCTTTATTTTTGGCAGCATCCAGTCGATCTGTTCGATAATCTATGATGGATTTAGCAAGTTCAGGCTGCAACAGCAGTAAGGGAGGATACATCCATATTTCGGTATCCCAGAATACGTGGCCATTGTAACCAAGGCCGGAAAGCCCCATTGGAGAAAGGCTTAGACGTGATCCTTCGCGTACAAATGAATAGAGATGATACAAACCCATCCGTACATCCAGCTGATCTTGTTCGTTTCCCTCAATGACAATATCGCTCTTCCAAAGCTCGTCCCACTCTTGATTGTGACGCATAAGCAGACGTTCACGCCCTTCCAGCATAGCATAGATACTTAACCGTTCAGCCGCGGAAAACGGGTCGTTAAAATGGGCAGATGAGACTGCTGAACTCACAACAGAAAATCGATACGTCTCTCCTGCCCCGAGCTCCCTGGTCATATTGACAAGGTGCATGTTATGATCCCAGTCTTCATGTACATAGTCCGGCATATGCTCATCATCGAAAAGAAAGCTATTTGATACAGCAACCATGTGTTTTCCGGTAGGGCTTTCTGCGACTGACGAAAAAAGAGGAATCTGAACATGTGGACGATCTATCACTGAATAGTAATTTCTCACATCCTGAAGATGATCGGGTGCTTCAATGACGGTGGCTGGTTTGATGGTTATCGCTTCCAGCGCTTCAATCTCCATCTCAATCAGGCTGGTGTATGGAAGATGTCGTAACGCTCTCACCCGGTATGTAACGACTGCCTTATCCTGATATATAAACCGGGTTTCGACCCAGGCTTCCCTCATGTTCAGGCTTTGTGTCAATTCCGAAATATTTCCTGCATTTATTCTTGTACCGTCAACATCGAGATTCATCCCGGCAAAGTTAAATCCCCTGAGAATATTTGACGTGCGACCGCGTCCATAGAAGTCATAAACACCATTTAACACTGTATCGCTTACTTTCAGTGGCTCAGCGGACGACACAATGCCAATCATGCCATTGGCAACCGTCACCCCGTAGTAATTATTTGGGTCAATATCTTCGGCTTCAACAACCCAGCCCGGGTCCTGAGCATTTAGCAGTCCGGTACACATTAACATTAAAAGTGATACACACAGGGTTACTTTTTTCATGATTGTGCTGTTGAAAGGGTTGAAGAAAATCGATCCATGTATTGGCATACTGTACGGATGTAAACGATTTAATACTAATCACATACGGCAGACATTCCTTAATGAATATATCACAATGTGTAACGTATGAAAAGAGGATAATGCAAATGCACCATCGTTTTCAGAATACCCGGTGTTTGCGACAGGTAATTGAAGGGGAGCTAAAGAATTACTGGTTCTACAGGAAATCTTGTGGGTAAGAGTGTACTCTTTACTGAACATTGTTCTTTAACAAACCTAATTGCTTCTACAGATCCAGATATAAGACCCGAAAAACACGGGTCACATATCTGGATGACAATCTCATTTGTTAGCGTGAGGGCGGCGTGATTACAAGGCAGATTTTCAGTGCCATCACGTAATTACGCCGCCCTTTAATCCAGTAGAATCGGTGTCATTCTGCCTGTCCCTTGGGGGAACAAAACGGTGTTTTGCCGTTTTGAGAAGAATATGCAGAAGCAAGATGTCATTGGCTATAAAATGAAATCAATAATATCTCCTACCAACTTAAAGACTCAACTGGACTACAGAATCTATGTTAAAAGCTGTTTTTAAATGAAAATTCTGTTTACCCACAAAGTTTCCTTTAGAACCTTAAAAAAACTTACTTCAGCAATCGTCATTCCTTGTTCAATATTCATCGGTTCACTTGGGAATAACGATTGACGAACAAGGATGTAAGATTGACGAAGGCTCGCCGTTCAATGCTCATTAGTTTAAAAAGGTTCTATAGGAAATCTTGTGGGTAAGAGTGTTACTCTTTACTGAACATTGTTCTTTAACAAACCTAATTGCTTCTACAGATCCAGATATGAGACCCGAAAAAAACGGGTCACATATCTGGATGACAATCTCATTTGTTAGCGTGAGGGCGGCGTGGTTACAAGGCAGATTTTCAGTGCCATCACGTAATTACGCCGCCCTTTAATCCAGTAGAATCGGTGTCATTCTGCCTGTCCCTTGGGGGAACAAAACGGTGTTTT
>Ga0102938_10001203_pt1 | contig 19569 bp, 11 predicted proteins | sample SalPonR2_B_D2_MG_FD_84516 | JGI IMG/M metagenome (GOLD analysis project Ga0102938, IMG submission 84516) | Salt pond soil microbial communities from South San Francisco under conditions of wetland restoration - Salt Pond MetaG R2_B_D2_MG | ecosystem: Environmental > Aquatic > Marine >... | reverse complement strand
TCGACGACTACATCAAAGTCATGGGCGAATTCGGCGGCCACGGATTGCCCGTCAAGGGACATTTGTGGGACGCCAATCGACGCAACTGGGGCTATGGCGATCTGCCGAAAAACGAAGCGGAATACAAGGAACGCTACGTGAAGTCTTTGGAAATGCTCGATGAACTGCGGCGACAAGGCATCGCCGCCGGGGTCTACACCCAGACCACCGACGTCGAAGGCGAAGTCAACGGCTTGATGACTTACGATCGAAAAGTCATCAAGATTCCCGCCGAGCAGCTCGCGCCGATGCACCAGCGTTTGTTCACGCCGATCGAAAAAGTCCGCGCCGATCAGTTCAATCCCAGCGCGTTCATCCAGCAAAAGTCCGATCGCGAACCCGGCCCGGTCATGGACGCCGACACGATCCGCGCGGGCCTTGAAAGTCATGACCGCGCCTTGTACGTCAAGTCCGGTTGGATTCGTGATCCTTACATCACACTCGGTCCCGACGACTATTACTACCTGACCGGAACACAGCCCAACGAAAATGACCCCCGTGAATCGAAGGATCCTTATAACATCGGCTTGGGTGACGAAAGCATCGTCGGCGAACAGGTCCGCGTGTATCGCAGCAAGGATTTGATCCAGTGGGAATCGCTGGGCCCGATTTTCACCATCGAAGACACGTATCAAGCGAAGCAGGGAAGGGATTTCAGGAATCGATACATCTGGGCACCGGAAGTTCATTGGATGGGCGACCGTTGGGCTTTGGTGCATTGCCCGAAGTCTCATTCCAGCTTGGCGTTGTCCGAGGGCAAGGATCTCCGCGGGCCTTGGACGCATCCGCTGGGCGCGGATCTGGGGCAACGCCATGATCCCTCGTTGTTCACCGATGACGACGGCACGGTTTACCTGCTGTGGCAAAACACCATGGTCGCGCCACTCGACAAAGACCTGACCGGTTACGCCGCCGAACCGGTTCGCATCGATCCCTCGGGGACTCGTCCCGCGCCCGACGGCCGGCCGATCAGTCGGATCGGACACGAGGGCGCGACGATGATGAAAGTCGGCGGGAAGTACGTTCACTTGGGAACGGCTTGGTCGACCGATCAGGGCCGACAGGGATCTTACAATTTATATTACTGCGTCGCCGACAAGATCACCGGGCCTTACGGGCCGCGGAAGTTCGCCGGACGTTTCCTCGGTCACGGAACGCCTTTCCAAGACCGGGACGGCAAGTGGTGGTGTACCGCGTTCTTCAATGCCAACGTGCCCCCGGTGCCGCGGCAAGGGATCCGAGATCGTGACTTGGGTGAAAACGCCCAGACGATCAACGAACAAGGCGTCACGATCGTTCCTTTGGACGTGCGTGTGCTCGACGACGGCGAAGTCCACATCCGCGCGAAGGATCCCGACTACGCGTCGCCCGGACCCGACGAAGTGCAAGAGTTTGACCTCTGAAAATCGCGCTGGCGTGTTCACTACCCCCCCCCCACCCCCCCAAGCTCGTCGGGGGTGATCAGGGCGGACTTTTGCGACCGCACGGGCGATCGTTGTCGGACGACCGTTTCGCTTGGATTAAGCTGGTCAGACTTGTCGCCCGATCGCCTGGACGGTCGCCGCCTTTGATTCCGCTTTTCTGTTCGCCATCGTCCGCCATGTCCGTCGCCACATCGAACGCCCCGTCCATCCGGCTGAGCGAAACGGAGGCCCATCATTTCCTCGGCATCGACGTGGGGGGCACCGATGTCAAATTCGGTTTGGTCGATCATCAAGGAAAGCTGATCAAGACCGGTCGTGAATCGACGCCCGTGTTGGGGACGCCGCGACGCGTTTTCGACCACGCCCTGCGATGGGCGGCCGAGGCGATCGGTGGGCGCGACGATGACGCACACGTGGGTGCTCGCTTGACCGCCGTCGGCGTCGCCGTCCCCGGGGTCTTGGACACGTCGACGTCTCGGCTGCGGGAAGTCGTCAACTTGCCCGGTTGGTTGGACGTGCCTTTGCTGGATCAGTTGCAGACGGCAAGCGGATTGCCGTCGGCGGTTTTGAACGATGCCAACGCGGCGGCGTTAGCCGAACATGCGATCCGCGGCCTCGGCCGTCGATCCTTGGCTTTGGTGACCTTGGGGACCGGTATCGGCTGTGGTTTGGTGTTGGGCGGCGAACCGTTCGGCGGCGATCACGGTTGTGCCGGTGAACTGGGACACATCGCCATCGCGTTCGACGATGCGGCGATCCCCTGCACCTGTGGAAGCCGAGGGCACCTGGAAAGCTACGCGGGAGCCGCGGGCGTGACGAGCCGCTTGGCATCCAAGATGCTGGCGGCCGGACGCGATCCGCGGGCCTCGGCGGCTTGGACCCCTCGCGAGATCAGCCGACGTGGCGAAGCCGGTGACGACCTTTGCATCGAAGTCATCGATGAAACGGCGATCTACGTCGGACGGGCCATCGGACTGTTGTCTCAAAGCGTCGACCCGGCCGTTGTTTTGTTGGGCGGGGCGATGACCTTCGGCGGATCGGACACCAAAATGGGACAACGTTTTCTGAAACGAGTGTTGGTCGAAGTCAGACGAACGACGCTGGTGCAAGTCGGTGGCAACGTCGTCATCGAATTCGCTTCGCTCAAGAACGAAGCCGGTATGTTGGGCGCGGCGATGCACGCCAGCACCCTGGTCGCCGGAAACCTGGCCGCTACACCGAAGTCATGATCATGAAGCCCACCGTGGCAAGCGAGAAGATCCCCGTTCGAATTTATCCCCAAGCCTCCGACGCGGCCAAGTCGTTGGCGGCGGAGATTGCCGAATTGATTCGACACAAACAGGACCTCGGCGAACCTTGTGTGCTGGGTCTGGCGACCGGTTCTTCGCCCGTGGGCGTGTACGCGGAATTGGTCCGTTTGCATCGGGAAGAAAGCTTGTCGTTTACCAACGTCACCACGTTCAGTTTGGACGAGTTCTACCCGTTGTCGCCCGATGAACTGCAAAGCTACACGCGTTTCGTGCACGAGCATCTGATTGATCACGTCGACATCGATCGGTCACGAGTCCACATTCCCGACGGCACGATCGAGAAGGACGCCGCGGCGGAGTACTGTGCGCGATACGAACAACGAATCGCCGACGCCGGCGGGATCGATTTGCAACTCTTGGGGCTCAGCCGGACCGGGCACATCGGGTGCAACGAACCGGGCAGCGATCCGGAATCACGGACTCGCATGATCACGTTGGATCAAGTCACGCGGATCGACGCGGCGAGTGATTTTTTCGGGGCGGAGAACGTCCCTCGACACGCGATCACCATGGGCGTCGCGACGATCTTGCAGGCCAAACGGATCGCCTTGTTGGCATTCGGGGAAGGCAAGGCGGAGATCATTCGACGGACCGTCGAGGAATCCGAAACCAGCAGCGTGCCGTCGTCGTTTTTGCAGCGACACGCCGGCACACAAGTTTACGTCGACGAAGCGGCCGCCAGCGGGTTGACCCGATACGCGCGGCCTTGGTCGCTCGGGCCGATCGAGTGGGACGCCACGACGATCCGTCGCGCCGTGATCGACTTGGCGACGCTTAGCGACAAAGCGATCTTGAAATTGACCGAAGCCGACTACAACGAGCACGGCTTGCAAGATCTGTTGGCCGCCCACGGCAGCGCGTACGACATCAACTTGCAAGTCTTTCGGCATTTGCACGGCACCATCACGGGTTGGCCGGGCGGCAAACCCGCGGACCGAAAGCAAGTCGGCGATCGGCCGGGAAACCGCGACGACATTTTTCCCAAGCGGATTTTGTTGTTCTCACCGCATCCCGACGACGACGTGATTTCGATGGGCGGGACCTTGATCCGTCTGGTCGATCAAGGCCACGAAGTTCACATCGCTTATCAGACGTCAGGCAACATCGCCGTGTTCGACCAAGACGCGTTGCGTTTCGCCGAATTTGCGGCCGACTTTTGTCGCGAATTTGAGATTCAAGCGACGGGACTGGATGAGATCGAAGATCACGTCGACGAATTTTTGCGGAACAAGAAATCCGGTCAGGTCGACAGCCGACAGGTGCAACGCATCAAGGGGTTGATCCGTCGCGGCGAGGCTCGCGAGGGGGCGCGATGTTGCGGCGTGGTCGATGGCCAGTTGCATTTTTTGGACTTGCCGTTTTATCGCACCGGTCGTGTGACCAAAAATCCGCTGTGCGAAGAAGACTTTCGTTTGACGACCGATTTGCTACGTCGCGTTCGACCGCATCAGATTTACGCGGCGGGAGATTTGTCCGATCCGCACGGCACACATCGGACTTGTCTGAGCGTCGTGTTGCAATCGTGTCTGCGATGCCGCCGCGACGACTGGTACGACGACTGTGCGGTGTGGTTGTATCGCGGGGCGTGGCAAGAATGGCCCGTCGATCAAATCGAAATGGCGGTGCCGCTGAGTCCCTACGAAGTGAAGCGAAAGCGGGGCGCGATCTTTAAACACGAATCGCAAAAAGATCGTGCCTTGTTCCCCGGATCGGACATGCGAGAATTCTGGCAGCGGGCCGAATCACGGAACGCCGAAACGGCACAACGGTATGACGCGTTGGGGCTGGCCGAATACGAAGCCATCGAAGGCTTCGTCCGCTGGGACGGCCAATCCGGGTTGTTGCTGTAGCCATCGCCCGGGAAATCGCCCGGGAAATCGCCCGGGAAATTCACGCCGGATGGCCGCCCGATCCGTCGCGATGGTCGCCTCCGATTTCTCCGCCGGCCTGGTGGCCCGACGACACGCGGAGCGACTCGGGATTGACGTCCGGCGGGCGGGAACATCATCCTTGGCAATGATCGGCACCCCCGTAACGTGCCGGCACACCGCACACGACTCTTGCCTCGGTTGACCACCAACATGAGCACGGCTTCCGCTCCCCAAGTTCAAGTCCGACTTCCCGACGGAAACGTCACCCCCCATCCCGCCGACGTGACGCCGATGGATGTCGCGGCGGGCATCAGCGAAGGTCTGGCCCGCAGCGTCGTCGCGGCCGAAGTCGGGGGCAAGATCGTCGACGCCGACCGCCCGCTCGGGGATCTGGCCGAAGGCGACCAACCGCTTTCGCTGCGTTTGCTGACCGGCCGAGACGCCGAAGCCTTGGACGTGCTGCGTCATTCGGCCGCCCACGTGATGGCTCGCGCGATCATGCGGCTTTACAAAGGCGTTTCGCTGGCGTTCGGCCCCACGACCTCCGGAGGCTTTTACTATGACTTTGACTTGCCGGAAAAAATCAGCGAAGAAGATTTTCCCAAGATCGAAGCCGAGATCAAAAAGATCATCAAGGACAAAGAGCCTTTCGAGCGATTCGTGCTCGGCCGGGACGAAGCCCGCAAGCTGTGTGACGAACTGGATCAAGACTTGAAGGTCGAACACATCGACACCGGGCTGGGGGATCAGTCGACGGTCAGTTTTTATCGTCAAGGCGAATTCGTCGACTTGTGTCGCGGACCCCACATCCCTGACGCCGGCAAGATCAAAGCCGTCAAGCTGCTGAGCGTCGCGGGCGCTTACTGGAAAGGCGACGCGTCGGGGCGTCAGTTGCAGCGTGTCTACGGCACCGCGTTCTTCGACAAGAAAGACTTGAAGACGTACCTGGAACACTTGGAAGAAGCCAAACGCCGCGACCACCGTGTGCTGGGCAAACAACACGGGTTGTTCGCGATCAATCCGGAGGTCGGCCAAGGCTTGTGCTTGTGGTTACCCAAAGGCGCGAGGGTCCGCGTGACCTTGGAAGATTTCCTGCGAAAGGAATTGCTCAGCCGCGGTTACGACCCGGTATACAGCCCCCACATCGGTCGCGTGGAGTTGTACGAGACCAGTGGGCACTTTCCGTACTACCGCGACAGTCAATTCGCGCCGCTGTTCGGCAGCGAAGTCGGTGGGATGTTGGATGCCTGGAGCCAGCGTTTGGAAAAAGGTCAAATCGACGCCGACGGCGAGGACAAGCTGATCGCGGCGGCCGAGGTCCTGGGCGTGACGCTGCCCGATTACAAGCTGTCGCTATCGCCGGAGCGGAAACGCGACGTGCTGCATCAGTGGCAAAAGGCAAACGTGCGTTACTTGCTCAAGCCGATGAACTGTCCGCATCACTGTCAGATTTTCGCCGCCCAGCCGCGTTCGTACCGCCAGTTGCCGCTGCGTCTGTTCGAATTCGGAACGGTTTATCGTCACGAACAAACCGGCGAACTGAACGGAATGCTGCGCGTGCGTGGCTTGACGCAAGACGACGCGCACATCTTCTGCACCGCCGAACAAGTCGAAGCCGAATTTCGTGCCACGATCGAGCTGACCAAGTTCGTCTTGCAGTCGGTCGGCTTGGACAACTACCGCGTGCAGTTGTCGCTGCGTGACCCGGACAGCAGCAAGTACGTCGGCAGCGAGGAGAACTGGGACCGTGCCGAAGCGGCGCTGCGGGAGGTCCTGGAGCATTCCGGAGTGAACTTCAACGAAGAACCCGGCGAAGCGGCTTTCTATGGACCGAAAGCCGATTTCATGGTCAGCGACTGCATCGGCCGTTCCTGGCAACTCGGCACGGTCCAGTTGGACTACAACCTGCCCGAACGTTTCAAATTGGAATACAACGGCAACGACAACGCGGCACACCGTCCGGTGATGATTCACCGCGCGCCCTTCGGTTCCATGGAACGATTCACCGGGATGTTGATCGAACACTTCGCCGGCGCGTTCCCGATGTGGTTGTCCCCGGAACAGATTCGCGTGTTGCCGCTGAGCGACAAGTCGCTGGAGTACGCCGTGGCGGTCGCGAAGCAGTTCGACGAAGCGGGCTTGAAAGTCACCGTGGACAAAGCCGACGGCAAAGTCCAAGCCAAGATCCGCAACGCGCAATTGGACTTGGTCAATTACATGGCCGTCGTCGGTCCCAAAGAAGCCGAAGCCGGTCAGGTGGCGCTGCGGGATCGCATCGATGGCGACTTGGGGGCGATGCCGGTCGCCGAAGCGATCGCGCGATTGACCGAGGAAATCGAATCACGCGCGGTGCGTCAAGCGGTTCGCGGCGAAGTCGCCGCGGTCGCAGTCGATTCGGGCCGAACCAGTCACGAGTACTGAGCGGTCGGCGAATCCGTTGACGCGACCGTCCCGGCTGGGTCGGCAAGTCGATCGGGCGTGGAATGACACACCGGTGGATCGACTTGCCCCGGGACGATCGCGACGTTGAATCAGCGGACGGTCGCGTCGCTGCCCGGCCGGGCAGCCAGTTGCAAGTGTCCGTACAGCGTTTGGTTTTGACGAACGATGTAGAACTTGGCACGCGGTCCGGGTTGGATTTCCGGGTGGTTCAAGATGTCCGACAAGTCCTTCATGCGTGCGGTTTGCCACTCGTGGATGCCCAGCAAGATGTCGCCCGCGGCGATGCTCTGTTCCGCCGCGGCCGAACCGGGACGGACGCGGGTGATGTACAGCCCGCCGCCGTAACTGGTTCCCAAACGGCTGTTCAGCCGACGCATCGACGACGCCGCCATCGGTTTGGCCCCAATGCCGATGACTTGCCAAGCCAGTTCTTCGACCGTGGGCGCCGCTTGGGATCGTCGCGGCGAAGCTTGCAGGGCCAGTTCCAGCGGTTCGCCGTCGCGATCGATTTCCATTTTCAAGCCGTCGCTGCCGCCCGTCCCCAGCACGGCCAAGGCGAAATCCAAGCGATCGTCGACGACTTGGGAACCGACGCGGACCACGCGGTCGCCAGGCTTCAATCCCTCCCGCGCGGCTGGACTGCTGGCGGCGACATGGGTGACGGTCACGCCGTCACCGTCGCGGGGTCCGCCGTCGGTTCGCAAGCCGATTTGAAAACGACGGTCGTTGTATTCGTCGATCATCTCGGTGACGGTTTCGACGACTTGATCGATCGGAATCGCGAAAGCGATTTGTTGGGCACCGACACGCACGGCGACGTTGACGCCGATGATTTCACCGTCGATGTTCAACAGCGGGCCGCCGGAGTTTCCCGGGTTGATGCCGGCGCTGATTTGGATCAGATCGATGTAATCCTGCGTTTCGTTGACCGGAACGTCGCGGTGCAGGGCACTGATGATGCCCTGCGTGCTGGTGTGCACGTATCCGAACGCGTTGCCGATCGCGATGACGGTCTCACCGACCATCAAGTCTTCGCTGGTCCCTCGCGGGATCGTGGGCAGCGGCTGGTCGGTGCGGACTTTGATCAAGGCCAGGTCGTTGCGGACTTTCGACGCGACCAAGTCGGCTCGCGTCGTCGTCCCGTCGTGCAGCGTGACCAGGATTTCGGAAACGTCCTCCACGACGTGATAGTTCGTGATCACGTACCCGCGGGGGTCGATGACGACTCCGGTCCCCATGCCGTTGACCTGTCGGAACGAATCGGGGCTGTTGGCACCCGCCATGCCCGCCGCGGTCGCGCGGACCGTCTTTTGTCCATGGATGTTGACGACCGCGGGGGAAGCCCGCCGGATCGCCCGCACGGTCGGCGTCAGCCGCGCCGGTGAAACCTCCGCGGCACTCGTCGAGGTCAATTCGTCGGCCGTCGCCACGGACGTCGGTTGAACGATCGCCAAGCCGATGGCGCCCGAAACGGCAATCGAAAAGCCGCAGGCGAAACGCCGCGCCAGGGATAGCATCGTGGTCTGTCGCATAAATCCCCGCACCTAACGCATGCAGCCAAAATGGGTTGTCCGCCCGGGAAACATTCGAAACGCGTTTCCCACGCCCAGCGTTCGACGGCGGTGTTCGCCGTCGACGATGACGCGTCGACCGGCCCAGCCAGAATCCTCGTCATGAGCTTTTGCATCGGTACAAACGGCGGAGTCGCTTGACGTGCGAAACGTCGCGCCGCAAGGTTTACCATCCTTAACAATCGACCCGACCGGGGACGTCCAAAGGAGGGTGTCGGAATGACTTTGCGGCGTTTTTCCCGGGGATTCCGGCAAGATTGGCTCACCCCGGTTCGGCTTGCCAAAGTCGCCTCGTTCAGGACGCCCGGCGGATCGACGCGGCCGCCCAGTTCGGCACGATGACGGATCGCAAACGCGACGACCTGCGGGCACGGCCCGAGTTCGGCGGTGAAGAGACCGGACGGAGGTCCGACTAAGCGTCGACCGACTTCCGTCGCATCCGACGACCCACCACGGCGGCACCGGTGACAGCCAAACAAGCCAATCCGGACGGCTCGGGAACGGCAACCGCCGACACGCCGAGACGAAGATCGGATCCCGCTTCGGCATTGTTCACGCTCAGGATGGACGCTTCGTCCCAGGCGTCCGGAAACGTATCGACCGAAGAGCCAAAGGTCAGATCGAAACCGGGTGCGGTCGTGACGCGAACGAAGCTGGTGTCCAGACCCTGTGTCGCCGAGGTGAAGCCGATCGCATCGACCAGATTGGCGGTCTCGAAAGTGGTGCCGCTGGTGACGGTATAAACGCCGATCGAGTCGTCCCCGTTGAAACTTGCGACGGCACTGGTCAGGTCTGGTGGCAAAGCATACGCCGGCGCGGCCGCCCCCGAAGCCGCGATCAAGAAAATTCCTTCCGCGGCAAGTGATCCCGACAATGCGGTGGAGAAGCCCGGGGCGAGGTCGTTCTTGTAACCCTCCCGGTCGTTGTTGCTCCAGCGCCCGATCCGAAGCGTTCCCAGGTCGAACGCGGTACCTCCGACGTTTTTCAATTCGATAAACTTGTTGCTGCCAGCGCCCTCGTAGTACTGCGATACGATGACGGCAGCGTCGGCTTGAACGGCCAAGGCCAGGCTGAACATGATGACCAAGCTCGAAAGGATTTTCATGTGTGTCGACCGGTAGGTGGGGTGCCGTTAACCCTCAATCATCAAACGGCTGTCGCGGTTAGCGTATCAAGCCCGTTTTTCCCGGCAATGTTGAACTAGGCAATCTTCGCGAACTTCACGGAATGTTCATCAAGCGTTGGCGTGCCCGGTGGGTTTCACGGAGGTCAGCCGCCGTGAGAACGAATCGCGTTCCGATCGGGCCTGTCGAGCCCGACAAAAAAAGCCGACGCAACCGCGTCGGCTTCAGCTTTCAAGACGGTCGTCGACCGATTGCCTCAGGCAACCTTTGATCGGCGACGAACCCGGCGGTAAACCGCACCGGCTCCCAACATGCCCAGGCAAGCCAAGCTGGAAGGCTCGGGAACGGCGGTCGGGTTGATCGCACCAAAGGAGGTTGTCGTAGGATCGCCAGCAGGAAAAAAATCGCTACTCAATTCAGGCCCGCCGTCAGCCGCGAACACGGCTAGCCGTTCGGTTGGTTGACCGAAGTCGGCGGTGACGAACTGAAACCACTCGCCGTCGCTTCCGCTACGAAACACACCGAGGGGCTCGAATTCACCATTGTACAGAATGTTGGTGCCACCCAGCGAAGCCGCGTACAGGGTGGCATCGTCAGCGAAGGCGTCCGAGACCGCGACCGCATCGAAGATCGTGCCAAGCGCGGAGACGTCTAGAGTTCCAGAGTCCGTGCTGTCCAGATCGGTTCCCGTGGCCAAGAGTGGCACAGTGCCGTCGGTCAACAGCACCGTAAACGAGGGATTCTCCAAATCCGGAACCGTGACGACGCTCAGTCCCAGGGCGTCGAAGGTACCCGTTACATTGCTCGCCCGATCCACCGTGCCATTGATCCCGTCGTTCTCGATCGAATAGATGTTGAAGTTAAATGCCTGGCCGGCGGTGCCGAACAACTCCAGCGTGGTGTCCGCCGGATCACCGCCAGGCGGATTGGGCTCGAATTCGCTAATCAAGTTTGCGTCGGCCGCCATAGCCCAGCACACACACAAAGCAAGGGGAAGAAATCGCTTCATAGTGAATCTCATCAATTTTGGAGCGTAATTGGTAGTACGACCAGCAGAATACCCATTCGCGCCAGACGACAAATGGTAGAATACGTAAAACAGGAAAACTTCACGTTTTCCTCATCTTCCGGATGTCTTGCCTTCTCGCAATCCGAGTGGGTTGGAGATTTTCACTGTTGCTAGCATATCGGCGTTACTCGCCGTTTTGGGTAAGATCGCCTCCGTTGCCGGTGGAGGAAGTTGGCGAAACTCAAGGCCAGGTCACAGCTGCGAGGATGTTCGATTCGACCGCCCGATTTTTGATCTCGTTGCCGTGTCGCAGACGGACGGGGGCATCTTTTCTATAAAGCCGGGTCACCGACCCCGCCGCGTTCCTTTTGCCGGATGCCCTTTTGCCGTGACCGACACCGACTTTTCCTCCCTGCTGGGCAATGACGTCGACCCGGTCCAAGCCGGGGTGCTCTTGCAACGTCTGGCCGCCGCCGAGGACCTCAGCCCGCCGGCGATCCTGGCGACGCTGGCCGAAGACCCGCGGCGGTTGGCGGACAGCGATCCGGCGATTCTGGCCGCCCTGTTCCGTTTGGTGCATTTGAGATTGCTGAGCGGAACCGGCGAAGCCCTGGACTCCCTGCCGCCCGGGCAGATTCGGACGATTCACGACGCCGTTCCGGCCGACACGCCCAATCAGGCGTTGATGTTGCAGTTGTTGTCGATGCAGTCGACCGACGTTGCGCTGACGACGCTGGTCGAATGCTTGAAGGATCGTCCCCCGACCGCCTGGGTCGAAGCCGGCCAGATCATCGCGCCGTTGATGCAACGCACGGGCTGGAACGTCGACGCGCTGTTCCCGGCGATCTTGGACTGTCTGTCCTCGCCGGCCTTGGCCGCACCGATCTTGGACTTGGCGAACTACCTGACGCGTCGGCAACAAGTCGCCCGGCATCCGGCGCGCGACCGGTTGGCGTTGATGAACCATTTGCTGGGCGAAGTCGCCGGCCGCTTGGGCAAGTTCGAAGAAGACCCGCGGACCTTTGGCGATGACGTCGAAACGGTGCAAACGCGACTGGGCGAAGCGGTGGCGCTGGCCGTCTCGCTGTGCGACGCGCTCGGCCTGATCGGCGACGAATCGTCGATCGCGAAACTGAACCGAGCCGTCGAGCTGCGGCACCGCCGAGTCCAGTGCGAAGCGGCCGGCGCGCTGGCCATGCTGGGCGACGATCTGGGCAAAAAACGTCTGGTCGAATTGTCGGCCGATCCGGCGGCACGGTTGCGAGCGATCCGGTACGCCGACGAACTCGGTTTCGGTGACGCGATCGACGAGGATCAACGCAGCGAACAGGCCAGTGCCGAAAGCGAGCTGGCACTCTGGTTGACTCAGCCGCAACAGATGGGCGTGCCCCCGACGGGCGTCGAAGTCCTGGAGACGCGTCGGATGATGTGGCCCAGTTTCAACGATCCGGTCGACGTTCACCTGATCCGATTCGAATACAACTTCGGCGATCGGCAGTACAGCAACGTCGGCATCGCCGGGCCGGTCGCCTTTGCCCTGGCCGCGGACGTCGCCGACCTGCCGCACGACGACATCTTCGCGATCTATGCGGGTTGGCACGCCGAGCACGACGAGATCTTTACGGTGCCGGGCGATCGATTGAACGAAGCCCAAAAACGGATCGTGACGCCGCTGCGTGATGCACTGGATCGGGCCGGCTACGACGAGATCAAGACGGAGTTGTTGGGGTTCTTTTTGGACGAAACGGCGGCCGTGTTTCGTGCCCGGCGTGAGGAGCGGGAGTGTTTGGTGATCACCGACGGTTTGGAGACGATCGACCAGATCACCGCCGGTCGGCCGCGTCCGTTGCAGCCGGGCGATCTGTTCAACCTGTTCAAAGGCCGCAAGATGTTGCGAACGTTCAACTGATCGGACGCCCCGCGGCGTCGTTAGAACTCGCCGTGCCCTTCCGACGCGTTGCCGGCGATCATGACGTGCGTGTTTTGCAGCAGGGTGCCGGTTTCGAATTGCACGTTCTTCGCGGCGATCATGTACTCGGTCGCCGCGGCGTCGTATCGTGACTGAGATTCGCTCAAGCGGCGTTGGGCGTCGAGCAATTGTTCCAAGCTGATCGGCAAGCCGGCTTCGCGGTTCGCCTCCAAGGCGTCTGACGCGTCCTTGGCCGCCAAGTAGCGATTCAAGCTGGTCTCGGTTTGCGCGAAGGCACGATCGGCTTCCGCGATGACGGCGATCAAGTCGTGTAAGATCTGACGTTCTTGCTCCCGCAGCACCGCCTTGTCCCTGGCGACGCGGAGCTTTGCGTTTTGGACGGCCGCGTGGGCCTGACGAAAGCCGACGGGCATGCGGAATTCCAGACCGGCTTCGTACTCTTGATAATCGAGCGATCCGAATTCCTCGAACGCCGAATCGTTGCCGGCCAAGTCTTGGCCGAGTCCACGCAGTCGGTAGATCGAAACCAGATCGAGCGTCGGCAACAAGAAATTCTTGGCCGCCAGGACTTCCATCTCGCGTCGTTTGATCAGCAGTCGTTGTTGTTGCAGTTCGGCTCGCATGCGAATCGCTTCGGCCGACAACGCGGCGACGTCGAACACCAAAGGTGCCAAGTCGGGCTCGTCGATCGGTCGCAACAATTCGCCTTCGCTGATCGGAATGCCGATCAGCAACCGCAGTCTTCGTTCGGCGGCCAGGACGCCGCCGACGCCCGCGAACGTGCCGCCGGAAGTGGCGTTGTAACCTTGTGTACGTTGGATCAGTTTGCCCGCGATCGCGTCTTGGTATTCGGATTTGAATCGGTAGTACTGTTCGCGTGCCAACGCCTCGGCGGCTCCGCTGCGACGGTTGGAGGACTTTTGTGCCTCATAACTCCGCCACGTTTGTCGTGCCCGTTCCAGCGCCGCGCGTTTCGCGTCGACGTCGCGATACGCGAATGCCAAATCCCAGTAAGCGTTGATCACGTTGCTGACGTAGTCGCGGGCTTGCTGGCGAAACTCGGCCGTCGAGATGTCGTTATTCGCTTTGGCGATCAAGACGCCGTTGTAGACGCCCGGAACGGCCGCCGGGCCGGCGATGCGATTGAACGTCAGGCCCGCCCCGCGAAACAACGGCTGGCGAAGCTCGGCGTGCCACTGGTGCTGCCAAGCGCTAAAAGTCAGGTTGCCCGTCGCGTTGTTGGCGTCGTAATCGGTGATGCTGCGCAGCGAGATTTGGGCACCCGTTGCGGTTCGTTTGGAAACTTGAGCCACGTAATCGTGCGTGTCCTGCTGAAACGCGTTCGCGCCGCCGCCGAAGAAGCGGTTGTTGAAACGTCGATCGTTGTTCTGCCATTTGCCCATCGCGTAAAGCTGGGCGTCAAAGGCGGACAAGGCGGCTTCGATTCCCTGCTGCGGATCCGTCTGGACCAACTGCAAAGCCAAGTCCGTCGTCAGTTGCCCGGGGGCGCGAAGGATCGTCGCGTTCAGGTCCCGCAACACCGACGTGTTGGTCATCGCGATCGCCACGGTCTCGTCCAGCGAAATGTCGCGGTACCGGGCCGTCTCCAGAATCCCGGGATCTCGCAGCGTCATCGGCGGCGCCGGAGGCATGGGCATCTCAAGCGGCGGCACGCCGGTGTCGACTTGTTGCATGATCGTGTCGATGCAAGCGGTCTCGTTGCCGATCGTTTCGGGGATGCTGTGATAGCTCCGACAGCCGACCGACACCCCGATCGCGACGACCAGCGACGCGACGACGGCGGGCACGCATCGTTTCACTCCAGCGTCGAACCTCCCGGGGGAATTCCTGATGGGATCCGCCGGTCTTTCGGGGCGTCGTTGTGGGTTCGTCGTGCGGCGCAATCTGGATCCTCGTGATCGGTGGGTGTGCGCATTACCCCTATCCTTCGACTAATCGGAATAACCCGATCCAACCAAAGCATCGCGAATCCAGGTCGTGAAACTTCCTGCTGACGAAACCGGTCGGCGGAGACGTGAATTCGGCGGGTTTGGTTAAACTAGGACGTTAATCATGTCCACGTATTCCACCACGACCGATTCACGTTGGACCGCCGCCGCCGAGGGGCTGCAGCGTCTGGAAACGCTCGCCCGAGACGTCGTCGATGTGGATCGGTTCTACGTCGACGCGGTTCGTCTTGTCGCCGAAACCCTCGAATCGCCGCGTTGTGTTTTGTCGTTGGAACAGCCGGCCGGACGGCGTGTCCTGGGGACGACCGCGGACGGGGACGATTCGGCGGGGCGGACCGGAGCGATCCCGCATCGTGCCACCAGCCGCCTGTCCGATACGGTGACGATGACGTTGGCTTGCGACGTCGGCACCGCGAGTGACCGGTGCGAGGAACTGAGCGGCGACTTGTCGGCCGGCGTTTTGGACTTGTGTGTCCTCGTTTACTTGAAGTCCCGCTTCCGCCAGGTCGAAGCGTCGGGTCCGGCCGCGACGGGGGATGAACCGAACCTGACGACGTCTTTGCCACCGCGACGCACACGCCGGTCGGCATGGTGGGGCGTTTCGGCGCTGCTCGCGTGCGTCGTCGTGTCGGCGTTCCCGGTCGACTTTCGATTGCCCGTCGAAGGCACGGTGCAGCCGAAAACCGTCCGGCACGTCTTCGCGCCGCTGAGCGGAACGGTGGCTTCGGTATCGACGGACGAAGGTGAAACCGTTTCGGCGGGATCGACGATCCTGGTCATCGAGAATCCGGAAGTCCGATTGCGGCACGAAACCTTGGCCGGCGAGTTGGCGACGGCCGAGGCGGAATTGGTCAGTCTGCGGGTCGAGCAGACCGACCCGTCACGGGCGAGGGAACATCGCACGGACACCGCCGGGCGAAGGCGGATCTTGCAGACCCGCATCGAATCGTTGCAGCGGCAAGTCGATTTGGCGGAGCGTCTGCAAGCCTGTTTGATCGTGACCGCGCCGATCGACGGCGAAGTCACCGGGGATCATGCCGTGCGAGACCTTGTCGGACGCAGGGTCGCTCCGGGCCAATGGTTGGTCGACGTGATCGATCTCGAGGCCGGCTTCATCGCGGAGCTGTTCTTGCCCGATCGCGACTTCGGCTATCTGGCCGCGCGCCAGTCGGGGCCGCCGCTGATCTGTCAATTTCGCCTTCGATCCGACCCGAACGTTCGCTTGCGGGGCAGTGTGGATCAGATTTCCGACTCATCGCAACGGAACGAGCGTGGCGAGGCGGTGATTCGCTTGACCAGTCGCTTGCAAACCGATCAACCGCTTCGCCACGGCGCCACGCTCGTCGGTCACGTCGACGCGGGCCGGCGACCGCTCGGGTTCGTGCTGTTTCGTCCCGTCATCGAATGGATCAGGAGTCAAGGCTGGTGAATCGTCACTTCTTCTCCGTGATCGTCCGCTCCGTGATCGTGACGGTGCTTTCGTTGCCGGTCGGAACCTTGGCGGTGACAACGGAAGTCAGCGGCGATGACGAATCGTCCCGCGTGACGCTGGATGATTTCGTCGTCGTGTTGATCGACGAGGCATCGATCCCCGCCACCGTTTCGGGACCGGTCGCCGGCCTTTCGGTTCGCGAGGGAGACCGGGTCGCCCGAGGCGATTTGGTGGCGACGATCGATGATCGTGATGCCGAGTTGCAAAAACAGTTGGCCGATCGTGATCTGGAAATCGCCCTGGAAACGAGCCGGCAGCGTTTGGGGGTCGAAGCCGCCGAGGCGGCGTCGGCCGAAACGCGTCAGCTGTCGGAGCGGCACGAAACCGAACGACAAATCAACCGACGCAAAGCGGCCAACGACTTGAAGGTCCAAGCCGCCGAGAAAGCCGAGGCGGTGGCCCGAAACGAATACCAACGCGCCGTCGCCGCCAAAGAAAGCTTCGAGCAAGCCGTTTCGGATTCTGAAATCGAAGCGTTGTTGCTGGCCCAACAACGGGCCAGATTGGAAACACGGCAAGCCGTTTTCGAACAAGAACTTGCGGAATTGGAAATGGCGATCGATGACGCGATCGCCCAATCGTTTCGTTTGCAGATGGAATCCAGGCGGGTCCAGATTCGTCAAGCCGAATCCGATGATCGCATCGCCGCTTGGAAAACCAGCATCGAACAGCATCAAGCGGATTTGGCCGCCTTGAGGTTGGAAAAGCATCGTTTGACGTCACCCATCGCGGGTGTCGTCGTCGCGGTGGCCAAGCGTCCCGGCGATTGGGTCGATCCGGGGCAAAGTATCGCAAGAATTGCCAAAGTGGATCGCTTGCGGGTCGAAGGTTTCTTGCCCGCAAAGTGGATTCGCCCGCTCCAGAATCAGGCCGACCTGAGCATCTCGGTCCGCCAAGCCGATGGCACGACGACGCGACGTACCGGCGGCCGTCGGTTCATCAGCCCGGAAATTGATCCGGTCACTCAGGAGACTCGGTGTTGGGTCGAGTTCGACAACCGAGATCTCGCGGTCCAGCCCGGCTTGCCGGCGTCCATCGAAATTTCGGTCCGATGAGGCGCGTCACGGTCAGGACCGATCCGGGCGAACACGTGGCCGCTACCTCGGGCATCGTCTCCGGTGCAACGCTGCGTCTGCGTGACGATTTGATCCGTCGCCGAATCTGGCTGGCCGATCGTCACGTCTGGGTCTGGAAAAATCCGCGCGACGATTCGTTCTACTTTTTCGAACCCGACGAAGACGCGATCCTGCGAACGTTGGAGCGTCCGGCAAGTCGCGACGAATTCCTGGTCGACTGTCTGGGGAGGTTCTCCGAACTCGGACTGACGCCGGACACGCTTTCGGCGTTCCTGGACGACGCCCTGGCGAACGGGTTGATCGAAGTTTCACCGGGATCAGCCGAAACGGTGAAGCGGACCACGGCGAGGCCGAGGACACGACCGCCCTGGTGGCGAAACCCGTTGGCGATCCGGTTGCCCGGCGTCGATCCCGCGCCCTTGCTGGATCGCTTGACGCCGATCGCGAACAGTCTGATGCACCGGAGTGTGGCGGTGATCGCCGTCCTGCTGATCGTTTCGGCCGTACTGATCGGACTTTTGCACATGGAGGCGTTCCTGGCCGACCTGACGTCGGCGACGCTTCGGCTGACTTCATCGGCAGCAACGGCACGGGGTTCGTTTTCGTCCACCGTCGCCGGCTTGGCGTCGGCCGTGGTGATCGCCAAGGTGTTTCACGAACTGGCGCACGCCCTGGTGTGCCACGTCAACGGCGGTCGCTGTCGCGAAATGGGCGTGATGCTGCTGTTGGGAGTGCCCTGTTTGTATTGCGACATCAGCGACGCTTGGTTGATGCCGACACGTCGTCAGCGAATCCTGACCTCGGCGGCCGGCATGATGGCCGAATCGATCGTCGCCGCCGTCGCGATGTTGATTTGGGCAGTGACGCTGCCCGGATCGCTGCACGACTTGGCGACGTTGTTGGTGGTCGTTTGTTCGATCAGCACGCTGGTGTTCAACGGGAATCCGTTGATGCGTTACGATGGCTATTTCATGCTTTCGGATTGGCTGGGCATCCCGAACCTGGCCGGCGAGTCGGCCTCGGCGATGTTGCGAAGATGCCGCGCGTGGCTGTGGGGACTGTCGCCCTGGAAACCGATGCCGGGTGATCCGCCGCAAGGTCGCCTGATCGTGTACGGCGTGCTCAGTTTGGCCTACCGCGTGTTGGTGATCTGCGTCATCGTGGGGATCGGAATGAAGCTTGCCCGCGATGCGGGCCTGGTTTGGATCGCCGTGCTCGTTTCGGGATTCCTCGTCGTCGGTCTGCTGCGTCGCGTGGTCGCGGCCCTTTATCGGCGGCCCGACCGGGCGTTGGCGTCGACCGCCGGGATCTGGACACGATCGGTGGCGGTCGCCGTCGGCTTGCTGCTGATTCTGTTGATCCCGTTGCCGCGATCGTTGCGGGTCGGCGGGATGATCGTGCCGGTCGACGAAACCGAATTGGTGTTGCCCGTCGGCGGGGCCGTCCTCGGCGGCTTGCCGGCCGGTTCGCTGGTTCGATCCGGCGACGTGATTCTTCGCGTTCAGGATTGGGATCACGCTTTTCGACTCGATAGCAGCCTGGCCGACATCAGGCGTCTGCGGCAAACGCTGCGAGCGGTCCGAATCGAGCGAATCGGCGACGCTTCGGTAGCCTCGGAGCTACCGGAAATTCGCGGCCGCTTGGCGACCGCCGAGCGACAGTACGAGACCTTGTCGGCCGCGCGGCATCGCCAAACCGTTCGTGCGTCACGCGGCGGCAAGATTTTTCAGGCGGAACCGAGGACCATCACCGCCGAACAACTCGCTCACGATCAACGGAACTGGACCGGTTCTCCGTTGCAGCCGGCCAACGTCGGCGCCACGTTGGACTCCGGGACGACGATCGGCTATCTCGGCGACCCGGTCAAGCGAGAGATTCGACTGTTGGTGCCGCAGAACCGAATCGAGTCGGTCGAATCGGGACAACAAGTCGAGCTGCATTTATCGGGCCTGCCCCGCCGGCTTCGTTTGGGAACCGTCACGTCCGTCTCGTCGCGACCGGTCGGCGACTTGCCGCCGGCGTTGGTCGCCGACGGATGGGCTTCGACGCGGTTACCGCTTGATGGTTCGGCCGCATCCGATTCGGTCGACTACGAAGTCATCGCGGCGCTGGCGAACGACGCCGAGGTCGAACCGCTACGCGTCGGAACGGTCACCGGAGCGACGATTCGTCTGTCCCGTTCGTCGTTGCTCGACCGGTTGTGGCGAATCTTGGACGACCATTTCGTTTGGTGACCCGGGTCGTTAAAGCGGCCAAAGCATGACTCGGCCGTCGCGACCGGCGGTCATGATCGAACGCGTCGTGCCGGCCG
>Ga0102938_10001202_pt1 | contig 19574 bp, 18 predicted proteins | sample SalPonR2_B_D2_MG_FD_84516 | JGI IMG/M metagenome (GOLD analysis project Ga0102938, IMG submission 84516) | Salt pond soil microbial communities from South San Francisco under conditions of wetland restoration - Salt Pond MetaG R2_B_D2_MG | ecosystem: Environmental > Aquatic > Marine >... | reverse complement strand
GCCTTTTCCCGCAATTAGAACCACATCGCCTGGTACAGCCGACATTATCGCTTTTCTTATGGCCTCTTTCCTATCTCTTATGACTTCGTGACGCCCTTTTACCATTCCCTTCTCAATTTGCAGAATTATATCGTCTGCATTTTCACGTCTGGGATTATCGTCTGTTATAATAACATGTTCAGAACCTATTGATGCAATTTCCCCCATTTTGGGACGTTTAAACGGATCCCTCTCTCCTCCACAACCAAAAACTGTAATCAGCCTGCCGATTTTATATTCATTGATTGCTTCTAATACATTTGACAAAGCATCGGGTGTATGAGCATAATCAACAATTATCTCAATCCCCAATTCCTCTGCGCCTGCGACCTTTTCAAACCGGCCTTTTGCACCATTCAAATCCCTTAATACGCATTGCAGTTCTTCAGACTCGAAGCCTAATTCCTTCATGGCCGCATACGCCGCCATTTTATTGTATGTCTCAAACCTGCTTGAAGACTTTATTTCAAATTCACCAAATCGTGACTTTATTGTAGTTGTTCCATATGTTTCACTTTTTTTTGAAAAAATGTCAGCTTTGTCTTGCATTCCATAAGTCAAAACCCTCTTTCCTTCATTTGTCAAAGCGTTCATATATTCATTTCCGTACTCGTCGTCAATGTTTACAATCGAAACCTTATTTGATTTTTTCATAAGCATGTATTTTGCATCTGCATAATTTTTCATCGTCTTGTGAAAATCGAGATGGTCTTGTGTAAGATTGGTGAAAACAGATATGTCGAAATCAATATCCTTTACCCTTGAAAGAGTAAGTGCATGCGAGGATACTTCCATCACAACATATTCAATCCCTTTATCGAGCATTGTCTTAAAGATCTTCTGCAGTTCATTAGATTCCGGGGTCGTTCTGATAGACGGCGAAATTTCATCATTCATGCGTATATCAATCGTTCCAATCATGCCAGTTGACAGTCCCAATTTCCTTAGAGCATTGAATAAATAATTCGCAACTGAAGTCTTGCCGTTTGTGCCTGTGACACCCACAACAGTTATTTTTTTTGAAGGACTGCCAAAAAAACGGTCGGACATGGTTGAAAGCATAATTCTTGAATCGTCGACAAGCAAAATCGCCGCATCAGGATATTCGATCACGATTTTTTTTATCCAAGACAAATCTTCAACAACAAAAACTCGCGATCCATTTTTATAAGCTTGGGGAATATATTCATGGCCGTCGCTTTCAAAACCCTTTATGCAAATAAAACAATCGCCAGGTGCAACTTTTCTAGAATCACAAACGATATTTTCGACAATTGAATCCAGTCCCTTTCCCCCAGTACAAGAAAAATAATCCTCATTTTTGATTAATTCTCCGAGCCTCATTCATATTCACCTTCATCCATTCATAATTAAAGAAGGCAATTCGCTGTTCAAATTGCCATCTTAAACATTATACCATATTCACATGTTCCTCACTCCACATATATGATGACACTGTAACCATCCCTTGCTTCAAATCCTGCATAAGGATATTGCTCCAAAACCTTATGATTTTCGTCAAGGTTTTCGATTTCAGGCACTACCTCGCATCTCAAACCCATCGACTCAAGTTTGGCAACTGCATCACTGGCATCCATTCCGTTCAAATCAGGAACTACAATCGAATCATTATTAATTATTTCAAGTTCAGCTTCAGTAAACACTGGTTCAACCGCCATGCGTATCAAACTTTTTTCTAATATTTCCTTTGCCAAAGGAGCAGCTGTCAAACTTCCAAAATGGCTTTCTTTCGGTTCGTCAATCACTATCAATATAGCCAGCTTTGGATCATCTACGGGTGCTACTGCGATAAACGAAGCTATTACCTTATCCTCGTCATAAGCGCCGTCTACAAGTTTTTCAGCTGTACCGGTCTTTCCGCCAACTCTATATCCCGGTATGTAGGCTTCTTTTCCGGATCCGTTGAAAACAACACTTTCCATCATCAATCTGACTTCCATCGAAGTGCTTTGTGAAACCACCTGTCTCTTGAAAACCGGTTCAAATGTCTCTACGATATTACCATCGTTGTCGGCCAGCCCGGAAATCAATCTCGGTTCCATAAGTCTGCCATCATTTGCAAGTGCCGAAACCGCTGTCAAAAGCTGAATAGGTGTTATAGACAAACCATGTCCGAAAGACATCGTTGCAAGTTCTACCGGTCCTGCCTTTTCGATTGGAATTGTCAATCCGCCCGATTCTCCAGGCAACTCTATGCCTGTCTTTCCCCTGAATCCGAAAGCCTCCAGATACTTGTAGAATTTTTCCTCTCCAAGCTTTTGCGACAACTCTACAAATACGGGATTACATGAATTCTCAAGAGCTTCAGTGAGTGTTTGTTCTCCATGGGGCCTGTAGTAACGCCAACACCTTATGTTTTGACCCGCTACATTGATTGACCCTGTTGCATAAAACAAAGTGTCCGGCCTAGCGATATTTTCCTCCAAGGACATTGCCGCTGTAATCAATTTGAACGTTGAACCAGGTTCGTATGTGTCGCTTACAATGGGATTTCGCCACAGCTTATTCCAATACGTCTGTTTTTCAGCATCTTCCAATCCCTGGTATTCTGTCAATTGACTTTCATCAATCGGTGTTCTCGGGGAATTCGGATTATAATCAGGATATGCCGCCATAGATAAGATATCTCCAGTTCGAGGATCCATCATTATTGCCATTATTCTTTTCGCATTCAAGGTTTCCCGGCCCTTTTCAATTATTTGCTCGGTATAATATTGAAGCACCTCATCGATGGTCAATATAACATTCAATCCGTCTTGCGCGCCATAGTACTTGTCAGTACCAAAAGGAAGCTGACGTCCGAATACGTCTGTATTCCTTATCCATCGGCCACTCAAACCAGTAAGGTAACGGTTGAGCTCCAATTCAATCCCCGCCAAGCCTCTATTGTCATCTGTAGTATGTCCAATTACAAAAGCCCCCAAATCATCCAGGGGGTAATATCTCTTTTCGACTTCTGTAAACCAGATGCCTTCAAGGTGCAATGAATCGATTTCTTCAACTTTTTCCTTGTCTATCCACTTGCCAACACTTATAAGCCCTGCTCCAGAACTTATTTTGGCATGCATAGCTTCAGGATCCAATCCTAAAATATCCGAAATCAGTTTCGACGAAGTCTCGGGGCTGGTTATCTTGTTTGCGTCCGCCCAAATATTGTACAAAGTCATATTGACTGCCATTTTTTTCAGGTTCCTGTCAAGTATTTCTCCCCTTTGGGCGGGTATTGGAATATCCTTTGTCTGTTGAACTACTGCCATATCGCTATATTTTTCACCATCGATTATCTGTATTTTTACCAATCTTGCCACAAGCAATGCAAAAGCAATCATTACAATGACAAGAGTAAAATTCAATCTTTGTTTTGGCGTTTTAAACAGGGACATGCAATGCCTCCTTCAAATCAATCCCCCATAAATCCCAAACTCAGTATTGAGGAATAAATATTTCCTATAAAACCTCTTTCCGCCGATTCAACCGATTGCGCTGCAATAGAGACGCGCTTTATTCCGCTTTCTTCTCCTTTTGCATTTATATACACTATCTGTTGTCTTTCAGGAACTTTCATTCCCAATTCGTGTACAGCCTTGTCTTCGATTATACTCGTTTTATTCATCGCTTCCAACTCAATTTTGTTTTTTTCGATTTTAATCTGCAAATCATTCATGGCTTGCTTGTGTTCATATACTTGATATTTTATTTCACTTATTGCAGCATACCCAAAAAGTATACTAATGAAAAGAAGACCTGTCAAAACAACCACCATGAACAGTTTTGTGGCATAAAAGGTTTTCTTTTTTTTATTTTTTCTCCTTGATGGATTAACGCTTACTTCATTGAAGTCATATTCTATGTATCTCTTATATGCAACTGATGTCATAAAAGGTCTCTCCTTCCTTCTAAACTCTTTCAGCGATTCTGAGCTTTGCGCTCCTTGCTCTCGGATTTTTTTCTATCTCGATTTCAGATGGAACTATTGGTTTTCTGGTGATTATTTTTATTTCCCTTCTCTTTTCACATTTACATACCGGCAATTCCGGTGGGCATATGCAATCCTTTTGCAAATATTTAAAAGTGTTTTTCACAATCCTGTCTTCCAATGAATGGAATGTTATTATGCAGATTCTACCTTTTTTATTCATGCATGAAACCGCATCCTTGATTGTTCTTTCTATGATTCCCAACTCATTATTTACTTCAATCCTTATTGCCTGAAAAGTTCTCTTCGCCGGATGGGGCCCATCTCTTCTGGCCTTTGACGGAATAGCCTTCTTTATTATTTCAACCAATTCTCCAGTCGTTTCAATCGGCTTGATTTTCCTTTCATTTTCAATGAATTCAACAATTCTGGCAGCCCAGTTCTCTTCGCCGTATTCTTGTATGACTTTTTTCAGTTTTTCATTCCCGTAAGTATTGACAACTTCATACGCCGTCAGGCTTTTGGAAGCATCCATTCTCATGTCAAGCGGTGCATCCTGCATGTAGGAAAAACCTCTATCCTTGTTGTCCAGCTGATATGAAGAAACTCCCAAATCAAGCAACAGTCCGTTTATTTTTTCTATTCCGTTTCTTTCAAGAATATTTTTCAATTCATAAAAATTATCATGGACAAATTTGATTTTTTCTTTATGTTCAGCCAAACGCACTTTTGCATGCGTCAAAGCTTCTTTATCCTGGTCTATGCATATAAGGCTTCCCGCGCCTTCAAGCTTTTTTGCAATTTCGATTGAATGACCTCCGCCACCTGTCGTTCCGTCGACATAAATACCGCCGTCCGTTATTTTAAGACCCTCAATCGATTCTTTTAAAAGCACCGATTCGTGTGAAAACTCCATTATTGTTGCCCCCTTTAAATTCCCAATAAGGCCATTTTTTCAGCAATATCGTCATAATCCACATTTTCGGCAGCATTGTATTCATCCCATTGTTCCTTGTTCCAAACTTCTATTCTTGTTGAAACGCCTATGATTACAACCTCTTTTTCCAAATCTCCGTATTGCCTTAATACGGGAGGTATTATTATTCTTCCCTGTTTGTCGAGTTGGCATTCCGCAGCTCCCGCAAAAAACATTCTTGTGAATACTCTTGCATCTTTGCTTGCCAATGGCAATTCTTTTAGTTTTTCCTCGAAGTTGGAGAATTCGCTTTTGGGAAAAATGAACAGGCATGAGTCCAGCCCCTTTGTTATATAGAAAATTTCTCCAAGAGATTCCCTGAATTTAGACGGGATATTTACTCTGCCCTTTTTATCCATCGTATGCTGAAATTCCCCAATAAACATGATTTCACCCCATTTTACGGGATTTTACCCCACTTTTCTCCACTTTAAACCTTGTTTATTAATTCTACGCCAAAAATAGTATCCCTTCTTTTTTTTTAAAAAACTTTTATTTTTGCAATAAAAAAAGACTCCTATAAAAGAAGTCTCCATTTTTGCCTTCATGTTTTTTTGATTTTCAAATGATTTTAAATTTTTTCCCTGCTTTTCACAAGATAAAAACCGGCTCCGGCAGCAATCATCGCCAAGCTTACAAGCTGTGCCACGCGAAAATTCCCAAGCATCAAACTGTCCGTTCTAAGCCCTTCTATAAAGAATCTCCCAAGTGAATAAAGCATCATATACAATGCAAACAACTGACCGTCAAATTTTTTCTTTTTCCTTGTCGCCATAAGGAATATGAATATTATCAGGTTCCACAAAGATTCATACAAAAATGTGGGATGGACACCAACTCCATTGATAGTAATGGCCCACGGCAGATTCGTCGGTCCTCCGTAAGCCTCTTTGTTTATGAAATTTCCCCATCGCCCTATCGCCTGTCCAAGAATAAGACCCGGTGCGCACAAGTCTGCCAATTTCCAAAATTTTATTCTTTTGTATCTTGAATATACAATCGCTGTTAAAGCTCCTCCAATAACGGCTCCGTGTATTGCAAGACCGCCTTGTCTTATATTGATCATTTTCAATATATCCCCGCCGTAATATGAAAGATTGAATAAGACATAATACGCCCTGGCGCATAAAACTGCAACAGGCACTGCGAAAATTATAAAGTCCAGAATGATGTTTTCATCAATCCCCAGCCTTGCAGACTCTCTCATGGCAACAAAGACACCAAGCACCAACCCTATGCTGATAAGTATTCCGTACCATCTGATTCCAATCCCGAAAACTTCGAATGCTATTGGATCCATCATAATGAAACCTCCCTGTCATTTGGATAAACAACACTCAGGGCTGTCTTCCCTTCAATTCTATAATTCTTTTGCATGCTTGCGTAAGTTTCATAATCAAATTTTTCCAATTCCTTGAAATAATTAAAAAAATCAATTCCTTTGTGATATGCGGAAACATAAGCATTTGCGATGTACTCCAATGAATTTAGGTAAATCAGTGATTCGCCCTTTAATTTTTTCTTTATTCTGTCGAAATCTTCTTTTTCCGGATTTTTCGCCAAAAATTCGACAAACGCATTTTTTAAAAGTTTGTACGTTTCTTCAGGCTTTTCACTTTCTCCGCCTATTATTATATGTCCATAAGCCGGCCCGTAGTTATAGTCGTATCCAAAATTCTTGCCTATCATTCCCTTTTCATAAAGATCATTATACAAATTTGAACCTTTGCCAAGCATGCTGTTTAAAAATATGTCTACAAAAATTTCCTTTTTCAAGACATCGGATTCTATTTCAGAATTCTGATGGCACTTGATTCCCATATAAAAAATCGGACTGGCTATAGAAAACGATTCTTTGTTGATTTCTTTTACAATCGGTTCCAAATCCTCATGAACAATTCTTTCTATTCGTGAATTTCTTTTCTTGAAATCCTCTGTAATTGTTTTTTCTATTACATCTATTGCCTTGAATCGGTCTATGTCTCCTATGAGAAAAACAACCATGTTTTTCGGGCTGTAGAAAGTCCGATAGCATGTTGCAAGCTTTTCCTTGTCAATTTCCTTTATGCTTTCCACCGTGCCTGCTATGTCTATATGCACAGGATGATTCGAATACATAAGTTTAAGTATGTTGATATATGCCTGCCACTCTGGATTGTCTTCGTACATCATTATTTCTTGCTTTATTATGCCTTTTTCCTTCTCGACACTATCCTTGTCAATATTCAATGTTTGGACAAATCCAATGAGCGTCTCGAGGTTTTCATAAAACCGATCGGTGCAACTGAACAAATAATTTGTGGAATCGTGGCTTGTATAAGCGTTTGATCTGGCTCCGGTCCCAGAAAAAATTTCAAAGACATCACCCTTTTCCTCTTCAAACACTTTGTGCTCCAAAAAGTGGGCAATTCCGTGGGGCATTTCATGGCATTGCCCATCTACCATGAAACTGTTGTCTATTGATCCGTATCGCGTACCGAAAAAGGCATATTTTTTTGAGAAGCCTTTTTTTTCCATTATGTGTATTTTCAAACCCTCTTTGCTTGTGTACCTGTATACCGTCTCATCCAAATGAGGTATGTCAATCTTATTGATTTTCTTCAATCAAACCACCCTTTTCATCTAAAAAATAAACAGTGTCTAAAAAAATCCCTTCAGCCGCCTTCAAAACCATTTCTTTATCTATCGATTCGAATTGCTTTATTATTTCTTCCGCTTCCATGTATGAATTTGTCAGTATCCTTGAATAGTAATAGTTCATTATCTTATTCGGTGAATCCTTTATGGAATTTATGGATGAAATGATTGATTTCTTGGCATTTTCCAAATCTTCTTCATCAAAGAAGCCCTGTTTCATTTTCCCCACTTCTTCTTGTACCAAATCAACCACTTTGTCTTTTTTGTCAAAATCTATTCCACTTGCGACAAACAAGGCTGACTTGAATTTTTCAACAGTTGAAAAAATACTATAACAAAGGCTTTCCCTTTCTCTGATGTTTTGGAAAAGCTTTGAATATGTTCCTCCGCCCAATATCTCATTGAAAACAAGCAAAGGTCTGTATAGAGGATTCTCATATGGAATATTTGTACGGAATCCCATAACCAGTTTTCCTTGGTATACATCCATCTTTTCCGTTATAAATGTAGGACTCGCAAGAGGATAAATATGTTTCTCTCTCGGTATAGGCTTTGACTTTTTATTTTTAAACTCAAACGATTCCAATATTTCTCCCGCATAATGATTTCTGTCATTCCTTGAAATAATGAATATGTCAATCTTGGACGTTGCTAAAACATTTTTATAATGGTCATAAAGTGTTTTTCCATCCAAATCCTCCAAGCATCTTATGTCCCCGTCTTCGTTCACAGAAAACGGCTCGCCCTTGTACATTTCCTCGATGCACCTGTCGAATGCATAAGCCATCTTATTGTTTATCCTGTTTTCAAGCTTAAGAATCTGATTTTTCTTTTCCTGCTCAAAATAGTCTTCAGAAAATGAATCTCCGTTCTTGAATGGATGGTTGACAATCTCATTGAGTATTCCTATGCTTTTTTCAAAAATACACTTATCTTCAATATAATTGCTGTCTGGAAACTGCATTTGGAACTTTATTATCTGCCGTTCTCCGTATTTGCTTATGTTTGAAGAATATACGGCACCATATAGATTGTCCAATTCCCTGTACAAATCCCGGCTCATCGGAAATTTTTGAGTCCCTCTTTTCATGACTGCGGCAAGCATGGCATTTTTTGATGCTTCTTCATTGGAAAGCCGCCTTTCAAAAAAAATCCCAACCGAATCCGTTTTGAATTGTTTGGTTTTCAATGTATATAAATTTATATTTGGACTCAATTCATGAACTTCTATTCCTTTGAACATTTCCCCACCCCGTCCTATCTTTTTTTACTTATAAAGGCTATCATATAGTATACCATTAAATCAACACGCTCCCGGACAAATTTGCAGTTACGGGTTTATTATTGTTTGTTTTTCGTTTATAATCAGATTTGAATAAGTTCAAAAAGGAGTCTTATATGAAACTTGGAATCGTGGGCTTGCCCAATGTTGGAAAAAGCACTTTGTTCAATGCTATTACAAAGGCGGGAGCCGAATCCGCAAATTATCCGTTTTGCACAATTGAGCCGAATGTAGGCGTAGTTTCTGTTCCGGATGAAAGGCTTGACCGCCTGACGGAAATGCATAAATCAAAAAAAACAATTCCCGCGGCAGTCGAATTCTACGACATAGCAGGTCTTGTAAAAGGCGCCAGCAAGGGAGAAGGCCTTGGAAACAAATTTCTTTCACATATTCGGGAGGTTGAAGCTATCGTTCACGTCGTGAGATGCTTCGAAGATCCGAATGTGGTTCATGTCGACGGAACGGTTGATCCTCAAAGGGATATTGATGTCATTAACCTGGAACTGATTTTATCCGACCTTGAAATGGTTGATAAAAGAATGCAAAAGCTGCAAAAAACATTAAAGAGCGACAAAAATCAACTTAAAAACATGGAACTGCTCAAGCGGATATATTCAGCTCTCGAAGAAGGCTTGCCGGCCAGATCGGTTGATTATGACGACAGTCTTTCCGATTTCGTCAAAAATCTTTATCTTTTGACGACAAAACCTGTAATTTATGTAGCAAATGTATCTGAAGACGATGCTTTGAATTCTTCCGAAAACCCGTTATTCGAAAAAGTCAACGAAATAGGTTTAAGGGAAAATGCTGAAGTTATAAAAATATCGGCAAAACTCGAAGCAGAACTTCTGGAATTGGACGATGACGAAAAGGCTTTGTATATGGAAGAGCTCGGAATGAATGAAACCGGATTGCATAAATTGATACAAGCCGGATATGCCATTCTAGGCCTTATTTCATTCCTGACTTCCGGAGAACCTGAAACCCGCGCATGGACAATCGTAAAAGGCTCAAAAGCTCCACAGGCCGCAGGTAAAATCCACACTGATTTCGAAAAAGGCTTTATCCGCGCAGAAGTGGTTTCCTATGATGATCTTCTTGAAGCGGGAAGTCTGCATTCAGCCAAGGAAAAGGGCATTCTCCGCCTTGAAGGAAAAGACTATGTTGTACAAGACGGTGACGTCATTCACTTCAGATTCAACGTGTAATTCTAAAAGCCTTCCGCGTCAAAACCGACGCAGAAGGCTTTTATTACAATGGTGTATATTTGTCAAAAGGCAAAATAGCATCATTATAAATGATATTGTACAAATCGGTCGCCATGTCCATTTGACTACCGAACCGAAAGTTGTTTTTACCAATAAAAGGTTTTATCCCATCATAGCCGATAAATGCGCCAATCATAGCACCAGTGGAAACTGATGCAAATTCCCCGGCTGCAGAATTCGAATACGAGCAATCGACCGCAGTGAACAAATCTTTGTTTCTACGCAAAACAACCACAATTGAAGCGCCCAAAGCCTTGTAAAACTTTGTGTCGTCCGAAATAAAATTTACGGTCTTGTCCAAATCCTTTCGACTCTCATACAAGGCAACCACCAATTTCATCATCTCAGTCAATTCTTCATTGCCTTCAGTCTCAAAAAACTGTCCCATTGCCCAGTTTACAGATTGCTTGATTTTTTCTCCCCTTGTTATTCCCGAGAGAATACCGGCCAACATTGCAAATGAAATCCTGTCTTTCACATCTTCTATTCCCCATTTTTCAGAAAGTGACAACATGCGTTTTAAGGACGATTCTCTTTCAAAGGCCATTCCCATTACAACTGCCGCACCCAAAACGTCAAGTTCGCAAACCGAATCACTTTCATTATGCTCGTTTTCAAAGTAATCAATCAATCTCGCTTCACCTTTTATTTTGCCTTGCTGATAAAATCTTATGCATGCCCTCATACTTTTTTCAAGGGATGAATATGCTTCCTTCAAAGATTCCCCGCCGTCTTTTTCGCCAGCCTGGATTCCTGCCAATGCACCGAACAAGCATCCCAAAATGCTATTTTTCATTTTCTTCACCTGATTCAACAATTTTCACCGAGGCGCTTGCTCCTATTCGAGTTGCGCCTGCTTCAATCATTTGCAAAGCCTTCTCCCTGTCTCTAATGCCTCCGGATGCTTTTATGCCAATTTTGTCTCCTACGATTTCTTTTATTGTCCGTATATCCGAAATTTCCGCTCCGCCAGTGCCAAAACCGGTCGATGTCTTTACAAAATCCGATCCGCAACCCAAAACAAGCTCTGTCGCTTTCCTTATCTCCGATTCATCAAGATAACATGTTTCGATTATTACTTTCAATATCTTGTCCTTGCCCGCAGCAAGCCTTACAGCCTTGAAATCTTCCTGCACATATGAATATTCGCCATTCTTGAATGCGCCTACATTCATCACCATGTCTATCTCGTCGGCTCCGTCCGCTATTGCCTTTTGCGTTTCGAAAACTTTTACTGCAGTTGGAGTGGCCCCCAAAGGAAATCCTACAACGGATGCAACTTTTACTTTTGTCCCTTTTAGCTGACTTACGGCCCTTAAAACATAGTATGGATTCACACATACCGCGAAAAACCCATGTTCGACAGCTTCACTGCAGAGCTTGTCTATCTCTTCGCCTTTTGCTGCAGCTTTCAGAAGCGTATGATCTATCATGTCTTTCAATTTCATTTCAAACCCTCCTTTACGATCTTTTACTTATATGCATCTTCTTTCAATATGGCTACATAAGGCAAATTACGGTATCCTTCAGCGAAATCGATACCGTATCCAACTATGAAAGCATCAGGTATCTTGAATCCTATGTAGTCTATTTCAAGATCAACTTTTCTTCTGTCAGGCTTATCCAACAATGTACATATTTTTAGGCTCGACGGTCTTCTTTCCATCAAAATCCTTGTCAGGTATTTGAGAGTAAGCCCCGAATCTATTATATCCTCTACAATCAATACATCTTTTCCTTCTATGCTGAAGTCCAAATCTTTCAAAATCCTCACGGTTCCCGAACTTTCTGTGGACATCCCGTAACTCGAAACCGCCATGAAGTCAATATGCATGGGCAAATCGATTTTTCGTATCAAATCGCTCATAAAAATATTGGCTCCCTTTAAAACCCCTACAACAAACAGATCCTTTCTCTCATAATCCTCTGTCATTGACTTTCCAAGCTCGGCTATTCGTTTTTTAAGTTCTTCCTCCGAAATCAAAACTTCCCTTACGTCTTTTCTCATTGCAATCCTCTCTTTCACTCATCATCTTCAATTTCATAATCAATAACTATCGGGTCCTTATTCGGCTCTTTCTTGTAGCGGTTCATCTCAGGCAAAAAATGGCTCCAAATGTATGCCACCATTATCAAGTCATCAATGATTCCGATACCGAAAATCGGTTCCGGTATCAAGTCCAAAGGCGAAATGACGTATATCATCAACGCTGTCAAGAATATCTTTTGCCATTTGCTTACATTTGGATCCTTCATGTATTTGATAAAATACTTAAAGTTGTTGAATCTCATTGTCTTTTCCTCCAAATACTGCCTTACCCAAGGTTTCCCCTATGCTGTTGCGGACAACCATGTCAGCTTTACCGTCGAAAGGTGTCTCTTGGCGATTTATCAAAACCATTCTGCCTTTATTGAATTCGGATACCAGCCCCGCGGCAGGATAGACTAAAAGAGATGTCCCTCCTACAATCAACAAATCGGCTCTCCTTATGTGATCGGCAGCAGATTGAAAAACCGACATGTCCAAAGCCTCCTCATACAATACAATATCAGGCCTGACTATTCCCCCACAATCACTACAAATTGGAACCTTGGATTTTTTATCTGCAATATAATCCAACGAATATGATTTCCCGCAATTCATGCAAATATTTTTGTGTATCGTCCCATGCAATTCCAAAACATTTTTACTTCCGCCCAATTGATGAAGTCCGTCAATATTTTGTGTTATTACGGCAGACAGTTTTCCTTCTTCTTCCAATTTTGCCAAAGCCAAATGAGCTTTGTTCGGTTTCGCATCCCCGAAAAAAATTTTTTCTCTGCAAAATTCATAAAAAACATCCGGATGCCTTATGAAAAACGAATGGCTAAGAATTGTTTCAGGAGAATAATCGCCGTATTTGCAACTATACAATCCTGTTTGGGACCGAAAATCCGGAATTTCGCTTTCCGTAGATGTTCCCGCCCCTCCGAAAAATACTATTTCATTCGATTCTTCAATCCATTTCCTGAGCTCATTCACCATGGTTTGCCCCTTTTCTTTTGTCTTCAAAACCATTATACAAAAAAATAAAAATAAAAGCACTCTTGAGAGCGCTTTTATACAATAAGTAAATCGTAAGCCGAGTTCTGTATTTGACAGTCATCTATCTAGGCTCAGCGTTGCCGCTGAGCTCAAGCGACCTACCATCGGGACGACGACGAGCAACCGTCTTTTCATGTCCCTGCTTGGTCTTGCTCCAGATGGGGTTTACAGAGCCGGCAAGTCGCCTTAGCCGCTGGTGAGCTCTTACCTCACCTTTCCACCCTTGCTATGTTTATAGCGGTTTATTTCTGTTGCACTATCCTTGAAGTTGCCTCCACTGGGGGTTACCCAGCACCCTGCTCTGCGGAGCTCGGACTTTCCTCATATTTTCATATGCGACCGTCTGACTTACTCATTCATGGAGATAAGAATATCACAAAGAAATGCTCCTGTCAAAACTCTCATTGGTAGTATCTAAAAGGATTTATATCTGTTTCAGACACATGAATATCGCATTTTGAATCTATGGATTCCATTTCTTTCGCAAGCAAATTTTTTATTAAATGCTTGAATAAATCCTCACTTTCGTAATGGCCGATATCGACAAGCGCGAGATTGTTCATTCTTGCAAATTGCGCATCGTGATACTTGATATCTCCGGTAAGAAAACATTCGACACCGCTTTTGTAAGCATCCCTTATGAAATCAGACCCGCTTCCAGTACAAAGCCCCACTCTTTCTATTATTCGATTTTCATCTCCTGTATACTTCAAGATTTCTGCAGACAGGACATTTTTAAGTCTTTCAAGCAGTTCTTTCAATCTTGTGGGTTCGGTTAGCTTACCGACTCTTCCGCCCCCCGAATCTTTCCGAATGTTTTCAAGGGGAATTATGTCATATGCCATTTCTTCATAGGGATGGACCGACCTCACTTTTTCAACCACCGCTTCTATTTTTTCAAAAGGCAAAATTGTCTCTACGCGCATTTCATCAACAATTTCAATTTTCCCTATCTCTCCCAAATGCGGATTTGCCCCATCAAGCGGTTTAAATGAGCCTGTCCCCTTTGTTGAGAAGGTGCAATTGCTGTATGACCCAATGCTTCCTCCACCCATTTCTCCCATCTTTTCAATTACTGCCGAAGCATGTTCGGTCGGAACAAAAACAACAAACTTGCAATATGCTCGCTTCAGGGGATTTAGGGCTTCAGTCCCTTCCAATCCTATAAGATCCGAAAGATAATCATTGGTTCCACCTTTATGATTGTCGCAATTTGTATGAATCGAAAAAACTGAAATATCATTTTTTATGCAATCCATTACCAAGCGGTCCTCGGCCAAACTTGCATCAAAGCTCCTGATCGGTTTGAAAATCAGTGGATGATGCGTTATTACCAGGTCGCACCCTTTTTCAACTGCTTCCCTCATAACTTCAGGCGTCAATTCGAGCGCTGTTAAAATACACTCATATGACCTTCTGCCGCAATCAATCATGAATCCAGTATTGTCCCAATCCTCTGCATATTCATTCGGGAATTCAACCCGCAAAATATTCAAAAGCTTTTCTCTTTTCATATAGCTTTCAAAACCTCCTTAAGCCTCTCGATGCGGTCAATTATTTCAAAGGTTTTTTTATCCATCAATTCCGATTCTGCAGCATTTCGTCTTATGTTTTCAAGTATTTTTTCGTATTTCGTTATTTTATGGTTCACAAAATCCATAAGCAGAGGATCCTTTTCCTCAAGCATTTTAATCCCTATTTCATCATGTGCCAAATTCTCACAAGACTCTTTTCCTCTTTCAACCAACATAATTTCATAAAACTTTCTTCTATCCTTTGCTATCCTTTCAGATATGACCCTGTAGCCGTTTTCTCTCAGCCATTTCCTCAATTCCGGCTGGGCCACCATGGGCTGAAGCACAAGGCTTGGTTTCATCTCTGAAATGAATTTTTCACCTTCAACAAGAATATCTCTTATAAGGAAACCTCCCATCCCTGCAATTATTACCTTGTCAATATTCTCGCCGATTATGGGTTCCAGTCCGTTTCCAAGTTTAAGTTTTATTGTTTTATCCATTTCCCGGGCTTCAACCATACTTCTTGCATTGTCCAAAGGTCCCGGATTTACATCGGTCGCGAATATTTTAGGGCTCATGCCATTTTCAACCAGATAAATCGGTATATATCCATGATCCGTTCCGATATCCGCAACACGTTCTCCTTTTTTTACGTATTCCGCTATGGCTTGAAGCCTTGGGTCCAATTTCAATTAGAATCCTCCTTAAAAATAAAGATTCGCATAAGCGAACCCCTATTCCAAATAATCTTTAAGTTTTTTGCTTCTGCTTGGATGTTTCAATTTTCTCAATGCTTTTGCTTCAATCTGTCGAATTCGTTCTCTTGTAACGTCAAATTTTTTTCCGACCTCTTCGAGCGTTCTCGCTCTTCCGTCTTCAAGTCCGAAACGCAATTTTAAAACCTTTTGCTCTCTCGGCGTCAACGTATCCAGAACTTCAATCAATTGTTCCTTAAGCATTGAAAAGGCGGCCGCCTCTGCCGGTGCCGGTGCATCGATGTCCGGTATGAAGTCTCCAAGATGGCTGTCCTCTTCTTCCCCTATAGGCGTTTCAAGCGAAACGGGTTCCTGCGCTATCTTCAATATTTCTCTTACCTTTTCGACCGGCATGTCCATTTCTTCTGCAATTTCCTCTGGTTTTGGCTCTCTCCCGAGTTCCTGCAGCAATTGTCTTGACACACGAATCAATTTATTGATTGTTTCAACCATATGCACAGGTATTCTTATGGTCCTCGCCTGATCTGCAATTGCCCTTGTTATTGCCTGCCTGATCCACCAAGTCGCATAAGTGCTGAATTTGTATCCCTTTCGCCAGTCGAATTTCTCAACTGCCTTGATAAGGCCCAGATTGCCTTCCTGTATAAGGTCCAAAAACAACATTCCTCTTCCAACATATCTTTTGGCTATGCTTACAACCAATCTCAAATTGGCCTCACACAGTTTTCTTCTGGCCTCTTCATTTCCGGCTTCCATTGCCTGGGCAAGCTCAATTTCTTCCGTAGCCGTCAAAAGTGGAACTTTGCCTATTTCTTTCAAGTACATTCTAACGGGGTCATCTATGTTTACGCCCTTTGGAACTGCTATTTCTTTTTCTTTAACTTCTTTGACCTCCGATTCTTGTTCATCAGCCAAACCTATTATATCGTCTTTGTCACCAAGGATTTCAACTCCTGCAGAAGTTAAAGAGTCATAAAGTTCTTCTATATCGTCTTTGTCCAGGTCTATTTCCTCAAAAGCTTCGGCAATCTCCGAATATGTCAGATTACCTTTTTTCTTTCCCTTTTGAACTAACAACGATACATTCTTGTCGTTTTTTTTCTTTTGTTTTGGATTTTTAATTTGACTCCCCTCCCTTCTTTTTCCCCGGCGGCAACAAATCGAATTCATTCAATTCATCATTCCGGTTTCTTAAATTTCTATAACGATTCAGTTCGTTATATAGTTCTTTAATCTTAACCAAATCTCCTTCTTTTTCAAGCTTATTTTTATCGAATCCTTTCAGTTCATTTTCTATCCTGTTCATACGCATGGCGACAATGCATCCAAAAATGACTTCTCGCGGGTTTTTATCTGAAATTATGGACGAAATATCCATTGAATAAATTTGGGTCAATTCTTCAATGCTTTCAATATCAAGCAGCTCTGCCATTCTATCTTGAAAAACAGTCTCATTATTCCCATATTCCGTTATTAAGGAATCGAAAATATGTTTATGGGCCCCCAATTCGAAATCGGATTTTTCAATGAATTTCTCCATGCTTTGGAAAACTTCTTTTCCACTCATCAAAATTCCTAATAGTATTCTCGCCGTTTCGTATTTCTTTTTTTTATCAACCTTGTATATTCGGTTCCTATCTACGCGCTTGTATTTTTTGCCCGCTTGCCTGTTTGCAAAAGCTTTCTCAAGCAGACTGCCGATTTCCGGCTCTTCATTGTTTATTTTCTTTAAATAGACCTCTTTTTGCAAAGGTTCTTTTATTGTATCAAACAGATTTTTCATCGCTTCCAAATATTCAATCCTTTCCTGAGGATTTGACCTTTCAAACTTATTTCTCAAAAGTGATATTCGATAATCCAAAACAGGCAAAGCCTTATGCATTTTGTCTTTGTATGCATCTATCCCGTTTTTTTTGACGTATTCATCCGGATCCTTGGCTCCTTGCAGATGTATGACCTTTATTTTACAATTCGTTTTTTCCAAAATCCCCATAGCCTTTATTGTTGCCTTTTCGCCTGCGGAATCTGAATCATAAGACAAAATTATTTCCTTTCCGTAACGCTTGAGCAAATTTGCATGGTCTTCAGTTAAAGCCGTTCCAAGTGAAGCAACCGTATTCCTTATCCCTCTGGCATACAAGGCTATGACATCCATGTATCCTTCCACAATGACAATCCTTTTTTCTTCACCTGTATACTTTTTCGCAAAATTCAATCCAAACAACAAATTCCTTTTATTGAAAAGTTCAGTCTCTGGGGAATTTAGATATTTTGGAAGACTGTCGTCCAAAACTCTTCCTCCAAAACCGACAACGCGGCCTCTTATATCAAATATAGGGAACATGATTCTATTCCTGAATCTGTCATAGTATCCGGAACTTTTTTCCCTCTTTATAATTAAACCGCATCGTTCCATATCATTCAGCGAAAAACCTTTGACTTTATTAATATGCCTTATCGCGCCATCCCAATTTTCAGCCGCATACCCCAAACCAAAGGTTTTTATTGTCTTAACGTTTATTTCCCTATTCTTGAGATAATCAAGAGCGGAATCATTGGTTTTAAGATTTTTATAGTAGTAAATCGCAGCTTCTCTCATAAGATCATATAGAACGGACTTGTCCCTGACCGGCTTTGTATTGTCATGTTTTTTCAAATAATCCTCAAGCCTTATGCCGTTTTGCTCAGCCAAATACTCCAATGCATCTACAAAATCGAGTTTTTCAATGTTCATTATGAATTCTATCACGTCACCTGAAGCCCCGCAGCCAAAGCAATGGTACCTCTGACGTTCTTCCGAAACTATAAAAGAAGGTGTTTTTTCATTGTGGAAAGGACAAAGCCCCTTATGGTTTTTTCCGGTCTTTTTCAATTTCACATATTGTGAAACCACAGCCACCATATCCGACCTGTTAACCACCTCTTCAATTAATGCGTCCGTATAGGATCTTTGCATCATTATCCACCCCGCAAATTTGACGAATTAATTTACTTCTACAAATCTCTTTGTTTCCCTGCACAAAATCAAATAGTCGTAATATTCAATTTCTTACACCCAATATTTAGGGATGTATATGTCCTTGAATTTATTTACCGCAAATCTATCCGACATTCCGGCTATATAGTCCTTGACCCCTTCACTTTTTCCGCTCTTCCTTCTGATGTTTTCAGGCAACTCTTCAGGATGGACCGTAAAATGTTCATAAAGTTGTTCAATAATCTTTTGGGCCTTTCCCTCTTCACCTTTTGCTTCCGGGTTTAAATAAATATTTTCAAACATGAAGTCTCTCAATTTGTTCGTGTGGTACTCAAACTGTTCACTCATTTTAATGCCCCCCCCGTTTATACTGTTCTCAATTACATCCACCACCATGGCATTTATACGCTCTCCATGACTGTTCCCCAGACATTGCAGACACTCCTTGGGTATTTCTCTTATCTCAAGCATTCCCGCCCTTGTTGCGTCGTCAATGTCATGGTTTATATATGCGATTCTGTCGCTTAGACGAACAATATTTCCCTCCAATGTTTCGCATTCCTCATTCCCTTTATGATGCAGTATGCCGTCTCTGACTTCATGAGTCAAATTCAAGCCGAAACCTTCATTTCTGCCGTCTTCAAGCAGATCAACGACTCTGAGGCTTTGCTCGTTGTGAATGAATCCACCCGGGTGGATTCTATTCAATACAGTTTCTCCGCAATGTCCGAAAGGTGTATGTCCCAAATCATGAGCAAGGGCTATGGCTTCTGTAAGATCTTCGTTAAGTTTTAAAGACCTTGCAATCGTTCTTGAAATTTGAGCAACTTCCAATGTATGAGTCAAACGCGTCCTGTAGTGGTCGCCTTCCGGAGAAAGGAAAACCTGTGTTTTATGCTTGAGTCTTCTAAATGATTTTGAGTGTATGACCCTGTCTCTGTCTCTTTGGAATGATGTCCTTATGCTGCATGAAAGCTCAGTTTTTCTTCTTCCAAGCGTTTGAGAAGAAAGGCACGCTTCTTTTGAAAGCCATTGCTTTTCCATCTTTTCATACTGAAGTCTGAAATCCATAACACAGCCTCCGTTCCTTTATATTCTATATTCATTATACAACAACAAAATGGAAAACCCTTTAAAAAG
>Ga0102938_10001201_pt1 | contig 19583 bp, 13 predicted proteins | sample SalPonR2_B_D2_MG_FD_84516 | JGI IMG/M metagenome (GOLD analysis project Ga0102938, IMG submission 84516) | Salt pond soil microbial communities from South San Francisco under conditions of wetland restoration - Salt Pond MetaG R2_B_D2_MG | ecosystem: Environmental > Aquatic > Marine >... | reverse complement strand
CTTTCCGCGTCGCCGCCGAGGGCCGGTGCGAAAGCCGTCAACGCTTGCTGCAGCGATCCTCCGCCGCGACGCGCGGACGACCCACCGCCGTAGTCGTCACCGTAATCATCGCCATAATCGTCGCCGTAATCATCGCCGTCCTCGCCATATTCGTCACCGTAATCGTCTTGTGCGAAAACCGGTGCCGGCGGCAGCGTCAGGCAAAGGATCAGCGTCCCGGCCAGCACGGCCGGCAACGACACCAGACCGGATCGGCGGACAACGACTTGCCGGCAGACATCCGGCGAACGCAGAATCGGTTTCAAGGGGCGGATTTCCATCTTTTTCATGGCATTTAGACAAAAAATGGGTTCGTCAGGCGGTGAATCGGTTCAAACTATGGGCGTTCACATCGACGCGCCGTTTCCCATGATAGCCCAGCCAACTGGAACGGTGTGGAGGGGATTTTCTAGATTCAAAGGGAACTTTCCTAGCTCCAACAGCGTCCATTAACGAATTCAGTCTGAACCGTTCGGCGGGGGGTTCGGATCACGCGGCATCGAGCGAAGTATTCATGAAGAAACGGCGGGGGACCAGACGAAAGCTGCGACTGGAGCGTCTCGACGCGCGTCGGGTGCTCGCTGCGATCTCCGGCGTGGTCTTCGAGGATGTCGATTCCAGTTTTCAACGCGAGAAGGACGAATCGGGTCTGGCCAATCGCTTGGTCTATCTGGACGCCGACGGGGGCGGAACGTTCAATGCGGGCGAAGCTTACGCTCTGACGGACGCCGACGGAGCGTTCGAATTTGCCGGACTTGCCGACGGCCGGTACACGGTTCGGCTGCACGACGGAAATGCATCTCAGGCCCAGATCTTTCCGCTGGAAACCGACGCGACGTCCTTGCAGCCGAACATCGCCGGCGCGACGGGAGTCATTCATCAAGACAACCGCTTGGTGGGAATCGACGGGAGGGAAATCTTTGTCGCCGATCTGATCGACGGACGAATCAGCCGGACCGGCAACGACGGGCTGCCCGTCGACGGCTTCACGCCGGTCTCCTTGACGGCGATCGCCGACAACCGGCTGCTGGTCGTCGGCGAAGGCGACGAGGACGGTTCGCTCTGGCTTGTCGACCCGTCTGCCGATCAGTGGCAAAGGCTGGACGTCACCGGCGGCGATGCCGCACCCGACCAGCTGACCTCGACGCAGACGCGGAATTGGCGAGACGTCGCCGTCGACGGCGCGGGACGAGGCTTGGCCATCGCGACGGTCGCAACGGAAGGCCTGCCTGCCAACGAGACGCTAATCCATGGCGTGGACGCCGTCGATCCGAACGCCATCGAGCTGACGTCGACCAATTTCGTGGTCGCCCCGGACGCGCGACTGATCACCAGCGATTCGGGACCACGGTCCGTTCTGGTGACGCCATCGTCGGACGGGTTGTTGGCGCAGCTGTGGAGCAACGAAACGGCTTCGCCGATCAGTTCCAGCAGTTTTCTGATTGCGGGCACATCGGACCTCGTCGATTTCGACGACGCGTCGGGTCTGTTGGTCCTACGTGACGCGGCCGGCGGGGTCACCGTGGCCGACGCGAACAACAATTTCGCGCCGCTGTTCCGATTCAACGAACTGCTCGGCCCGCTGCGTTTGGACGCGACCAGAGAATTGCTGTGGGCCGTCTCGCCGCTCGAGGGCACGCTGAAAATCCTGGAACTCGGCGGCGGAACTCAGATCGCCGAAGTCTCGCTCGACACCGGATCGGTCGGTGCGATCCGCTCCGTGTTGCCCGGCAGGATCCTACCGGATTCCGGCATCGATTCCTTGGCCGTCGTCGGCGCCGCCGGGATCGCGGAAGTCCGACTCGAATCGCCGGCCGCGCACGACTTGGTCCTGGCCGGTGACACGACGGCGAACGTGACGTTCGCCTTGAAGTTGACCGGGACGAACCGAGCGCCCTTTTACCAATCCTTGCCGGACCTTGAGACGTCGGAGGATCAAGCCTTCAGTCGTCCGCCGCCGACATTGCTGCAAGACGCTGTCGATGACGACGGCGACCAGATCTTGATCTTGCAAACCGGACCGGCGGGCAACGCGACCGCGACCGCTTCGCCCGACGGCGGCCTGTTTTATCAGCCCGACGCCGATTTCGCCGGCACCGACGGGATCCCGATCTTGCTGCACGACGGCCGCGACGTGACCTCGGTGACCATACCCGTTTCGGTCACACCGGTTCCGGATGATCCGACAGCCGTCGTCGTCTCGGTCAGTCCGTTTCCGGAGACCATTCCCGTCGGAACCGTGATCGGGACCATCGAAGTCATCGACGTCGACGGCGGCGGACATCGCATTTTGATCGACCATCCTTGGTTCGACGATGACAACGGAAACCTGATCTTCATCGGCGGTGACCTGGATTTCGAAAACCCGGAACCCGTCGAACTGACCGTGACCGCCATCGACGCGGAAACAGAAGCCGCGTTGACCGAACGAGTCCGCCTGACGCTGCTCGACGGCAACGATCCGATCACGGACATTCAACACGGCCCGGCCTTTGTCAACGAGAATTCACCGGGCGATGTGATCGTCGAACTGTTCGTAATCGACCAAGACCCCGAACAGTTCTACGTCTTCACGGTCGACGACGAACGTTTCATCGTCGACGAAAACCAGCTTCGACTGGCCGATGGCGTCTCGCTGGATTACGAAGCCGAGGATCAAGTCACCGTCAATGTGACCGCGATCGACGAAGCCAACAACGATCGATTCACCAAAGCGATCGTCATCCGTGTCGGCGACGTGCTCGAGATCCCCACTTCGTTGACCCTCGGCGGCGACACGGTCCTGGAATTTACACCGGGTGCGAGCGTCGGAGACGTCGAAGTCGACGGCGTGCCGCGGCCCAACGGCTACAGCTTCGGTGTCGACGATCCCAGTTTCGAAATCGTCGACGGGCGACTGAAACTCGTCGACGGCCAGTGGGTGGTTCGTGAAGAAGCCGCCGAGATTCGCTTGCAGATCACCGCGCAGATCGACGGCAATTCGTCGATCGATCCCTTGATCGGAAATTTCACCATCGCGGTCTTGCCCAACGATCAGCCGTTCCACAACGAAAACTTGCCCGAGGACGTCGACGGCACCGGTGACGTGACCTCCCACGACGCGCTGTTGATCATCAATTACTTGAACCTGCACGGGCCCGGGCCGGTCGGCGACGGGGACCCGTTCGGATACGACGTCAACGGCGACGGCTTGGTGACCGCGCTCGACGTCTTGCTGGTCTTGAACACGTTGAACCGGCAAGACATGAACGCCAGAGGCCAAGCGGAAGGCGAAACGGCGCCTTCCCCGCAGGCACCTTCCCCGCAGGCCCCTCAACAGCTCGCGCCGAATCGGTACGCCCGACGTTCCGACGCCACGGATCGACCGAACGAAGTCGCGACGTTTGCGTCGGAACCGACTGCGGTCACCGGCCCCGATCCGCCGGGCGATCGGAGCGACGTTGTCGACCAAGCCGGCATCGTCGACTGGGTGCTACGCCAGCGCGACAGCGACGACGCGACGGAAGTCGAAATCGACAAGTTCTTGACGCTCCTTTCGCAACGCGACGGTTCCGCCTAACTTTGCCGACACGACCGCAGTCCTCGCTTTGCTCCCTTGGAACCGATTTTGGAATCATCCCCGACGATTCGTGGCGTCGCCTTGGACATGGACGGCCTCCTGTTCGACACCGAAAAGCTGTACTGGAGCGTCGGCGACCAGGTCTTGATGCGTCGCGGCCATCGTTTCAGCAAGGAATTGCAAAACCGCATGATGGGTCGCGTCGGCGTCGCCTCGATGCGGCAAATGATCGACCACCACCAATTGGCCGATTCGCCGGAATCCCTGTTGGCGGAAAGTGACACACTGTACGAACAACAGTTGGCGCTCGGTGTGCAGCCGATGCCCGGATTGGCACATTGGATCGACGCTTTGCGGGCGTCCGGCTTGCCGTTCGGGCTGGCGACCAGCAGTCGCCGAAAATTCGTGACGCAGATTTTGGCGACCGTCGAGTGGGCCGACGATTTGGCCTTTCAGTTGACGGGCGACGACGTGCAACGCGGCAAACCGGATCCCGAAATGTACCTGAAAGCCGCGTCGAAATTGGGCGTACCGGCCACACAGATGCTGGTTCTCGAAGACAGCGGCAACGGGACCGCGGCGGCGGTGGCGGCCGGTGCGATCACGGTTTCCGTCCCCAGCGAACACACCAAGTCGCAAAACTTTGACGGGGCTTTTCTGATCGCCGATTCGCTTTCGGATCGACGTTTGCACGCGTTGATCGACCGACGCTGACCCAGGCGACATGATCGTTCGAAACCGCACACGACGTGAACGTTTGTGTCGATTTTAACGAGTTTTCGCCGTACGTCATGGCACAACGGCCGTGTGTGTCGCTGAGCGGTTTGCTTGTCGCGCCGCGGCGACCCACACTGGAAAAAAGGCCGTGCGCCCGCACTGTCCGTCCGCCTCTAGTTCGAACATCGAGACCAACATGAATCCTTTACGAAACCTGATCCTTGGCCTGACCGTCGCATCGCTCGTCGCCATCGGTGCCGCTCCGGCATCGGCCGGTTGCCTGACCGGCGGCTGTCACGACGTTTGCTGCCAACCCGCGCCCGTCTGCTGTCCCCCGCCCCCGGTCAGCGTGACCTGGTGCGTGACCGACCCGACGACCTGCTGCACGTACGAAGTCAGCGCCTGCGTACCGGCCTGCTGTGCCGGCCAGACGCCTTGCTTGGTTTCTTGCAAGAACGGTTTTTTGGGACGCAAGATCCTGACTTACAAGTTCGCTTGCTGTGGCCACTGCGTCGACGTGGTCGTGACCAAGTTCGGTCGCACGATCGTTCGCGACTGATGCCGGGTGTTCCCGTCGAACCTTTGAAAAGACGCACGCGTCGAGCAATCGTCGCGTGCGTTTTTCATGCGCCCTTTGGAGAATCTTGATCGCGTTGCAACGCCATCGCCCCGGCTTTGGCGGCGATTCCCAGCAGCATCACCAACAACACCGTCAGCAACGAGGCACCGATCAAGTATTTGAACAAAGCGCGGCCGGCGAACATCTGGTTCCAACGGAGCCGCTGGTCTTCATCGACGCTTTGCAAGGACGCCATCGTGACGGTTCGCCCGGGGACCGGAGCCGGTCCCATCGAGGTCACCGTGGATGTGAACATCAGGCCTTGTTCGCTGTGGCAATCCAAGCACCCGCCGACGCCCAGCGATTGACCGGCGCCGCGGACGTTGTGGGCCAAAGGCCAAGTCAGCATGTCGATGTGCGATCGGCTGGACTGGTCGAACCGTTCAGGATCAAGCAAGGCCAAAGATTCCATCACAACGTCGTCGGATTCGGTTGCCTCGATCGCATCACCTTTCAAGTCCGCCGAGGTTCGCGTCACAAAGATCTTGCCGGTCGAAACGTAAGCGGCGCGACCGATTCCCAGTTCTTGTTGGATCGCTTCCAACGCCGCGGCGACTTTTTCGTCGAACGCGGCCCGGCCGAGCTCATTTCGTTTAGCCGACAGTTCTTGCAATTCTTCCTCGGTCAGTTCCGCATCGTCGACGCGGGCGCGCTGGTCGCCCAAGACCTCGGCACGTTCGCTGCGGCTGAGTTTCGGCTGAGTCACTTCCTCGGCGAAATCGTTGCGGACTCTCAACGCCCTGCGTGTGATTTCGTAAACCGATTCGGGCGGCAACGGTGTCAAAGATTCGCCGTCGGCCTCGGCGAAAAACGCCGGCCAAGTCGCACGTTGCGGATAGACGCGAGAGTCCGCCACGGGAGATCCGGCTTCGTCCGTTTCTGATGCGGGTAACCGTGCGAAGACGGGACCTTGGATGGACGGCCATTCGTTTCCGGTGCGATGGTCCTTGGAACCCAGGGAGTGCGCCAGCGAGGTCATCAACCTGGTCGCCGCGTCCTCGGGCATCGGGCCGCTGTGGCAAGCCGTGCAGGACAGCTTATCGAAATGCAGCGGGGGCAGGCCTTCGTGCAGCGGGATCGGCGACGCCAAACGACCTGGCAATTCGACGATCTCGGTATCGGTTTCGTGGTCACCGGCATCGCCCTGGACGCCCAGGTGGCATCCCGCACACGTGAACGTCTCGATGGAAACACCGCTGACGTGCTGTTGCCCGGAAAAGCCGCGAACGATGTCATGATCGATGCCGTTGCGGTGACAATCGACGCACTGCATGCCGGCCCGAAGGTGAATGTCTTCGTCGTGAACCCAACGCGGTGCGATCCCGGAATCGTCGACGGTGCGTTGGCTGTGACACTGGTAACACGCGTTGTTTTCGGGCATCCGAACGAGATCAAAAAAGACCGTGCCGTCGGCGGAAAAACGGGACGCGTCGTAAGCGACTTTCGGCAGTTTCGCCTGCACCTTTTCGTCATCGGGATCTTCCCCCGTCTTGATCCGCGATACGCTTCCCTTGACGGTGCCCAGTCGCAGCGCCGCGGTGGGCGCCCAGGCAAAGTTCTCGTCGTCGATTTGGGCCTTTCGCGATTCCATGTCGTAACGCCCCGAAACGGCGTGACACACCATGCAGTCGATCTCCAGCGCGCCGGACAATTCCCAGCGCGACGAGACGTCCGGCTCGTCGGATTCGGCATCGGCATCGGCCGCCTCCGGTACATCAGACTGTACTTCGTCCCCGGCCAAGCCGACCCGCTCGGCCGCCCCGTGCGGCACGGCCATGGTTCCGGGCAACCTCGCGCCGAAGTGTCGAATCAGTTCAAAATCACTGATTCCGATCGCTTCGGGATCGAATCGGTCGACGTGCTCCCGCGGCGATAAAGGCAGTTGGGTGCCCGTTCTCGCATCGGTCCAAATCCAAGGTTCCGACGGCCGACCGTCGTCCCCGCGGAGCGACGAATCCGCCAGGGCGTTGAAATGCCAACCGTGCGCGATGGTGGCGTAGTCGTGACAGCGTCCGCAAGTGTTCAACGGCGAATAAGGCGTCTCCGAATCCGCCGTGATCTTGCGATTGTCAGAATCGTACAGATCGATGTGGTGCAGGTAACGGGCGTCGCCGTCGTGGTGGGCGAATCGCGACCCGTCGGCGGCCGGGGTGCGACGGAGCGGGCCGAATGACAAAATCGCCAGGCATCCGACGACGTGCAAGCAAACGCGGTTCACGAGTCTTTCGTTTCGTTTCAAGTTCTTGATGGCGAAAAAAGGGGACAAGACGACGCCAGGATTGTAGGACAAATCCCCACGGTTGCCGCGTCCCCCATTCACGCCGGGCGACGTAGGCGGCATACTCGGAAACTCAGCGAAGTCAGTTTTCCACCTACGACAGTTTACGGAGTTTTCCGATGGGCCGCAGCGGAGTGATCACATTCAAGGGCAATCCGATGACGCTGGAGGGCAGCGATTTGGCGGTCGGCAGCCCCGCACCGACGTTCACTTTGCACTACGCCGATGGCGGGTTGCAAACCTTGACGCTGGACGACTTGAAAGGCAAGCCGTCTTTCATCAGTGTCGTTCCGAGTTTGGACACGCCGACCTGCGCGACGCAGACGAAACGCTTCAATCAAGAACTGGCCTCGCTCGGGGACAGCGTCAACGCCGTCACGGTCAGTCGCGACCTGCCCTTCGCCCAAGCCCGTTTCTGTGGCGCCGAAGACGTCAAGATGCGAACGGCCAGTGACTATCAGACGCATGCCTTCGGCGCGGACTACGGTCTGACGATCGCCGAATTGAAGCTCTTGACCCGCGCCGTCATCGTCTTGGACGCCGAGGGCAACGTCGTCTACAAGCAGATCGTCGGAGAAGTCGCCGAGGAACCGGACTACGACGCCGCCCTGGCTGAGTTGAAGAAGCTGATCTAGCCGGATCCTCCGCGGATCGGTCAGACGCGGGTCGCTTGTCCGTACGACGCTCGATTCCGCTTCGCCGAACGAAACAGATCGACGATCGGTGCCGGATAATCGACGCCGATCGCGACACCGAATTCGGCCTGCTCTTGGGCCGATAAAGTCCACGGCTCGTGGATCTTTTCCTTCGGCACCTGACGAAGTTCGGGCAACCAGTGACGGACATAGCTGCCGTCGCCGTCGTAGTCGCGGGCTTGCTTGGTGATGTTGAAAAAGCGAAACCCGCGAGCGTCGTTTCCCACACCGGCGACGTAATTCCAGTTGCCGTAGTTGCTGGCCGGATCGTAGTCGACCAGTAGCGATTCGAACCATTGGGCGCCCAGTCGCCAGTCGATGTTCAGGTTCTTGGTCAGGAAACTGCCGACGTTCTGCCGTCCCCGATTGGACATGTATCCGGTCGTCGCGATCTCTCGCATGTTGGCATCGACCAACGGGAATCCGGTGCGGCCTTCACGCCAGGCCTGTAACGACGACGCGTCGGTGGACCAGGGCAAATCGACGTGGCGGATTCCACCGCGACGAAAGAGGTCCGCGCGGTGCCGCATCGCGATGAACGAAAAGTAATCTCGCCACAACAGTTCGAAAATCAACCAGTACGTCGAATCGTTGGCCACCCGCTGTGTTTCGTACCGCCGAATTTCATCGGCGACCCAGCGTGGCGACAGGCACCCCAGAGACAACCACGCCGACAGGCGACTGGAATCCAGCGGCGAAAGCATGCCGTTGCGAGTCTCTTTGTAGACCCTCAGCCGGTCTTCGTCCCAAGCGTATTCCTGCCAGCGAAGTTTTCCGGCCGTTTCGCCGCCGGTAAACGACATCGTCGTCAGATCACGAGACTCGCTGACGAATTCCGGTGGCGAGTCGTTCCCGCCCAAGTCGGCCGCCGTGGGCAGACGGCCCGGATCGAAGCCTTCGGGGATCGCCGCCGACGTCAAGGAACTCGGCGATTCGATCGCGGGCCGGACTTTCCAATCGCTTTCCACGGCTTTGCGAAACCCGGTGAACACCGCCGGCAAACGGTCGACCGCGAACGGCAGGTCGTCGGGATGAATCAGCGTGTGCCCATCGATGAATCGGACGTCCCCGCCGAGACCTTCGATGCGACGCCGCACTCGGTTCTCGGTCTCGTTTTCTTCGACCCCGATCAAGCGATGCGCGAAGACGGTCTGGACGGAGAACCGCTCGGCGAGCCCCGCCAAAACTTCATCGGGCGAGCCGATGCGAATCACCAGCTCGCCCCCGAGCCGTCGGAACGACTGTCGCAAGTCCTCCACCGATTCCAAGATGAACTTGGTCCGATGAAATCCCGTCTTGGGGACACCGAATCGATTCATCCCGAATTCGGCCGGATCGAAACAGTAAACCGCCAGCACCGGTGACGCCCCGCCGAGTGCTTGATGCAGCGGGTGGTGATCATGCAAACGCAAATCGCGTCGAAACCAGACGAGACTGGCGGGGCCGCTGGAAAAGTCTTGAAGTTCGGGCGAGGATTGTTCGTCCACACGTGGTCCGCCGATCCGGGTAAAAACTGTTTTTTACGGGATCTTAGCGGAAGGACAAATCACCGAGCGGAGCGGAAGGACAGAAATCACCGAGCGGAGCTTCAAGGCTGAACCGTCAAATCGTTTCGAACGCTCGAGACGCCGGGTTCCAATCGCATCAGCAACTCACTCATCCGGCGATCCTTTTCCGATCGGACCGTGCCCTGCAAAACGGCGGTTCGGTCGACGACCCGAACACTCAGGCCGGGGTTGTACGCTCGTGGCGGCAGTTGGTAGAGCGTGCGATTGACCGACTGTTGGACTCGGCCGACCGATCGCGGGGGCACTTCGACGGCGCTTCGCAGACGCGTGCGGATGGCGGGCGTGTTCGTTTGACCGCCGGCTGCCCCGAAGGCTCCGCCGAACAAGCCGCCCAGCCCGCCCAAGCCACCGCCCAGTCCGCCGAGCCCTCCGAACCCGCCTCCGGCGGCACCACCGGCCGTGCCGCCGGCAGCCGCAGGTTGGCCGATCGGCGCGGCACTGCTTTGGCCGATGGCTCCGGTTCGGGTGATTTCCGTCGAGACACCTTCGCCGGTGGCGAATCCCGTGGCGTTGGAGGCCGTGCCGGCTGCGTCGGTTGTTGCAGCGACTTGGGCAAAGGCGGAACCGGTCGTCAGCAAGGTCAACGCACCGGCGGCCAGAAACGGCAAAGCAGTCTTCATGATTCGGTTCACGAGGGCGGGCATGGCGGCAAAATTCCGTGAAGAGATGGTTCGAAAAGGACTGCGGCGATCCGTGTCCGAAATCCACAAGGGCATCCATGGGGGACGCCGATCACGACACCGACGCAACTCATTTTAACCAAGCCCGAGTCGAAGGGTTCTGTTTTTCGCCGGCTTCGGACAGGCGGTACAAGATTTGATGCCCCACCCGCCAAGATCGCTACGATCGGTTCGAATAAGCTAACCGCTCGACCGTCCGCCGCATCCGCCGCACTTCCCAGACGCCCTTTTCGCCCCCCTCCTGGAAACATCACCAGCCATGAAATCGCCGTCCCATCACGTCGCCCGAACCCCCTCCGATCCGGCAAGCCGCCCTCGACGCGGCGTTTCGGAGCGGCCGAGTCCTTTGGCTTGTTTTGCCTTGGCCGCTGCGACGCTGATCGTGTCCGTCGTGTCGGCGCCGCGCGCCGCCGGTGCCGACGACGACGGCGTGCCGGGGGCACCGATGCTGTTGCCCGAGGACACGTTGGCGTATTTGCGGATCGCCGACGTCCGAGAAATTCAAGAGGGTTTTGCCGAGACTTCAACGGGCAAAATGCTGCAAGACCCTCAAATGAAGCCCTTCGCTTCGGACATCTATCGAACCCTGGAGGATCTGTTCGACCAAGTCAGCTCGGCCGTGGGCGTTGGGCTGAATGACCTGCTGGCGATCCCGCAAGGCCAAGTCGCGATCGCTTTGGTGCCCCGTCTGTCAGGCGAACCTGACCCCGACCAGGAAATCCGCGACGATCCCGATGACGAATCGGAAGACGCGATCCGGCGTCGCTTGAATCGCAAGCGACGCGAGCAATTCGGTTTCGCAGCCGTCTTGATCGTCGAAGCCAAGGACAACATCGACACGGTTCGGACGTTGGTCGAACGCCTGGAACAGCAGCTTCAAAAAGACAGCCTCATCCGTCGCACCGAAACCGTCGACGCGACCAAGCTGACGCGTTGGCTGCCGCCCCGCACCGGCCGCCCGCCGATCGAGTACTTCGAACGAAACGGTGCGTTCGTGATCGGCGTCGGCGATGACACCGCCGGCGGCGTGCTCAAGAAATGGGCCGGCGAATCCGCCGATCCGACGTTCGCCAACAACAACGATTTCATCTCCGTGATGAGCCGCAGTGTCGGCGCGGAAGACGAGTTGCCGCAGATCACGTTCTATGTCGACCCGTATCACATCGTCGAACGCTTGATCAAAGCCAACGGCGGTGCCGCCGCGCTGGCCTGGCCCCTGGTCGAATCGCTGGGCATCGCCAAGATCCGCGGCATCGGCGGCAGCACGTTCCAGGGCGGCGAGTATTTCGACGACATCAACCACATCCACATCGTCATCGATACGCCGCGTGACGGCTTCTTTGGCGTCTTGCGGCCCGGATCGGGTGAGACGATGCCGCCGAACTGGGTCCCCGGTGACGTCACCACTTACACAACCGTCCATTGGCGATTCGAAAAGACGCTGGAGAATCTGGGTGTGATCCTGGACAAATTCAACGGCGAAGGCAGCATCGAGCGTTTCTTCGAAGATCCGCTTCAGACCCGCACGGGGTTAAGCCTGCGGCAAGAGATCCTGCCGCTGTTGACCGGTCGTTACGTGGGCCTGCGTTGGTTGCAACCGCCGATGACGCTGAACAGTCAAACCAGCACCATGGCTTTGGAAGTCAACGATCCGGTCTTGGCCAAAGAGTACGTCGATGCGTTTCGCAAGCGGGTGCCGCAGGCGATGAAACCGGAAGTCATCGCCGGCACGATGACCTACGCCCTGGGCGGTCGCAACGGCCGAAACGTTCCTGAATCCTTTCGCCAACCCGAACCGACGCTGTTCCTCCTCGGGAACTGGATCATTTTTACCGACAGCAAAACGATGGTTCAACGGATGATCCAGGCCGATGCCGGCGGGCTGCCTCGGTTGGCCGGCGAGCCGGATTACGAATTGGTTTCCGGAGAACTCGGCGGGAAACTGGACGGCGAGACACCGTTCCTGATCAGCTACGTCAAAGCGTCGGATTTCTTTCGCCAGATGTACGAACTCGGCAAAGACCCGAAAACTCGCAAACAGCTTCGCCGAATCGGCGAGGACAACGTGTTCGCGCGAAAGTTTGCCGAACTGCTCGAACGCAACCAGTTGCCGCCGTTCTCGGAATTCGAGAAGTACTTCGGCGCCGGTGGCATCTTCGGCTATGACGAACCCGGCGGCATCCACCTGGGCACCTTCAACCTCAAGCCGCTCTGACCGCGTCACCGAACCGGAATGAACCGATTCGAACGGAGCGATGGCCCCGCGCGATCGATGGACCCGCGTGATCGTTGCCCCTGTGACAGCCGCGTCGGTGCGGATAAATTTCGGCATGAGCCAAAAGCAGCCTTCGCACCGCGCGGCCCGATTCGATCTTTCGTCGGACGACCGGGTCAAAGATCACTACGAAGATCCTTACAACCAAGGGCCGGTCGACGACGCGACGCATTCCGGCGAAGTCGCCAGTCCGGTCAGTGAGGATCGGGTGCGGATCGCGGTTAGGATAGAAAGGGGCGTTATCGAAGAGGCGGGTTTCGAGGCCGAAGGCGGTGTGATTCCGCTGGCCGCTGCGTCGATGCTGTGCGAAGCCGTCGAAGGCAAAACGATCGACGAGGCGAAACAATTTTCGGCCGAGGACATGATCACGCTGTTCGGAGAACGGCTGCGTCCGGAACAGCAAAAATACTGCCTGCTGCCGTGGCGATGTTTCCAGGCCGCCTTGGATCTCCCGCTCGCCGCCGACGAGGACGACGAAACGGCGTCGGATTCCCCAGGCTTCGGCGGCCCGAGTTTAAGCGAAGAAAGTTGAACGACTGTCATGATCACCGATACAAAAAAATCACCGCTGGATGTCGCGACGATCCGCGACGACTTTCCGATTCTGCATCGCCAAACGGCGAGCGGTGCCGATCTGATCTACTTGGACAACGCTGCGACCACGCAGCATCCCAGGCAAGTCATCGACGCGGTCGACCACTGTTATCGCCACGTTTATGCGAACGTCCATCGCGGCATTCACACGCTCAGTGAAGAAACCACCGCGGCCTACGAAGCGTCACGTCAAACCGTCGCACGATTCTTGAACGCCCGGGATTCTCGCGAAATCATCTTCACGGCCGGAACGACACTCGGGATCAACACGGTGGCCGGCAGTTGGGGGCGGATGAATTTGGACGCGGGCGACTGCATCTTGCTGCCGATCAGCGAGCACCACGCGAACATCGTTCCCTGGCAACAACTGGCGGCCCGAATCGGGTGCCGGATCGAGTGGCTGCCCGTCGATGATCAATTCCTGATCAGCGACGATCGCGTGGCCGAGGCGTTGGAAAAGCATCGGCCCAAACTTTTCGCGTTCGCGGCGACCAGCAACACACTGGGTACCGAATTCCCCGTCGCTCGCTGGGTCAGGTTGGCTCACCGGCACGGCGCGACGGTCCTGGTCGACGCCGCACAGGCCGCCCCGCATCAGCCGATCGACGTGCAAGCCTGGGACGCCGATTTCGTGGTCTTCAGCGGGCACAAGATTTGTGGACCTTCGGGCGTCGGCGTGTTGTACGGCAAAGAAAACTTGCTCGACGCGATGCCCCCGTTTCTGGGCGGTGGCGGGATGATTCACCGGGTCACGACCGACGGATTCGAACCGGCGCGGTTGCCGGAAAAGTTCGAAGCCGGCACGCCGCCGATCGCCCAGGCGATCGGGCTGGCCGCGGCGATCGACTACGTCCGGAATATCGGCATCGAAGCGATCCATGCCCACGAAAACTCGCTCTGCCGGATCGCCGACCGGGGGCTCCGGCAGGTCGAAGGGCTACGGATGATCGGCCCGACGCCGGACCACAAAGGCGGCATCGTCAGCTTCACGATCGACGGCCTTCACGCCCATGATCTTTCGCAGTCACTGGACATCGACGGAATCGCCGTCCGCGCCGGGCATCATTGCACCATGCCGCTGCATGAATCGCTGGGCTTGACGATGACTTGTCGTGCCAGCTTTTATCTTTACAACACCGCCGACGAAGCGGCGAAGTTGGTCGAAGCGGTCGCCGGCACCCGTGACCGCTTCATCAACCGAGCCAACCGCCGACGCGTCCGATGATCAGGCGTCTTTGGCGAAACGTTTGAGCTTTCGATCCAGCGTGCTGCGTTCGATCCCCAGGATCGCCGAAGCCCGTGACTTGTTGTTGTCGGTGTAACGCAAAACCCGCTCGATGTGCGATTTTTCTAAATCGGCCAACGAGACTTCGACGGTGCTTTCGTCGGGCATCGCATCGTTCGGCTCGTTGCCGGACGAACGCGTCGGCGAGAGCATTAAGTCGTCGGCGTCGATGACCGACGCGTTGCCCAGCACGACCGCCCGTTCGATCACGTTTCTCAATTCGCGAATGTTGCCGGGCCACGGATAAGCGACCAGTTTCTTTTTCGCCGACTCGGTGAACCCTTTGACCTTTCGCCCCATTTCCTGGTTGAACCGTTCCAAGAAGAAATCGGCCAGCAACAGGCAATCTTTCCCGCGTTTTCGCAGCGGCGGCACCACGATTTCGACGACATGCAGGCGATAATAAAGGTCCTGGCGAAACGTGCCCTCGGCGACCATCGCTTGCAAATCACGATTCGTCGCGGCGACGACACGCACGTTCGCGGCGATGGGACGATGACCGCCGACGCGTTCAAAGGGATGACCTTCGAGAACACGCAACAGCTTGGCTTGCAGCTCGGATTCCATCTCGCCGATCTCGTCCAGCATCAGCGTGCCGGTGTGTGCGGCTTCGAACTTGCCTTGTTTCCTTTCGGTTGCACCGGTGAACGCGCCTTTCTCGTGACCGAACAATTCGCTTTCCAACAGCGATGGCGAAAGCGCCGCACAATTCAGACACACGAGCGGTCCGTCCTTGCGATCGCTGGCGTGATGAATCGCCGCGGCGACCAGTTCTTTTCCGGTTCCCGACTCGCCGCGGATCAACACGGTGGCTTTGGTCGGTGCGACGCGGCTGATCTGTTGGCTGATCTTCGCGATCGCTTCGCTGCGACCGATCAGGCGAACCTTGCCCGCCAGCTGCTCTTGCAACTGAGCCAACTGTCGGCGGGTGCGGGTCAGTTGACGTCCGAGTTTCTGTGTTTTGGTCAGCGTCGCCAGTGACTCGCCCAAGATTTCGCAAGCCGTCACAACGTATTCCAACGACGCCTCGTCCAGCGGCGGCTGCGCAGGGTGAGTGGTCAAGTGAACGACGCCGAAGATGTCATCGCCGGCGCTGCGGATGGGTGCCAAGATCAGGCTATCCACGTCGATTTGTCCTCGGCTGTTTTCGGTCGCCATCGAATCGTCACCCGAAATGTTGCGGGCCAGAATCGCTTCGGCATCGCGGCCGCACTGGCGGGCGATCAAGTCCTCCGGGGGCCTGCGATAGGCACGGGAACCCGATTGCCTTGTGGCAACCAAGGGCAACGCCGCGTCCGCACCGGGGGACTCGCCCCGGACGTAGACACCCGCCGAAGCCGGATCGATCCGCTCGACGATGCAATCCAAGGTCGCCTCGACTCGTTCCTGAGCCGTTTCGTGCCGACCGAGCTCGAAAGCCAAGCGGAGCAGCGACGCGTCGCCGACCAGCGGGACCCCCTGGCGGGCGGCGAGAGTCGGCGGGGACGAATTTTGTGATCCGCGAAGCGTCTCGCTGCGTCGCCGCCGTCCGGTGACGGTTTCGGCGGTGATTTCCATCGTGATTTGCTGATCGGTCGCCTGCGCCTGGTCGTCTTCCGCTTCGACGTCCACGGTCAACGGCGGTGTCATTCCGGACTGTTCGATCCGCAAGGCGAACAGGATCTGGTGCCCGGCGACTTCGATCAAATCCCCGTCGGACAAAGGGGTGGCGAAATCGGGCGACAATTCTTGCTGATTGACTCGGGTGCCGTTTCGACTACCCAAGTCCTGAATCCGCCAGGTTTCATCCCAGAAAACGCGGGCGTGCCGGCGGCTGGCCTTTTCGCTGCGGATCACAATTTGATTGGACGACGATCGGCCCAAAACGGCATCGCCCGCGCCCCCGGACGCGACGCTCGACGCATCGTCGTTGCCGGCCGTGCCGGGCGGACCGGACGACGAAACGCCGTGTTTCGGCGGCAAGGCGTCGACTTTCAATCGGTACACGTCGCTCCACCGGCCCGCCGATCGGGCGATCAGGTAGGCGGTGGTCGGAGCCGTTTTCGCCGCCGAATCACCGGCGACGGAGGCGTCAGAATCCGAATCGGTATTCTTCAAAGCGGTCGGGAGACCCCAAAGGTTCTGTTGTAAGCGGTTTTCAGCCCGACTATTCTAGCGTCTGGCCGTGACTCATCCGGTCGGTCGGCGCTCTCCGTTCGGAGGTCGCACCGCCCCATCATCAACACATTACCACTGTCGGCCAAGCGATTGCGTCGACATGCTTCGGAGATCCATTCGATGGAATTGGGTTCGCAACGCTTGGTTCGTTTTTTCAATGCGGCTGTTCCGGTCGCCGTCGCGCTCGTGCTGTCGATCGCTTCCCACGGCCGGCCCAGTGCCTGGGCGGGCGGCTTCGGCGGGCAACGCGGTGGCGCCGTCGGCGGCGTCATGATTGACGGCGAAGGCGTCGTCCGAAACGCCTCCACGGAAGAACTTGCCGATTACGCCAATCGAATCCGCGCGATCTTGGACGATCCCAGCGGCGATTTGAATGAAGCCAGCGAACTGCGTGTCGTCTCGCTCCGCGGATTGCAGGACGCGATCCGGGAAAGCCGCGAGAAAGGCCAGCCGATTCCCGACGAGGCGTCGTTGTTGGCCGGACTTCAGCGGATCGAGTACGTCTTTGTCGACCAAGAACGACGGGACATCCTGATCGCCGGACCGGCGGAGCCTTGGGAATTGCGGCAAGACGGTTCGATCGTGGGAACCGTCAGCGGACGCACGACGTTGCGGCTGGACGACTTGGCCGTCGCGATTCAAAGCGTCCAGTCGGCACGCGACGGGGGAATCACCTGTAGCATCGAACCGACCCCCGAGGGTCGCCGAAATCTCCAAAAAATGCTTGCACGAATCGTGATCCGACAGGGCCAGAACCCCTCCCACTTGGTGCCCGCGATGAGAGAAGCTTTCGGGCCGCAACAGGTCAAACTCAGCGGGGTCCCCGGAGAAAGCCGGATGGCCAGAACCTTGGTCGCCGCCGACTTTGAAATGAAGCGGCTGGCGATGGGTTTAGTCGACTCACCCGTTCGCGGCCTGCCCAGCTATTTGGAAATGTCCAAGAATTCCCGTCACAGTGGTGCCCAGAACCCGCGCTGGTGGATGGCCTGCGATTACGACGAGCTCAAACGCAGCGACGACGGTTTGGCTTGGCGGATCACCGGGCAAGGCGTCAAAGCCTTGACAGACAACGACTTGATCGATGCCCAAGGCAACGCGTCAGCGGCCGGCCGCATCGACAAAGTCGCTCAGCGCTGGGCGAAGTTGCTGACCAACGAGTACAACGATTTGGCCAAGTCGATGCCCGTCTTTGCCGACCTCCGGAACACGATGGACCTGAACGTCGTGGCGACCCTGATCGTCCAAGAACAGCTGGCCGAGAAAGCCGGTTTGGATCTGACAATACTGTCGGCCGACAAAGACACGATGAACATGGGATCGTATTTCGTGCCCGAGCAGATTCCGGCACATTGCAGCTTCATTCAAGGTGCCGGCGGCTGGATCGTGACGGCCTCCGGCGGCGTCGACATCAACGCTTTCGAAGTCGTTCAAAGGCAAGCGACCGACGAATCGGTCGCCGACGCCCGCACCGAAGCCCTAGCCTCGGCCGACCAGAATCGCTGGTGGTGGAACCAATAACAAACCAGCCATTCCCGGGTGAGCCCCCACCCAGGGAGCTTTGGCCCATGACTGGCGGACTTCGGAGCAAGGCAACATTGGGGCCAACCATATTTCACAGAGCCCACAACCGAAGGCGGCGTCGGCTTGATTTGTGAGTGGATGCCGTGCCGAAGCGACGCACGGACAATTAGAAACTATCCGGGATGCCTGATGGCGGAAACGGCGCAAAACGCGGACAATACGGTTTTCGCCGCAAACGGAGTGGATCGCGATGAATGCCGAACGACGACCGTACAAGTCTGATGTTTCTGATGAGCAGTGGCAATCGATCGGGCCCGAACTTGAACGTTTCTGAGTCCAACACCATTGAAGTCGCTTGCCGTCGAGGTACATCTTGGCTCGATCGCAGTTCACGATGATGCCCGAGTCGTCACCAACAAGCGAGACGAGCGACTCACGCGATCGATTACCGAAGATGCCAAAGACGGCGAATATCGGTGCGACGGCCACCCACAGCCAAGCCTTCTTTCGCTTCTCTTTGGTCGGCGATTCGTCGACAATGAGCTGGGGTTGGCGTTCGAGCTGACTGCGAAGTTGTTCGTACGGGACGGCGATCGAATCGCTGACGAGGTTTTGAATCTTGACGGTGCAGGCGGGACTGAACGGGATGTTCAGCAGATCGCCCAAGAACATCGACGCCCGGCGTTTGCTTTGGCGAAAGTGCCCCATCAGCAATCCGGTGAAGGCCGCCAGACGAGGTCCGCACTGTCCCGTGGGCACTCCGGCAGGCAAGCTGGCCTGGATCGTGATGCCACAGCACGGGCAATGGCCACGAAAGAGCTGGTATTCGTCGTCGTTCGGCTGGATCGGCGGCAAGTCCCAGACCTGGTGTCGGGTCGGCTCGGTGGCGTCGGGCTGCAGATCGCCACCGCAGCGACGGCAAGCGTCGGGGTGGCAAGGCGTAACGGAGGTGCACTGCTCGCTGGGAACCAGTTCTCGAAGGGTGCCGTTTGTGGCCTTTCTGCCCGCCCTGCTTGCGTTTCTTGCCCGGTCGTTTCTTTGGCTCTGGCTTGGCGTGGGGATGCTCGCTGCTGGGAGGAAGTTCGATTCGATGCTGCCGCTTGCTCGTACGGACATTGGGACCAAAAACAGCATTCCAAGTCCAGAACGATTTTCAAAAGTCTTGCACCAGCCCGTGAACGGTTACGGTCCAACCTAGCAGCTGCCATAATTTGGCACGATAATTGGGCCGGAAGGATCGACAGCAGGACCCACTGAAATCATCGTGCCTGCATCTTTTTCCACGCGACCGATGGCTTTGGCATTTGGTTTTCTGCCCGGCCAGCGCTCTCAAGTGCCGGCCACCACTACGGGACACCGTTGGAGGAAAAAATGCAGGAATTTCCCGGCGCGAGGTTGACAGGCCTGTTGACGCAACCCCAAACTGAGGTATGGATTGATGGTTCGCGAGAGAGCAATGACGAGAGAGCAATGCCTCGACCCAACGACCCAACGACCCAACGACCCAACGAGGTTTGGTCTGTTGAGCTTGTGTTTTGGGCTGGCGAGCACGGCATTCGCGGTATCTTGGTATCTGACGAGTTGGGCAAATCTGGG
>Ga0102938_10001197_pt1 | contig 19622 bp, 20 predicted proteins | sample SalPonR2_B_D2_MG_FD_84516 | JGI IMG/M metagenome (GOLD analysis project Ga0102938, IMG submission 84516) | Salt pond soil microbial communities from South San Francisco under conditions of wetland restoration - Salt Pond MetaG R2_B_D2_MG | ecosystem: Environmental > Aquatic > Marine >... | reverse complement strand
CGTCAGGGTGCCGGCTATCATCAACAGCACGGTTACCGCGAACACGCCGGGGAGTGCATTGCCGGTGCGTTGCCAGTGCTGCTTGCCACTCCAGGAACTGTAAGCGCCGGTAATCGGAAATATCACCAGCACCAGGCCAAGGCCGAGAATCATCACCGACAGGTAGTTCAGCGGCAGGCTCCAGGTTCCCCAGCGCGTAAAATAGGCCAGCCAGCCCGCCAGCGTAATCAGCAGCGCGTCAATCATGGGTGCAAAGGCAATACCATGCGTCACGATTTTCCTGGATGTGCGGCCGCTCATCATTGCCGTAAGCCCGCCGAGGTCAAGGGCCGCAGCCGCCGGTTGCAGTAGCCGCGTATGCGCGGTAACAGCTTGCGTCTTACGGAGGGCGGTAGCCGCAACGTTGCCGTGCCCTGGCCGCTCGATTCCGGGAGATGTGGCCGTGCCGCATTAAACTCGGCGAACAGCCGCTCCAGCAGGTCCGCCGTCGCATTCCAGCCTGTCAGTGCCGCGAGCGCAACAATACTCCGCTGTGCAGCGACATCGGTATACAGCCGGGATTTTTTCGACAACGGCAGGCACATGCCGCCATCAATGAAATCGTCGACGGTGTTGGCGAGGCTGATTTTCAGGCTGTCTTTCTCGGCTGCTTTGAGTGCACCGTAACGGTCCAGGTATTCGTTGATTGACGCTGTGCTCCATGTGCTCGCATCGTAGTGCGCAATTAATTCTTCCGCCCCGGCGCCGATGCGCTCGCGAACGAACTGTCGCTTGCGCGCGCTCTGACGCCGACCCTGATGAAAGCCCAGGTCTGCATTCGAGTACACGGCATGCAGCAGGCCAGCCAGTAACATGTCCTTGCGCTCGCCCTGCGTTGCGAGAACACTGGTTGTTCCCACGAGGTGTGCTATAAACGTTTTTCCCGAGGCGCGGTACTGACCCGAAAATCCGGAAACCGCAAGCCCGTAGGCTTCGCGTACTGCGTCGGAGACGTCATCGGTGTAGGGGCCGGCATCCAGTTGTCGAAAAAGCTGCAGGTTGGTTTGCGCGAACATTCAGGCGGATACTCAGAGCTTTCGTCGGGGTTGCAGCAGCTTGTGTTTTCTCAGCCAGGTCGCAACTACCCGTCGCCCTGCCTTTGGCAGCGCTTGCACGATCCAGGGTTTCTGCGTTTGTCGAAACAGCTCGCGATGTATGCCGGTCCACTGCTTGAGGCGCGCCAAACCCGGGTCGTCCGGCGCGAGATTCCACTTCTTTCGAGCGTGCTCGATAGATCTGTCACTCCAGTCTTCGCTCCAGCGGAGTTCAAAAAACGCGCGGTCGTAATCACGAAACTTCCGCGCCGTGTCATAGCGCACGATGGATTCCGGCTCCAGGTAAACCTTGCCTCCCGCGGTGCGGATCTCGCGCGCGACATCCAGGTGCTCCTGATGTGAGAGGAAACCCTCATCCAGGAAGGCGCGGTCAGCAAAGACATCCCTGCGCAGCAGTACGCAATGAAACTCGAAAAAATCCACTGACTCTCGCCGCAGTTGCCCGCGCACGTTGCGCAACGGAAGTTTCATGTGGCGATGTTGCTGACGCATGCGATTGTAGCCGTTGACCTGCTCTTCCATCAGGTCGCCACCCGCCATGTGTACGATCTTCAAGGCTGCGCCTCCCTCAAGGACAACCGGGCTCACTGCCCATGCACCGGTGTCATCCGCGCAGTGCAGCAGTGCCTTCAGCCATCCCGGCTGCACGAACAGGTCATTGTCGACGAACGCAACGAAAGGGGTGTCGACCTTTGCCAGCGCCATATTGCGCGCGCAGTTGGGCGGCAGGTACTCATCCACGCGCAAGTATTCAAAGCCGTTTTGCGCGCAGATGTCGGCCAGGGGCTGTGCGATGCTGTGGGGCGAATTGGCATCGATATAAACAAGTTTGAAAGGGGGTTCTGTATTGGCTGCGATGTTTTTCAGCGAGTCCACCGCGCAACTGAAACGCTCTCTTGGTGTCACGCAAACGGTCACCGCAGAAGCGTCCTGAATCATGAGGGCTGGCACCGATGAGATTAAAGGCCGCATAGTAGCAAACAACGCGGGGGTGCGAACAGGCACGCGGACCCTGTGCCCAGCGTGTCAAGCGGGCTGCGCCAGGCCCGGCGCACGGGTTGATTCATCTCATCCGGCGTGCAGCCAGGCATCGCGCATGTGCTGCAGCGCTACCGCGTGATTGCTGAATATCCACTCCACGCCGCGATTCAATTCGCGCCGCAGGCAGTTGCCGGAGGCAGGGAAACCAGTGCCGATGCGCTGCCCTGCTGACGCGTGTCGCTTTCGCAGCCGTTCTCCCAGCAGCAGGTAGTGACCGCCGATACCGGCATAGTCCCGTTCCAGGGCCAGTTGGCTCATTTGGCTGACGTTCGTTTCGGCAACGGGCAGGCAAGCGCGTGGCGGGACGAAGCCCACGCGGTCGAACATGGCGGCGTCCAGGGACAAGAGATGGTAGTCCCGGCCGGCCTCCAGGTGTGCCAGCATCGACGCCAGTGCCTGTGCCTTGCGACGAGGCTGCTGCCATGGCTCGGCCTTGAGTTCGAGCATCAGGTGTTGGCCTGCCTCGAGCGCGTCGAGCAACTCTTCGAGTGCAGGTACCTCCGGGCAAAGTGCGCGCAACTGGTCAAAGGACAGGTCGGCGACCCTTGCAGCAACACCGAACACGCGTGACAGGTCGGTATCATGGCATATCACGGGGACGCCGTCGGCCGTCCAGCGCAAGTCGCACTCGATACCCCAGACACCGGCGGCGGCGGCTTGTCGAAACGCCGGCAGCGTGTTCTCCCGCACTGTTCGATTATCGTGTTCACCCCGATGGGAGATGATGCGGCAGCGCTCCAGTGCCGTTTGCGATGGCATTGCGCGGGGCAGTGCCCCGACCAGCGTATCCGTCACAGTCATGGCTATATCGAGTACACTCATGCGCTTGACGCCTCGCGTTGCTCGCTGTGATTGAGCCTGTATGGTAGCAGCCCGACCGCCCTGGACGTAAACGGAACTGGAGCAATTCATGGCCACACCCGAGCTGAGAGTCACCGGGCGCATGGCGCACACGCGGGCTACCCGGCGTGAGCGGGTCGCCTGGGCATTCTACGACTTTGCCAACTCCGGCTACACGACAGTTGTGCTCACGGCGGTTTACAGTGCCTACTTTGTCGCCGTGGTGGCGGCCGAGCTGGACGCGAGCTCGCCGGGCTCCGCGACCCTGGCGTGGACGCTCGCAATAGCCGCCGCCAACCTCGTGGTGCTGCTCAGCGGCCCTGTGATCGGTGCCATCGCGGATACGCGCGCGCTGAAAAAAGTTTTCCTGCTGGTGTCATCCGGGCTGTGTATCGTCAGTACGGCCCTGCTCGGGTTTACCGGCCCAGATACGCTCAGCATGGCCGTCGGATTGCTGGTGCTGTCCACGGTTGCCTTCGCCAGTGGCGAGAACCTGATTGCCGCCTTCCTGCCCGAAATCGCCAGCGCCGAAGATATGGGTCGAGTCTCGGGCTTTGGCTGGAGTCTTGGCTACTTCGGCGGCCTGCTGACACTCGGCGCGTGCCTGGGGTATATCGCCTGGGCCGAGGGTCGCGGGCTTCCAGCTACCTCCTACGTACCAGTGACGCTGTGGATTACCGCTGTCATCTTCGCGTTGACCGCGATGCCTACATTTGTCTGGCTGCGCGAGAGAGCCGTCGCCCAACCGCCGTTGCCGGGTGTGTCCTACATACGGGTCGGCTTTCAACGCGTTGGCACTACGCTGCGGCACGCGGCGCAGTTGCCCGATCTGTTCCGCTTTCTGTGCAGTCTCACGTTGTTCCAGGCGGGCGTCGCAACCGTGGTGGTGGTGGCGGCCATCTATGCCCAGGACGTGATGGGTTTTGACAGCCAACAGCTCATCATGCTGATCATGGTGGTGAATCTCACCGCCGCCGCGGGGGCTTTTCTGTTTGGTTTCGCACAGGACCATTTTGGTTCCGTGCCGAGTCTGTTGGGAGCTCTGCTGGTGTGGGTTCTCGCCATCGCCACAGCGTTTGTGGCGGATAGTCCCGGCGACGTGTGGCTGTCGGGCAACTTGATCGGGGCGGCGATGGGCGCTACCCAGGCCGGTGGGCGGGCACTGATAGGCCGCTTGACGCCGGCCTCGCGCAGCGCCGAGATTTTCGGTCTGTGGGGTCTGGCCAATCGCGCCGCCGCTATACTCGGCCCGATCAGCTATGGCGTGATCGGCAAGCTGAGCGACGGCGACCACCAGATGGCGCTGCTGTCGACCCTGGTGTTCTTCCTCGCCGGCGCGCTACTGCTGCTGGGCGTGAATGAACGGCGTGGGATGAACGCTGCTCAACTCGCCAGCGCGAGATAAAACAGATACATGCAGATGCCGTAGCAAACCAGAAAAACCAGGGAGCGCAGGGCATCCAGGTTCGCCAGGTACAGCGGTATGTACAGGACACGCAATGCGGTGAAAACAATGGCCAGGGTGGCGATACTACCGAGTGCGACGTCGCTGAGTGAGATGGCCAGTACCGCTGCACTGAATACCGCGAGTGCTTCCCAGCTGTTGGCTTGCGCTGCCACGGCACGTGCCCCGGCGCCGGTGAGCTGGGAGGATTGCACGCGCGGTTCCTTGTTGTCGATGCTGCCGAGCTGCTGCTTGCGGTGGTAGCCGGCAATCCAGCTGCAGGCGATGGGGAGGATACTCAGTACAAGCAGGCTGCTGATGACGGTTTCCATTATTGATTTTCTCCTTGGGTAAAAGGTGCGGCGCGCTCGCGCCGCGCTTGCGTTACCGGGCGTAGCGGGGTTATTCGCAGCTGCGCTCAGCCGGTGGTGTCGAGAGTATACTTTCAAGCAGTATCGGCTGGTCTGTCATGATGGCGTCCACGCCGAGGTCGATCATGCGCAGCATCTCCTCGCACGTGTTGATCGTCCACACCTGCACGGCGAGATTGGCGGCGCGACTGGCCGCCACGAAATCCTCGGTCACCACTTCGAGATCGATATCCACCTGGCTGATCTGGCTGGTATCGGGCGGCACCTGCCAGGTAATGTGCTCCGGCACCGGCGGGAACGAGCCTGTGCCGAGGAAGCCGAATACCAGTTCCGTGCCCTGGTCCAGCGGGACCGAAGTGTAGATGCAGGGCGCTACAGCCTTGAAATTGATGGCCGCTTCGTCGACGAAGGAGGCGGCGATGACATCGGTGAACCGGCCGTAGCGTTGCAGCAGTGCCGCCATTTGTACTTCGTAGTTGCCAGCACCGTCTAGATCCGGCTTGAGTTCAACATTGATCAGGTTTTGTGGAAAGCGCGCCAGCGCTTCCTCCAGCGTGGGAATGCGGAAGTCTTCCGCGCTGTATCCCGGGGGCGGGGGTTTATCACCGGTGGCGATACCGCGAAACACGTAGTCTTCCTCGGGGCGATCACCCGGTGTGCCCGCGCCCGGCACGAACCAGTAGGCGGCGTCCAGTGCGCGCAGCTCCGCCAGAGTCAGGTCGACCACATTGCCGCTGCCGTTCGTTGTGCGGTCCACGTCCAGGTCGTGCAGGATAACCAGCTCGTTGTCCCTGGTCTGGTAGACATCCATCTCCAGGACATCCGCGCCCGCCCGGGCCGCTTCGGCGTAGGCGTAGAGCGTGTTTTCGGGGAAATCCGTCACGCCGCCCCGGTGCGCGAAATTCAGCGGGTCGGCATCGCCTACCACCCAGGGGTTCGGGTCTTTGCTGAAGGGCGCGTCGCAACTGCTGTCGTCGTTGGCGATAGTGGCGGTGATCTCGGTGGCCGTGGGAACCGCGTTGTCGCTCGCACTGATCCTCATGGAGAAGGTTTAGGCCGCCTCCTCTGCTGAGTCGCCAAGTATCTCGACGCCGATTACGCCTTCAATGTCGCCGGCGGCGATGGTCACTTCACCTGCCGTTTGCAGATAATCCTCGCCGGCGGTAGCCGTGCCGTCGCCAGTCTCATAGCGGATCACTACCGGCCGGGTGCTCGGCTCGGTCAGGGTGACCCGCATCGACAACGTAGAAAGCTCTCCGGGTGCGCCCTCCGGCGCGGCGGTGGGAACGACCGTCAGTGACGTGGTGGTTGCGGGGGTGTCGGAACCGTCGGAACAGCCGACCAGCAGCGCCAGGCTCAGAGTCGACGTTGCGCATATTCGTAGCATGCCTGTTTTCTCCATGAGTTGGGTCCGTCCAGTCTGGCGGATACCCTGATTATGGCGCGCCTAGCAGGGTGTTTGCTACCAGTGCGGGGTCTTGCATGGGAATAAAGTGGCTGTGCTCGGGCAGATAGACTTCGCGACACTCAGGTAGCGCCCCGGCGAGGCCCGGCCAGGTTGGAGACCGTGTCAGGTCCAGGGGGTTGTGCGGGTTGGGCGCGGCGCGCAGCAGCGTTACCGGCGGCGCAATGCTTTGCAGCTCATCGAGGACCACCTCGTTGCCACGCTGACTCAGGTAGATGGCCGCCTCGTGCAGGGGGTGGCAAGCGAGACAGCGCTCGCCATCCGCATTGGCTGGTCCCAGAGCGTGCTCGCAATAGTCCCGCAACACCTGTTCCTCCCAGAGATTGAAGGGCGGGCGCTCCCGGAAGCGCGCGAACATCTGCTCCGGACCCCGCCAGAGGTTCTTGCGTCTGCTTACCGGGTGATCGGCCGGGCCGAGGTTCGTGTGTTCCCTCGCCAGTTGTCGATAGCGCTCGGGCGCCATGATTACAGGATCAATCAATACCAGGTGCTGGAAGCGTGCGGGATCCCGCGCCGCCGCGCGCGCGAGTGCATAGCCACCGAGCGAGTGTCCCGCCGCCACCGCACGACGCAGGTCAAGCTTCTCCACCAGGCGGTAGATGTCGTCCGCGATCACCGCCCAGTCCGGCGTGCCCGCAATGCTGCTCTGGCCATGAAAGCGCAGGTCCGGAGCCAGCACCCGGCGCCCCGGCAGGCGGCGCGCCACCTCTCGCCAGCAGTGTGCGTGAAAACCCGTCGCGTGGAGCAGCAGGATGGGGTCCCCTTCGCCTGGCCACTCCAGTAGTGAAAGTTCGGCGGTGCCGGTGTCTATCCGCAGGGACCTGGGTGTTTGCATGGTGTGTCCGGCGTACCTAGCGGCGCGGCAGGTTGAAGGCGTCCCTGACGCGCGGGCCTTGCTGAAGTCGCAGGAATGCAGCGGGGTGGTCGCCGTAGCTCGCTGGGGGGCGCCCGGCCGAGGGGTTAAGCGGAGGACGAACTGACGAGTGTCCGGGGCGGGGATGCAAACCATAATAGCCGAAGGGGTGGCGCGAGCCCCGGTAGGGGCGGGTATAAATGGTGTCGGGTTCCGTATGCGGCCACTGTGTCTGTGCCCTGGCTGCGAGCTCGCGCAGTTCCGCGCGGTGCCTTTCGCGGGCCATGCGGTCCGCGGCCATGCGGTCTGTGGTCTCGCGCATCTCTTCGAGACGCTGGTGCTGCAGGGCATCCGGTTGTGGTGCGGGAGTATCTATGTGCATTTTCTGTGCGAAGGGTGCATCGGCGGGGCGGGTGTCGGAAAACGCCACTGCGCCATCTGCATCGACGCTGCGATACACCGTCGCCGCCATAAGTGGCAGGCTGCACAGTGGCAACAGAAGGGTCAGCAATAATGGTGCGATGCGCATACCGGACAGTATAGTTCATGCATTGGCACGGCGTCCCTGCCTGATAGCGTACCCGGTAGCCGCGGAGACGGGTGCCTCCGGTGCGCTCTCGAGCTGCGTGCGCGCGCGCAACAACAGCTCGAGACGTTTGTCCGCCAGCAACACCGTGCGCTCCATGCGAAAGCATTGAAGCAGATCGAGTAGCCGTTGCTGGCTGTGGGGGCAGTAGCCCGGAACCGCCGCGGGACGGTCGCGGATACTGATGACATCCGCATCGTGAATGCCGTAGAGCACGGGCTGCTCCGGTGTGCGCGGGTTGTGCATCGAGAAACCGTGGGCCACCGTGGTCTCACCAATGCACGGGCTGAGGATTTCAATAAGCGCCTGCATCGCCGTCGCATCCAGGTAGTTGAACAGGTCCCAGAAAAGACAGATGTCAAATACGGTCGCGGTGGGTAACTGTAGCAACTCGCGCAGGTGTGCGGTGATCCCGTGGCTGGTATCTTCCTCGGCGGGAAGTGGCAGCTCCGCAAACAGGTCCACAATGTGCAGACGGCAGCGACGGGTGGAAAAGAAATCCAGCGTGTCCTGACGCGCAGGGCCCAGGTGCAAGACGTGCAAACGTTGCTCTGCATCGAAATTGCGGAAGAGCGCGGGCAAGAGCTGCGACGACTGGCTCGGTGGAGGCTTCACGACGCTCTGGTCGGCTTGCTCATAGCGGCGGCCGGCTGCGCGTGGCGGATTGAAGGGCGCGGGGCGCCGCGTCAGCCGCTTTTGACATCCAGTTCGGGTGCTGCGGAATTGGCGGATTGCTGTGCCGTGAGGGTGGGCTTGGTAGCCGCCGCTTCGCCGGGATCCATATCGATGCTGCCCTTGAAAATCGCGCCGTCCTCGAGCGTCACGCGTGGTGCGACAATATTGCCGCGCACGTTGCCGGAGCGGGCGATGACGACCTTTTCCGAACCGGAGATATCGCCGGTCACTTCGCCCTCGATTTTCACAACACGGGCGTCGATGTCGGCAGTGACTCGCTCCGACTCGCCCACCGAGAGCTCCTGATCCTTGAGTGAAATGGTGCCCTCGACCTTGCCCTGGATGAGCAGTTCTTCCTCACCGGTCGCTTCGCCCTTGATTTTGATGCTGGGACCAATCATAGCGATATTCCTCGCGCTGGCAGATGGAGCAGATGGAGCGGATGCTGTGGGTGAACCGCTCGCGTCGGCATCCCTGGTGGATGTTGCGGGCGGTTTGCTTTTGGGTCGGTCGAACATAGCCATGGACACTGTCACCGTGCAGTGAATGGGCCGGCCATGCTAGCAGCCGGCGGCGGGTGAGGCCAGAGCGAACGAGGTGATAACCGCGGAAATGTCAAATTTCAAGAGGTCATCGGCATGCTGTGCGGGGCACAGCGCGCGCGGGCTTGCCCCGCCGCGGAGGCTGCCCTATATTTAATACACTTGTATTAAAAATTTCATGGAACAGCCCCTATGGCCGGAGACGTTCGTATAGAGGACCTCGGCAAACCGGTGCTGAGCGAGGCTCAGCGGGCGGCGCTGCGCTATGCCGAGGGTCTCGACGTCGACCTCAGCCCGCACAGTATTCTCAGCGAGGCGCAGCAGAAAACGGGTTGCAGCGACTTCGGCGCGGACGATTTCCGCAGCCGTCTCGACCTGCTGTGCGATGAATGGGGCAACGATAGCGGTCTCACCAGTCTCGGTCGCCTGTCGCTGCGCAACAAGCTGCTGCAGCATGCGCAGAGTCGATTACTGATCCAGCGGCGCCTGGACATGAGCCCCGGTATTCACGCGGTTGCCATCCGCGCACCGGTTATCGTGGTGGGTCTGCCGCGCTCGGGTACCACGCACCTGCTGAATTTGCTGGCGGCCGACTCCCGCCTGCGCGCACTGCCGCTGTGGGAATCCTACGAGCCTGTGCCGCTGCCTTCCGAGGAACAGAGCGCAGCGAATCCGGACCCGCGCTGGCAACGCTGTGAAGCGCAGTGGCAGGCGATGCAGGCGGTGTCGCCGCTGCTGGCGGCCATGCACCCCATGAATCCGGACCACATTCACGAGGAACTCGAGCTGATGGGTCCGGATTTCGCGTCCTACAATTATGAATGGTTGAGTGTGTCGCCGCGCTGGCGTGACCACTACTACGCAACGGACCAGACACCGCACTACGAGTATATGCGCACGGTGCTCAAACTCCTCACCTGGCAGGATGGCGACCACACGGGCGAACACACCCGCTGGGTGCTGAAGTGTCCCCAGCACCTGGAACAATTGCCGGTGCTGAAAGCCGTGTTTCCCGACGCCACCATCGTGGTCACACACCGCGACCCGGTGTCCGTGATCCAGTCGGCGATCACCATGTTGGCGTATGGACAGCGCACCAGTCGCCGGCAGGTTGATCTGGATGCGTTGCTCGCCTACTGGACTGACCGGGTGGCCCACCTGTTGGATGCCTGCGTGCGCGATCGAGATTGCTTCCCGCCGTCGCAGAGTATCGATGTGCCCTTTGCGGAACTGATGGCGAATGATCTGGGCGTAGTGGAACAAATCCATGCCCGCGCGGGCATGGCATTGACTCCCGCGGTGCGCAACGAACTCACGGCATTTATCGCGGCGCACCCGCGCGGCCGGCACGGCCGGGTTGTCTACAACCTGCGGGAGGATTTCGGCGTTGAACCCGAGCCGCTGCGAGCGCGGTTTCACAATTACCTGCAACGCTTCCCCGTTGCCGCGGAAGTGACCTGACTCCGGGAGATCCCATGCGCGACCCTGTTTACCGGCGACGACCGATCGAGCCCAATCCGGCAGTGTTCGACAGCGCGCGGCGCATCAACGAGTTCATTGTTCAGTGCGAGGCGTTCTCCAATTGCTATTTGTTGGAAACGTCCGCTGGCAACATTCAGGTGAATGCAGGCATGGGCTTCGAAGCCCCTGTGATCAGGCACAATTTCGAGCGCTTTTCAGAGCGGGCGCTGCGCTACCTGATACTCACCCAGGGTCATGTGGATCACGTGGGCGGGGTAGGCTGGTTGCGTCGGCACCACCCGGATATGCAGGTGATTGCCCAGGCCGGCAATCCCGAGCACCAGGCCTACGATGCGCGCCTCGCGACCTTTCGCGCGAGTCGCTCTGCATTTGCGTTTACGCAGAAGTTTTCGGCGGCGTTCGAACACTACGCCGCCCACGGTTATAGCGAGTACCCGGAACAGGACGCGCCGGAGCCGGATATTCTGGTCGCCAACCGCCACGCGCTCACCCTGGGTGAACTGGAACTGGAAATTATCGCCGTGCCCGGCGCGGAAACCAACGATTCGCTGATCGTCTGGCTACCGCAGTGGCGTATCTGTCTGACGGGTAACCTGTTCGGCTGTAGCTTCGGACACTTCCCGAACCTGGTGACCATTCGCGGCGACCGGTACCGCGATGCCCTCACCGTCGCCGCCGCTGTGCAAACGGTGCTGGATCTCGAACCTGAAGTGCTGCTGTACGGTCATCACGGCCCCGTGGAGGGCGCGGCACTGATTCGCGAAGAACTCAGCGTATTGCGGGACGCGATCCATTACGTGCATGACGCCACGGTGCGCGGTATGAACGAGGGCGAGGACCTGCCGACACTGATGGCCAATATTGCGCTACCGCCTGAGCTTGAGGTCGGCGAGGGCTATGGCAAGGTGTCTTGGAGTGTGCGCGCTATTTGGGAAAACTACGCGGGCTGGTTCAAGCACCGCTCGACCACGGAGCTGTACGCCTCACCGCCGGGTGCGGTTGCCGGCGACCTGATCGAACTCGCCGGCGGCGCCGGGGCAATTATTGCCCGGGCGCAGGAGAAGCTGGGGCAGGGCGATGCGGTTGCGGCGCTGCATCTGCTGGATGTGGTTTTCGACGGCTTGGGCGAGGCCGCCTCATCCGCTGCACGCGACGTGGCCATCAGTGCCCACGAGGCGCTGCTGCGCGATAGCGACAACTTCTGGCTGTCATCCTGGCTGCGGCAACAGATCGCCCTCCTGCGTGCGGCCCGCGGGTGAGGTCCGGGAGTGACGGCGTATCACCTGTAAGTCCTTCGACGCTGCGATGCATGGCTGAGACAAGCGGGCTAGGCGGTGTCGCAGTGGCGGCGGTGAAAGGCGATGTGTTCACCGATAAACGTGGCGATGAAAAAGTAGCTGTGATCGTAGCCGGGCTGCATGCGAATAGTTGCGGGATAAGCGGTTTCATCCACGGCTTTCTGCAGTAGCGGAGTGCGCAGTTGCTGCTCGAGAAAATTGTCGGCCTCGCCCTGGTCCACCAGCATGGGCAGTTGTTCGCGCGTTTGGCGGACCAGTGCCACGCTGTCGTGGCGGGCCCACGCGCGGGCGTCGTCGCCCAGGTAATTGCCCAGCGCCTTCTCACCCCAGGGGCATTGCATGGGGGAGCAGATGGGCGAGAAGGCGGAGACGCTGCGGTAGCGGCCGGGGTTGCCGAGCGCGATCGTCAGGGCTCCGTGGCCGCCCATCGAGTGCCCGGATATGCCGCTGCGGGATGCATCCAGCGGGAGTTCGGCGGTTACCAGCGCAGGCAGTTCATCAACCACGTAGTCGTACATCCGGTAGTGCGTTGACCAGGGTGCCTGCGTTGCGTTGACGTAGAAGCCCGCGCCGAGCCCGAAGTCCCATGCGCCTTCCGGGTCATCCGGCACACCCTCGCCACGGGGGCTGGTATCCGGTGCAACGATAGCCACGCCGTGCTCGGCGGCATAGCGCTGCGCGCCGGCCTTGGTGACAAAATTTTCATCTGTGCAGGTCAGGCCAGACAGCCAGTAGAGCACCGGTACGCTGCCGTCCCCGGCCGCGGGAGGGAGGTACACTGAAAAATGCATCTCGCAGTTTACCGCCCGGGAGGCATGGCGGAAGCGTAACTGGCGCCCGCCGAAACATTTGTTTTCAGCAATCTGTTCCATGTCGCTAGTATTCCACAACCGAGCGAATGCTCTCGCCGGAATGCATGAGGTCGAAGGCGCGGTTGATGTCTTCAAGTGGCAGTGTGTGTGTGATCAGGTCGTCGATGTTGATCCGCCCCTCCATGTACCAGTCGACGATCCTGGGTACATCCGTGCGCCCCCTGGCACCGCCGAATGCGGTGCCCCGCCAGGAACGTCCGGTGACGAGTTGGAACGGGCGCGTGGCGATTTCCTGGCCGGCGCCGGCCACCCCGATGATGCAGCTCTGCCCCCAGCCCTTGTGGCAGCATTCCAGCGCCTGGCGCATGACCGTCACATTGCCGATACATTCAAAGCTGTAGTCCACGCCGCCGTCAGTCATATCGACAATGTGATCCACCACGTTTTCCACGGTGGCAGGATTCACGAAGTCGGTCATCCCGAACTGTTTGCCGAGCGCCTCCTTGGCCGGGTTGGTGTCGACGCCGATGATGCGGGTGGCGCCTACCATCCTGGCCCCCTGGATAACGTTCAGGCCGATGCCGCCGAGCCCGAATACGGCTACCGTCGCCCCCGGCTCAACCTTCATGGTAAAGGCCACGGCGCCAATGCCGGTGGTGACGCCGCAGCCGATGTAGCAGATTTTGTCAAAGGGGGCGTCCTCGCGCACTTTGGCGAGAGCTATTTCCGGCAACACGGTAAAGTTGGAGAAGGTGGAGCAGCCCATGTAGTGTCTTAGCGGCTTGCCATCCAGGGAAAACCGGCTGCTGCCATCGGGCATGACACCCTGGCCCTGGGTGGTGCGAATCGCCTGGCACAGGTTGGTCTTCGGGTGCAGGCAGAAGTCACACTCGCGGCACTCTGGTGTGTAGAGTGGAATAACATGGTCGCCGGGCCGCACGGAGGTGACGCCCGGGCCGACTTCCTGCACGATGCCGGCGCCCTCGTGCCCCAGAATCGCGGGGAACGCGCCTTCCGGATCGTCGCCAGACAGGGTGAAAGCGTCGGTATGACACACGCCGGTCGCCTTGATTTCCACCAGCACTTCGCCCGCCCGTGGTCCTTCGAGATCCACTTCGGCGATTTCCAGGGGTTTCCCGGCTTCGAAGGCTATGGCTGCGCGTGTTTTCATTCGATTCATCCTTGCGGCGACTGTAGAGCAGGGCGTCAGTCTATATAGTTGTGGCAATTTTTTAAACGTCCGCGCTATCCTGGCGCGTACCACCCGTGAGCTACGCGGGCCTGGGCTCCCCGGATCCGTAGCTTTGACACAGCGCGAGCCAGGCGCTGAGCGCCCGGCCGTGGTATTTGTCGCGGTGCGTAATCAGGTACCACTGGCGCCTGAAGTCGCGTTCAGGCACCGCCAGCGGCACCAGCGAGCCGCGCGAAAACGCGTCCTGCAGGCAGATTCGCGACAGGCAGCCAACGCCGAGCCTGGCTTCCACCGCGCGCTTGATCGCCTCTGTGTGCTGCAGCTCCATGCGGATGTCGAGGTCACTGAGGATGCCGTGCATCGCCCTGTCAAACGCCTGGCGCGTGCCCGAACCCGGTTCACGAACGATCCAGGGCAGGGAGGTCAGTGCCTTGTCGTCCAGCGTCCCGGCGCGCGCCAGCGGGTGATCGGGGTGACTGAAAACCACCAGCTCGTCTGCTCGCCAGTGATGGATTTCCAGTGCGGGATGCTGCAACTCGCCCTCGATCAGGCCCATATCCAGCTCGTAGCCGGCCACCTGTTCGGCAATGTTCAGGGTGTTCGCAACTTTCAGCACGACCTCGGTCGTTGGTTGCGCCTGGCGAAAATCGGCAATCATGCCCACCGCGATGTAGTTGCCGATGGTCAGTGTCGCGCCCACGCGCAGCAGGCCGCGCGCTTCATTGCCTGACAGGGATTGTTCGAAATCCCGTGCCTGCTCCAGCAGGCGCTCTGCCTCCGGGCGGAGCTGACGCCCCGGTTCACTCAGCTGTACCCTTTTGCCGATGCGGTCGAACAGACGGATGCCAAACTGGGATTCAAGCTCTTTCAGGGCGCCGCTGGCGGCGGACTGCGACATGGACAGCGCGTCGGCCGCGCGACTGACGTGCTCGTACCGGGCGATGGCGAGAAAGACCTCCAGCTGGCGCAGACTGTAGCGCACGGACAACTCCTATATCTCTATAATCGATATATATTATCATATAAAACTGTTTTATCTATTATGGTCATGGGCTTAGGCTGAGCTCAACAAGGTAGACACCGGGAGGTGGCCCAGGCATGGCACAGTTACTCAGAGAGCAAGTTACCGCGGTTCACCACTGGACCGACCGGCTGTTCAGTTTTCGAACCACGCGCAGTCCCAGCTTCCGCTTTCGCAGCGGACACTTCACCATGATCGGCCTTGAAGAGGAGGATAAGCCGCTGCTGCGGGCTTACAGCATGGCCAGTGCCAACTACGATGATGAGCTGGAGTTTTTCAGCATCAAGGTACCGGATGGTCCGTTGACGTCGAAGCTGCAGAACATCCGCATCGGCGACGAGTTGCTGGTGAACAGCAAGTCCACCGGTACACTGGTTCCCGAGAACCTGCTTCCGGGCAGGAACCTCTACATGATCGCGACCGGCACCGGGCTGGCGCCGTTTCTGAGCCTGATCCGGGATCCGGAAATCTACGCGGACTTTGACCGGGTGATCCTCACGCATGGCTGTCGATATTCTGAAGAGCTGGCTTACCGCGAGCTCATCAACGAGCACCTGCCGTCGAGCGAATACCTCGGTGAAGAGGTGCGCGAGAAGCTCGTGTATTACCCCACTGTGACGCGCGAGGAGTTCGTCAACAAGGGGCGCCTCACCGACTTGTTGCGCAGCGGGAAACTGCCGGCTGACGTCGGGTTGCCGCCGGTCGATCCTGCCAATGATCGGTTCATGATCTGCGGTAGCCCGAGTATGCTCAAGGAGTTGTGCGCGTGGCTGGACGAGCGCGGGTTGAGTGAGGCACGGCACGGCGAACCCGGTCACTACGTGGTGGAACGGGCGTTCGTAGAGAGCTGATGGGTGCGCCCGGGAACCGTCAGAGCCTGAAGACACCGAACAGGGCGGCGTGATCGGAGAGATCGCGCCAGGGGCCGTTGCCAAGACGTGAGCACGCGGTGGGCTCCAGGCCGCGGTAGTAGATGCGGTCTACCGGCAACAGCGGTGCCCAGACCGGAAAGGTGCGCGCGTGCCTGCCGCGCATCGCCACGAAGAGTTCCTCCAGGCCCAGGTCGTCGTGCAGGTGGTGTTCTGCGCGGCGGCGCCAGTCGTTAAAATCGCCCGCGATGATCATGGGTTCGTCGCGGGGCACGTGGTCATTGATGCGCGCGGTCAGCGCCTGTAACTGTTCGCGTCGTTCCTGCTCGAGCAGCCCGAGGTGTACGCAAAGGGTGTGCAGCCGCGTGCGCACCCGCGTGGCCGACTCCGGTAGCTCGATCACGCCGTGCAGGATACTGCGGCTTGAACGTGGGAAGATCGACACGTCGATATTCTCCCAGTGCGCGAACGGGTATCTGCTGAGGATCGCGTTACCGTAGTCGCCCTTGCGGTAGATGGCGTTGCAGCCATAGGCGTAGTGTGGCCACGCTGAGTCCGCAAGGTATTCAAAATGCGGCTGATCGGGGTAGGAAAAGCGCCGGCGCTTGGCATCGCTCTTGATCGCAGTGCCGTGGATTTCCTGCAGAAAGACAATGTCGGCACCGGTCTCCGCAATTCGATCGCGCATGGAGTCCAGCACAAAACGCCGGTTGCCACTGCAGTATCCCTTGTGGATGTTATACGTGAGTATGTGAATTTCGCGTGTCATACCTGTTCCGTAGCCCGGCTAGTCGTGTCCCTTTGGGCGCTGGCGCTTGTCCTTGTTTGCCTCGACCGCGCGAACTGTCCACGACCACACGTAATCCACGCCGCTGATTATGCAGAGCGCAATAACCAGCTGAGCGCCGACGACAAGACTCCACTGGGGAATGTCGGGAATTACCTGTGCCAACAGTACCAGCACGCAGAAGCTGATCTGTAGAAACATATTGCCTTTGCTGAGCGCCCTGGCCGCCACCTTGAACGGGCCGACGAACAAACGATAGCTGATGGCGCCCGCGATGATCACCAGGTCGCGCAGGATGACGATTATCGCCAGGTACCAGGGTACGAGTTCCACCACGGCAAAGCTCAGGAAACAAACTGTGATCAGGGTTTTGTCGGCAATGGGATCAAGTATCGCGCCCAGGCGTGACAGCGCCTGCAACCTGCGCGCGAAAAACCCGTCCAGGCCGTCCGTGATTCCCGCGGCAACGCCGACCACCAGTGCCAGGGGATAGGCCTCGCGCAGGATGCACAGCCCGAGGGGCACGGCCAGCAGCAGCCGCAGAAAAGTCAGGCTATTGGGTAGCTGCTGCAGCAAAGCGTTGCTATTCACGCGAGTAACGCGCTCGCAGCGCGTGGCGGTATCGGCGTCGCACGCCGGATGAGCATCAGCATTTGTTCAGGGCACTGCAAGTTCGGGTGTTAGCAGGAACACAGCCAGGGCCCGGCGATCCTCCCGCGAAAGCGGGTAAACCGGCATGGGCGACTGTGGTGCCTCAAGTGCATCGATCACGGCGCGGTAACCCAGGCGCTGGTCGAGGTTGTCGAGACGCCGGGCGTTCTCGCCCTGGTTGTGACAGGTCGCGCAACCGTACTGTGCATACAGTGCCCTGCCGCGTTGCGCGAGTTGTGGCAGGTCCGCCTGCGCCAGCCATGCGGGCGGCTCGGCGTCCAGGCGCGATGCTTCGGTGTCCGGCATCGGGCTCCCGCGCGCGGCTGCCGCGTCACCGTAGGCAACGCGGTAGATGGCCCCGGCGTAGTCATCGGAGATATAGATGGCGCCGTCGGGAGCTTGCGCCACGTCTACCGGGCGACCATAGATTTTACCGTCGACATTTAGCCCCCAGAGAAAATCGCGTTCCTCGATGCCAGCCTCGCTCCAATGCAGCGAAACGACCTTGTAGCCGTCCGGTTCGCTGCGATTCCATGAACCGTGCAAGGCCACGAGCGCACTGCGCTGGAAACGCTCGGGTAGTTGCGAGCCGTCGATGAAGGCGATGCCCAGTGGGGCATTGTGCGCGCGAAAATCGTGCACCGGTGGCGTTGGCTCGCGTTCGCCCGCCTCTGGATCCTGCCCCATGTCCGGGTCTGGCACATTGGCACCGTTGTAATACGGCCAGCCGTAAAAGGTGCCCGCCTCAATGCGGTTGAGCTCGCAGGGCGGAAAGTTGTCGCCGAGCATATCGCGCCCGTTGTCGGTGGCGTACAGCGCGCCGTTCCAGGGCGCCCAGTCGAAGCCCACGCTGTTGCGCAGGCCGGTGGCGATGATCTCGCCGCCCGAGCCGTCGGCGTTGAAGCGCATCATGGTTGCGCGTCGCGGGTCTTCCTCCACGCATACGTTGCAGCTTGAGCCCTGCGCGAGGTAGAGCGCGCCCCCGGGTCCAAAGCCCAGTGTTTTACTCCAGTGATTGCCGTTGTCGCCAAGCCCCTCGACGACGGATTCATAGCTGCCGGTGATCCGCCCCTGCTGTGAATCAAAGGGTACACGGCCGATACGGTCGGATTCGGCGACATACAGCCAGCCCGCGTGCAGGTCGATGCCCAGCGGGCGGCGCAGGTCGCCCAGCAGTACCTCGCGGCCGTCGCTGCGACCATCGCCGTCCTCATCCGCGTGCAGGAGCATGATATCGCCCTCGTGGGGTCTGCTGACGAGCACGTCCCCGGTTGGTGTCACGTGCAGAAAGCGGGCGCGTGGCAGGTCTGCGGCGAACAGGCCGATGCTGAAGCCCTCCGGCACCTGAAATCGACCGGCCACGGTGGCCTCATCGACCGGGTCACCGGAGTAGCCGGTCATAACATTCAGCACCATGCGCAGGCTGCTGGTACTGATAGTTCCCGAGGCAATGAGCACGAGCGGCACACTGACCAGCAAGAGCAGAATCACGGCAAGGGTCAGAAAAAGTTTGCGCATTGGATATCCCTGGACGTTTCGGCCCCGTTGGCCGTGGGCGCGCAACTATAGCATACGCGCGGGCCGGGAATGTCGACCGGCAGTTGCCCGCAAAGCGCCGCTATATTCAGTAATGTGCATAATACAGGCTGCATTTCATTCTTAAATGGAATAAAATTGCCAAATCAACAACTTACTCTGGACTTCGGCTTTCAAAACTACTAATGTCGAACGGAATGATCGCCGTTTCGACCGTTCTGCAAGCGGATCGACAGGGGCAAACTGCCGCGGGCAGTGCCTGATGACAGGTGATAATGGAGCGCCGATGCTCAAAACTCTGAAAGTCGCGACAGCTGACTTGGACATTGGCATGTATGTCAGCGGCCTGGACCGGCCCTGGCTGGGTACGCCCTTTGCCACGCAGGGGTTCTTCATCCAGTCTTCCGAACAGATTGAATCCCTCAAGGAATACTGCCAGTACGTCCTGATCGACAGCCGCCGTGGCGCCAACCCTGCGCGGTTTGGTGCGCGTCAGGCACTCCCCAGGAGTCAGGAGGCGCGCCCTGCGCGCATGCGCCCCGAGCGCCCCGAGCGCCCGCGCCTGGCGGTGGGAAAGATTTTCGTGGGCCGTCCGATCCAGGCTTACCGGGACGTCAGCGAATGGGAAGAAGAGCACCCGCGGGCGCAACAGGCGCTGGACGGACTGGTCGACGATATCGACGAGATGTTCAATGAGGTGAGCGAGGGTGCCAGGCTCAACGTCGTACGCTTGCGCAAATCGGTGGAACCCATAGTAGACAGTATCAGCCGTAATCCCGATGCCTGCCTCTGGGTGGCCAGGCTCAAGCAGCACGACCAGTACACCTATAAGCACTCCCTCAGTACGGCGATCTGGTCTGTATCCCTGGGGCGGCAACTGGGTCTGTCGTGGCATGACCTGCGATCCCTGGCGATGGGCTGCATGCTGATGGACGTGGGGAAACTGCGTATCTCGCCGGAACTGCTGCAAGCTGAGAGACGACTGACCACCGAGGAAATGGCCGAGGTGGCAAGTCATGTCGGGCATGGCCTGCAGATAGTACAGGAGAGCGGCATCCTCAAT
>Ga0102938_10001191_pt1 | contig 19684 bp, 18 predicted proteins | sample SalPonR2_B_D2_MG_FD_84516 | JGI IMG/M metagenome (GOLD analysis project Ga0102938, IMG submission 84516) | Salt pond soil microbial communities from South San Francisco under conditions of wetland restoration - Salt Pond MetaG R2_B_D2_MG | ecosystem: Environmental > Aquatic > Marine >... | reverse complement strand
CCGGTGGGTTCAACGCCCACCCGATCGACGAGGTGGGCTCGTTCTACGCCTTCGCGATGTTCGCCCCCGAGAACCGCGACCGGGTCGAGGAGGTGCTCAACGAGGAGCTGGTCAAGGTCGTCGAGGAAGGATTCACCCACGACGAGCTGGATTCGGCCAAGACCGGCTATCTGCAGCAGTTGGTGCTGCAGCGCTCCGACGACGGCGCGCTGGCCCGGCAGCTGTCGAGCGGCCTGTACTTCGACCGCGACATGTTCTGGCAGGCCGAGCGCGAGGCCGCGATCGAGGCGGTGACGCTGGACCAGGTCAACGCGGCGGTCCGCGAGTGGCTCGACCCCGAAGCGCTGGTGGTCGGCATCGCCGGCGACTTCACCGGCGACGGCGAGGACGCGGCGGAGACCGCCGAAGACTGAAGCAACCCGCGACCGGCCCGGCGCCCCGCGCCGGGCCGGTGTTCGTTCGATCAGCGTCGCGCGGCGCGCGACTGCATCCCCAGGTAGATGCCGGCCAGAGCCAGCCCGGCGCCCAGCCACTGGACGGCGACCAGTTCCAGTTCGAACCAGGCCAGGTCCCAGACCATCGACAGCACCGGCTGCAGCAGCAGCAACAGGCCGACCAGCGAGGCCGGCAGCCCCGGCAGCCCGCGCGTGATCGCCAGCCAGCCGAGCACCTGGCAGACCACCCCCAGCGCGATCAGGCTGGCCAGGCTCGTGGCGTCCGGAATCCCGAATCCGTGGCCTTCGACGAAGTTGATGGCGCCGAGAAAGACCGCGCAGATCAGCGTGACCTGAAGCAGGCGGGCCTCCGGGCGCATCGCCCCGACGCGGACCTGGAAACCGCGCAGCGACAGCAGGTAGCCGGCGTAGGCGCAAGCCGTCAGCAGCCCGAGCACGATCCCGGCCCTTGCTTCGGCGTCCAGGCCGGCCCAGTCCCGGCCGAACAGCAGCCACAGGCCGATCATCGCCAGTCCGGTGCCGGCGGCGAAGCGCCAGCCGACCCGCTCCTTCAGCCAGACGATGCCGACCGTGGCCAGCACGAACACCTGGAAATTGGCCAGCAGCGTCGACAGGCCGGGGCCGATGTAGAGGATCGAACGGTGCCAGAACCACAGGTCGGCGGTGAAGAACGCCGCGATCACGGCCGAGCCGGCCCAGCCGCGGCCGAAGCCGGTGCGCATGCGCGGCGACAGCGCCAGCAGCAGGGCCAGGGCCGCGGCGCCGAACACCAGCCGGTAGAACGCCGAGGTCGTCGCCGGCACGTCCGCCAGGCGCACGAACACTGCCGCGAAGCTGATCATCACGGCGCCGGCGGTGACCAGCAGCGCCGGCGTGGCTCGAGGGGTCGAAGCGGTCATCCGGCGATTGTGCCGGAACGCGCCGCGCGTCGGGTCACTCGCCCGGCGGCGACTTCAGCAGCTCCTGCGCGCCCGCGATGTAGTCGCCCTGGATCAGGTCCACGCCCTGGCGCCAGAAGTTCACGACATCGTCCTCGGATTCGATTTCCGGCAGCAGGATGCGCACGCCGGCGTCGTGGGCGTGGGCGATGAACACATCGAACGCTTGCGCGTCGGCCTCGTCGTCCTTCAGCGCGCGGACGTAGCCAGGATGCATCTTGACGTAGCCGATGTCCGGCCATCGGGTGAGCAGGTCGTCGAACTGGCGTTGCGTCACGCCGCTGACGCAGACCGCCATGTCGAGCTCGCGCAGGCGATCGAGCAGGCGCCGAGCGTCCTGGGGTGCATCGGCCAGCTCGTTGTGGTCGAGATCGCCGATCAGGCAGAAGCGCAGTTCGGGGTGACGTTCGAACTTGTCCTGCATCCAGGCCAGGGTGTGGGCATCGAGGCTGTCGACGGTGACGTGGACGATCAGCTTGAGCCGATCCCGGCCGGAACGGTGGGTCAGGAAGTGCAGCGTCCGGCGCAGGGTCCAGCGGTCGAGCCGCGACAACACGCCGGAGCGCCGCGCGACGTCGAGCATATGGCGCGCCGGCAGCAGCGTACCGTCTTCGGTGATCATCCGCGTCCAGACTTCGGCAAAGCGGATGTCGTTGGACTCCGGCGCCAGCAGCGGCTGGAAGACGATGCGCAGGTGGTTGGTGTCCAGCGCGCGCTGGATCCGGGCGAACAGCGTTTCGGCGTCGCCGAGATCGGTTTCGGTCACCATCCGGGGCTGGAAGATCCGGTAGCGGTTCTCGTCGCGCTCCGACAGCACCTCGGCGGTGTGCAGCGCGTCGAGCAGCGCCTCCTCGGCGCCGCGCACGCGCCGGTCGAACCAGCACAGGCCGACGCTGAACGTCGCGGCCAGCGAACGCTGATCGATCAGGTAGGCGCGCTCGCCGAGCACCTCGAGCAGGCCCTTCGCCCAGGCGTCGAGGTCGCGCTTGCCCTCGGCGCCGTTGAGGACCAGCACCAGCGACTCGTCGACGAAGCGCGCGCAGATGTCGCGCGTGCCGAGCTCCGGCACCAGGCGCGACTCGATCTGGCGATTGATCTCGGCCAGGCCGGCGTACCCGAATCGGTCGCGACAGCTCTGCCAGTTGTTGTAGTAGATCGCCGCGGCCGCGTACGGAGTCTGCTTCGGGTTGCTCAGGAACTGCCGATAGCGGAACTCGGCGTACTGCAGGAACTTTTCGCGCGCGCGCCGGATGCCGGCGTGGGCGTCGAAGAAGTGCCGGGGCTGCGCGGTGTCATCCATGCGTTCGAGTGCCGCGCGCGGCGGATCACTCCCATTCCTGGATGTCGAGGCCGTCCGGCGCGTCCTGGGCCGAGCGGTTCTTGACCATTCGCATCATCAGGCTGAGGTCGTTGCGCGAGTCGGCATGCGCCAGCGCTTCCTGCTCGGTGATCTCGCCGGCCTCGTAGAGTTTCATCAGCGCCTGGTCGAAGGTCTGCATGCCGTACTGGCCGCCGTCCTTCATGGCCTGCTTCAAGCCGTCGATGTCGCGCTTGAGAATCAGGTCGGCGATGAAGGGCGTGCGCTTGAGAATCTCGACCGCCGGCCGCCGTTTGCCGTCGGTAGAGGGCACCAGGCGCTGGCTGACGATGGCGAGCAGGTGCTCGGACAGGTCGACGAACAACTGGTGGTGGGCCGAATCCGGGAAGAAATTGATGATCCGGTCCATGGTCTGGTTGGCGTTGTTCGAGTGCAGCGTCGACAGGCACAGGTGGCCGGTGTCGGCATAGGCGATCGCGTGCTTCATCGTCTCGGCGTCGCGGATCTCGCCGATCAGGATCACGTCCGGTGCTTCGCGCATCGCGTTCTTCAGCGCGTTCTCGTAACTGAGGGTATCCAGGCCGAGTTCGCGTTGGTCGACGATCGACTTCTTGTGCTGATGTAGGAACTCGATCGGTTCTTCGATAGTGAGGATGTGTCCGGTGCGGTTCTCGTTGCGGTGGTCGATCATCGAGGCCAGCGTCGTGGATTTGCCGGATCCGGTCGCGCCGACCACCAGGATCAGGCCGCGCGGCTCCATGATCAGCTCCTTGAGCACCTCGGGAAGGTGGAGTTCCTCGATGGTCGGAATCCGGTTCTTGATGTAGCGGACCACCATCGACACCGAGCCGCGTTGCCGATACAGGTTGATGCGGAACCGCCCGAGCCCCTCGAGCGCAATGGCGAGGTTCAGCTCCAGGTCACGCTCGAACGCCGCGACCTGCTTGTCGTTGAGGATCGAGTAGGCGAGCTGGCGAACCTCGTGCGACCCCAACCGGCGATCGCCGAGATGGCGGGTGGTTCCGCCGACCTTCACCCCCACCGGGGCCCCGGCGCTGAAGAACAGGTCCGAGGCCTCGTGCTTGACCATGACGCGAAGGAACGATTCGATTTCCATGACGAAGCCCCCTTGGTTACGGTGCGAACCCAACGGTCAGCATAGGAGCCGGGCCGTGGTTTTGCAATCGACCCGCCGGGGGCGACTACAGCGCCTCGGACGCGAAATCCGCCAGCCGCGAACGCTCGCCCCGCCTCAGCGTGATGTGGCCGGAGTGCGGCCAGTGCTTGAAGCGGTCGACGGCAAAGGTCAGCCCCGACGTGGTCTCGGTCAGATAAGGCGTGTCGATCTGCTCGACGTTGCCCAGGCAGACGATCTTGGTGCCGGGGCCGGCGCGGGTGATCAGCGTCTTCATCTGCTTCGGCGTGATGTTCTGCGCCTCGTCGATGATGAGGTAGCGGTTCAGGAAGGTGCGGCCGCGCATGAAGTTCAGCGAGCGGATCTTTACTCGCGAGGTCAGCAGGTCGTTGGTCACCGCGCGACCCCAGTCGCCGGCGTGGTCGTCGGATTCGGTGAGGACTTCGAGGTTGTCGGTGAGCGCGCCCATCCACGGCGACATCTTCTCCTCCTCGGTGCCGGGCAGGTAGCCGATGTCCTCGCCGACCGATACGGTCGCACGGGTCATGATGATTTCACGGTAGATCGGCTCGTCAAGTGTCTGCGCCAGCCCGGCGGCCAGCGTCAGCAGGGTCTTGCCGGTGCCGGCTGTGCCGAGAAGCGTGACGAAGTCGATGTCCGGGTCCATCAGCAGGTTCAGCGCGAAGTTCTGCTCGGGGTTGCGCGCGGTGATGCCCCATACGCCGTGCGGGCCGTGCGCGTAGTCGGTGGCGACCTGGAGCACGAAGTCCTCGTCGGTCACCGCGCGGACGATCGCTTCCATTCCGTTCTGGCCGGTCAGGCGAAGGCACTGGTTGGGGTGCCAGTCATCGTTCTCGATCCGCCCGAGTCGGTAGAAGGTGTTGCCGCTCTCGGTCCAGGAATCGCGGATCGCGTGGCGCTCCCAGAAGTCGTTGTCGTGTTCATTCAGGCCGCTGTAGAGCAGGCTGAGGTCGTCGAGCGCGCGGTCGTTGTGGTAGTCCTCGGCCGGGATCCCGTGGATCGCGGCCTTGATGCGCAGGTTGATGTCCTTCGACACCAGCACGACGTCCCGGTCGGGATGGCGCTGACTCAGGTGCATCGCGGCGCGCAGGATCTCGTTGTCGGCCTTGGCCTGCAGCGAAACCGCGCCCTCGGCCTCGTCGCTGCCGGTCTGGAAGTACAGCCGGCCGGAGCCGATCCCGATATTGAGTCCCTCCGGCATGATCAGTGGCAGACCGTCGTCCAGGTCGTGACCGCCGTTCATCATCTCGCCGATGAACCGGCTGACCTGGCGGACGTTGCGGGCCACCTCGGTCATGCCCTTCTTGGCCGCGTCGAGCTCCTCGAGCACGACCATCGGCAGGAAGATGTCGTGCTCTTCGAAGCGGAACAGCGCGGTCGGGTCGTGCATCAGCACGTTGGTGTCGAGCAGGTACAGCCTTCGGGCTTCGCTCATGCAGGAATCCGTGGTGGGAGGGTGGGGGCGTTGCGATCAGTCCAGCTCGCGGACGGCCTCGAGGACGGCGTCGGCGTGGCCGGGCACCTTGACCTTGCGCCATTCCCGCACGATCCGGCCATCGGCATCGAGCAGGAAGGTGCTGCGCTCGATCCCCATGACCTTGCGCCCGTACATGTTCTTTTCCTTGATCACGTCGAAGGTCGTGCACAGCACTTCGTCGGTATCGGCGATCAGCGGGAACGGGAATTCGTGCTTGGCGGCGAAGTTCTCGTGGGTCTTCACGCTGTCGCGGGACACGCCGACGATCGCGCAGCCGGCCGCCTCGAAGTCGCCGTGCAGGTCGCGGAACGCCTCGCCTTCCTTGGTGCAGCCGGGCGTGTTGTCGCGCGGGTAGAAATAGATCACCAGCGGCTTGCCGCGGAAATCCTGGACGGCCAGCTCGGTTTCGCCGGTGGCGGGGAGCTTCGGGGTTTCGATCGGGGATCCGTTTTCGGGCATCAGGATGGTTTCTTGTTTGAGTTCAGGATGTTGCGTCGAATCCTCGGGTCGGATCGCGGGCGGGGAACACCGCCGGCAGAATACTTGTCAGACTCAGGACCCGCAAGTAGTATGCCGTGCCGATGAAAACTCTGGATGACTTTGGACTGACCGGATCGCTGGTCGCGCTGGTCACGCCGATGCGTGCCGACGGCGAGATCGACTTCGACGCCTGGGCCGGCCTGCTCGACTGGCACGTCGCGGCCGGGACCGACGGCGTGGTCGTTGCCGGCACGACCGGCGAGTCGGCCACGCTGAATGCCGAGGAGCGCGACCGGTTGCTGGAACGCGCGCTGGATCGCGTCGGCGACCGGATCCGCGTGATTGCCGGGACCGGTGCGGCGGCCACCGCCGCGGCCGTCGACCAGAGTCGCCGGGCCGCGTCGCTGGGTGCCCACGCGGTCCTGGTCGTGACGCCGTACTACAACCGCCCGCAGCAGCGCGGGCTGGCCGCCCATTACCGCGCGGTCGCCGACGCCAGTGAGGCGCCGGTGATCCTTTACAATGTGCCGGGTCGCACGGCGATCGACCTGGCGCCGGAGACGGTCATCGCGCTCGCCGAACACGAGCGCATCGTCGGCCTGAAAGAAGCCGTGGCCGACATGGACCGGGTCCGCCGGTTGACCGAGGCCGGAGTCGGCGTGCTGAGCGGCGACGACCCTTCGGCGCGCGCGGCGATGGCTGCCGGCGCGGTCGGCGTGATCTCGGTGGCCGCGAACATCGTGCCAAACCGGTTCGCCGCGCTGTGCCGCGCGGCCCTTGACGGCCGGAGTCGTGATGCCGAGGCGCTGGATGCCGGGCTCGAGTCGCTGTACCGGTTCCTCGGCGTCGAGTCCAATCCGGTGCCGGCGAAATGGCTGCTGGCCGAGCAGGGCCGCATCGGTCCGGGCATCCGGCTGCCGCTGGTTCCTCTGGACGACGCGCATCACGAGACCGGCCGAGCGCTGCTGAAGTCGCTGGCGGCCTGAACGAACATCGACAGGGGAACGACGATTTCCATCACCACCACCGCATTCCGCATTCTGGGCCTGGCATCGATGATGCTGGTGTCCGGCTGTTTCCTCAGCCCGGACCGCCCTGCCTACGTGACCAGCGAAGAGCTCGAGCCGATCGAGGTGCCGGAGGGACTCGATCGACCGGAAGTCCGTCCGGTGTTCGAGATTCCCGGTTATTCCCTGCCGGAACTGGCCGCACAGGGCGATGAATCCATTCCGCCGCAGGTCCTGACCTCGGCCGAGGCCGAACAGGCGCGCTCGCGGATCAAGTTCGGCTCCAGCGGCCTTTATCTCGAAGTGGACGACGAGGCCGCCAGCGTCTGGCGCCGGCTCGGCTTTGCCCTCGATCGCGGCGAAATGGCCATCGACGCGACCTTGCCCGATCAGCGTCGCTATCGCGTCGAGTTCCGCCATGACCCGATCCTGGTCGAGAAGCGCGGCTTCTTCCAGCGCGTCGTCCGGTTCTGGTCGGCGCCGGAGTTCATCGATTTTTCAGGCACTTACCAGTTCGAAATCCAGCCGGAGTCCAGCACGACCACCCGGATCGCGATCCTCGATGAAAGCGGCGACGTGGTGCCGATGGAGAGGGCCGAATTCGTGCTCTCCCGCCTCCGACAACGTCTCGGCTGAAAATCGATTCAGGGCGACTGCGCTGGGCGCTGCCGGCGCTCGGCGGTGCTCGGAATCCCGTTGGAGGCCGCTTGCGGGCGAAAGGTGGCTCGATCGGTTCGCGAGCAAGCTCCCTCCAACAGGCGGAATGGGGCAGGCGCCGGATCGAAGGTCTGTTGGAGGCCGCTTGCGGGCGAAGGGCGCACGGGTCGATCTGCGATTCCGGAACCCGGAACCCGGAACCCGGTCTCAGCGCTCCAGCAGCTCCTTCTTGCCGGGCTTGCCATCCCACTCGTCGGCGTCGGCCGGCGGGTCCTTGCTCTCATTGATCACCGGCCACTCGCGGGAAAGCTCGGCGTTGAGCTCGAGGAACTCCTGCTGATCGGCGGGCAGGTCGTCCTCCGGGTAGATCGCCTGGGCGGGGCACTCGGGCTCGCACAGGGTGCAGTCGATGCATTCCTCCGGGTCGATGACCAGGAAGTTCGGCCCTTCGTGGAAGCAGTCCACGGGGCACACTTCGACACAATCGGTATATTTGCACTTGATGCAGTTTTCGACGACGACGAAGGTCATGGCGGTTCGAGATCTCGGTTCGGGTTGCGTGTCGTGCGGTCGAGACGGGAAGAGGGCCGTGCGGTGGTAGACTACGGCGTTGCATGTTGAATGCCCGCCGGGTCCGGCCCGTGCAGGTGCCCGCCCGTTCCGATACGACGCAGTATACCCATTGAGCAAAGAACTCCGAGAAATTCCGCGCGCCGAGCACGGCATTGCCCGCAAGGCCATCAGCCGCAACGCGATCAAAGTCACCGAAACCCTGCAGCAGGCCGGCTTCAGGGCCTACATCGTCGGCGGAGCCGCGCGTGATGTCCTGCTGGGCGTCACGCCAAAGGACTTCGACGTCGGTACCGACGCCACGCCCGAAGAAGTCCGCGGCCTGTTCCGCAGCGCGCGGCTGATCGGTCGGCGCTTCCGGCTGGCCCACGTCCGGTTCGGCCGCGACATCATCGAGGTCGCGACCTTCCGCGGCCTGACCGAAGACGGCGAGGACGGCGACCGCACCGTCGAGGCCGGCGGCCGGGTGCTGCGCGACAACGTGTTCGGCGGCTCCGAGGCCGAAGACGCACGGCGCCGCGACTTCACCGCGAACGCGCTGATGTACGACCCGTCCAACGAGACGTTGCGCGATTACGTCGGCGGCTACGAGGACATTCTCGCCAACCGGCTGCGGCTGATCGGCGATCCAGTCGAGCGGTACCGCGAAGATCCGGTGCGCATGCTGCGTGCGATCCGCTTCGTGACCAAACTGGGCATGGAAATGGATCCGGCCACCGAGGCGCCGATCACCGAGCTCGCCCCGTTGCTCGGCGATATCCCCCCGGCGCGGCTGCTCGACGAATTGCTGAAGCTGCTTCTCGGCGGGCGCGCCTGGGAAGGGTTTCGGGGGCTGGTCCGGCACGGTCTCTGGACGCCGCTGTTCCCGGATCTGCTGGATGATCCAGCCAACCCGGGTCCGCTGGTCGAGCAGGCGCTGAAGAATACCGACGAACGCGTTGCCGAGAACAAGCCGGTCACGCCCGGCTTCCTGTTCGCTTCGCTGTTCTGGCCGACCGTCCGGGCCGAGGCCGATCGCCGGATCGAAAACGGCCAGCCGCCGGTCGAGGCACTGGCCGTGGCCGGCGAGAAGGCCTTCGATCGCTACACCAAGACCGTGGCCGTGCATCGCCGCTTCTCGACGATGGCCAAGGAAATCTGGATGTTCCAGCCGCGCTTCGAGCGCCGCAGGGGCAAGCGTGCGGCCCGGCTGCTCAACGAGAAGCGGTTCCGTGCTGCCTACGATTTCCTGCTGCTGCGCGCGCTGGAAGACCCGTCGCTGAAGGAAATGGCCGACTGGTGGACGCAGGTCCAGGAGGTGGACGCCGAGACGCGCAACGAAATGATTTTCGGCGGCAAGGGCGAAGGCAGCAAGCGTCCGCCGCGCAAGCGCAAACCCCGCAACAAGGCAGAGAATTCATGACCACTCGGACCTTCATCGGCATCGGCAGCAACCTGGACGATCCCCAGCGCCAGGTGCGATCGGCCATCGATGCGCTGGCCGAGTTGCCCGAGACGATGTTCGATCGAAGCTCGGGTCTGTACCGCACCGCTCCCTGGGGCGATACGCACCAGCCCGACTTCGTCAACGCCGTGGTCGAGCTGCAGACGGGACTGAGCGCGTCGGATCTGCTCGGTGCACTGCAGGCCATCGAGAACGCCGCCGGCCGGGTGCGCGACCCCGGCCGTCCCTGGGGGCCGCGCCGGCTCGATCTCGACCTGCTGTGGTTCGGCGGCGAGACGATCGACCTCGACGACCTGGTCGTTCCGCACCCGCGCATGCACGAACGCGCCTTCGTGCTGCAGCCGCTGTGTGAACTCGAGCCGATGCTTGACCTTCCCGGTCGAGGCCGCGTCGACGTGCTGCTGGCCGGCCTCGCCGCCGATGGCATCCAGCGGCTGTCGGAGGGCGCCCCTGCGACCGCCGTTCCGCCGGCATGAGTGCGGCGGGCAGCGCGCCCGTGACCCGGGCCCGGCTGGCAGCGATGAAGACCGCCGGGGAGCCGATCGCCATGCTCACCGCCTATGACGCGACCTTCGCCCGCGCGATCGACGCGGCCGGCGTGGACTGCATCCTGGTCGGTGATTCTCTCGGCAACGTCGTTCAGGGACGGGACAGTACGGTGCCGGTCACCATCGACGACATTGCGTATCACACCGCCTGCGTGCGCCGCGGCGTGCAGCGGGCGCTGCTCATCGCCGACCTTCCGTTCCTGAGCTATTCGAGCATCGATGTCGCGATCGATGCGGCGCGGCGGGTGATGCAGGCCGGCGCGGCCATGGTCAAGCTCGAGGGCGGCGAGCCGATCTTCGAGGCGGTCGAACGACTGAGCGCACTCGGCGTTCCGGTCTGCGGCCATCTCGGCCTGACCCCGCAGGCCGTGCACCAGCTGTCCGGCTACAAGGTGCAGGGTCGCGACCGTGAGGCCCGCGACCGGCTGGTGGACGAAGCCGGCGAACTGGAACGGCGCGGTGCAGGATTGCTGGTGCTCGAGTGCGTGCCGGCCTCGCTGGCCCGCGCCGTGGCCGAGGCCGTGACGATCCCGGTCATCGGCATCGGGGCCGGGGTCGAGGTCGACGGCCAGGTGCTGGTCCTGCACGATGCGCTCGGACTCGGCGGCGCTCACCGGCCGCGCTTCGTGCGCGATTTCATGGACGGCGCCGAATCGATTCCGGCCGCGCTCGAGGCCTATGTCCGGGCGGTCCGGGCCCGCGACTTCCCGAACGCCGAAGAGAGTTACGCTGACTGAAATGAAGGACCCGCAGCGTCTCCTGGAGACCGCCGAGCTGGCCGCATGGCGACTGGCGCGCAATGGGCCGATCCACTTCGTACCGACCATGGGCAACCTCCACGCCGGTCATCTCGCGCTGGTCGATGCCGCGGCCGCCGAGGGGGTCGCGGTGATCGTCAGCATCTTCGTCAATCCGACCCAGTTCGGTCCCGACGAGGACTTCGAGCGGTACCCGCGCACCGTCGAGGACGACCTGGGCCTGTTGCGCGGCCGTTGCAACGCCGTCTGGCTGCCGGCGGTCGAGGACCTCTATCCGCTCGGGCCGGAAAGGGGGTTCGATGTTCGGGTGCCGGAGGCGCTGGCCGGCATCCTGTGCGGCGCGCATCGTCCCGGTCATTTCGACGGCGTGGCGAACGTGGTCCTGCGCCTGTTCCAGCACGTGCGCCCGCATCGCGCGGTGTTCGGCGAGAAGGACTACCAGCAGCTGACGATCCTGCGCCGACTGGTCTCAGACTTCGCGCTGGGCATCCAGGTCGACGCCGAACCGACCGTGCGCGAGGCCGACGGCCTGGCCATGAGTTCGCGCAACCGCTACCTGTCCGACGCAGAGCGCCGGATCGCGCCGGCGCTGTACCGTACGCTGGTCGACCTGGCCGAGCAGGCCGCCGAGCCGGAAGATTCGTCCTCGTCGGGAACTCTTCGGGCCCTGTCGCGGTCTGGTATGGAGCGCCTTGCCGCGTGCGGATTCGAGCCCGAGTACGTCGAATTCCGTGATGCCGGAACGCTGGGTCCGGCGGGCTCAGGCCCGCTCCGGCTCCTGGCCGCGGCCCGCCTGGGGCCGGCGCGGCTCATCGACAATGTTGTAGTTTCGCGACACTGACGTCGCAAAATCGCAAATCAGGGTTGGAAATGCCAAAAAGTTGTGGTACAGTTACCACGAACCTTGTATTTCCAGCAACGGTGATCAAGGTCAGGGCGCGAATTGAGGTACATCACTCCGACATGCTGCCTCTCCCCTTCGCCGGGGAGAGGCTTTTTTTTTGCGACCATGGCCCGCACATCTACGGCAGGCCGGACGCACCAGGATCGACCATGCAGCTGAACCTCCTGAAAGCCAAGATTCACCGGGCCACGGTGACCCACGCGGAGCTCCATTACGAGGGCTCCTGCGCCATCGATGATCGCCTGCTCGAAGCCTCGGGCATTCGCGAGTACGAACAGATCCACATCTACAACGTCAACAACGGCGAGCGTTTCGTGACCTACGCCATCCGCGGCGAAGCCGGCAGCGGCGTGATCAGCGTCAACGGCGCGGCCGCTCACAAGGCCGATGTCGGCGACCTGTTGATCATCTGCGCCTACGGCCAGTACGACGCCGCCGAGGCCGATCGACACGCACCGCGCCTGGTCTACCCCGACGCTGAAAACCGGGTCGCCAGGATCGCCGGCAGCATTCCCGTTCAGGCCGCCTGAGCCGCTTCCGCGGCCAGTCGAGACGGCGTGTCGCAAAAAAACAACACTGAACGATCCATCGCGGAGCGGCTCGATGCCGATCCGGGGCGCATGAGCGCGTTCGCCACCGTCACCGAGCGCTGGCGGCTGGACGCGGGCCTCACGCCGATCGACGGCGAGGCCTGGCAGGCCGGCGTGCCGTTCGGGGCCGACGCAGTGCAGGCGCTGTTCGGCGGCGCGATCGTCAATTCGTCCGAGCAGCGCCCGGCGCTGCATCCCCGGCTGCGAGCGCCCGATGCGGACCTTCCCGACGCGTTCCGCGCATCGCGCCACCGGATGCTCGACCTGGCCGACCGGCTGCACCGCGGCGCCACGCCGATTCGCGACCTGGTCCACGTCGGCATCGGCGGCTCCGACCTCGGTCCCAGGCTGGTCGTCGACGTGCTGGACCCGAGCGACAGCGCCGTTCGCGTGCACTGGCGCTCCACACTCGATCACCGCGGCCTGGAGCGACTGCTGAGCGATCTCGATCCGCTGCAGACCGGCCTGGTAGTCGCCTCCAAGAGCTTCGGGACCCGCGAGACCCGGCTGCAGGCCGAAGCCGTACGGGGCTGGATGGGCGAGACCTGGGCCGAGCGGACCTGGGCGGCGACCGCGCGCGTCGACCGGGCCCGGGACTGGGGCCTGGCCGAGGATCACGTGCTGGCCTTCGATCCGGGCATCGGCGGCCGGTTCTCATTGTGGTCGCCGGTCGGCGTCTCGGCCGCGGCGAGGATCGGCCGGGCCCGGTTCGAAGCCCTGCTGAACGGCGCTCACCGGGCCGATGACGTCGTCCAGCGCACTCCGAGCGCATCGCTGGCCGGCCGGCTTGCCACCGCCATCGACCAGCTGACCCGAGTCCACGGCTTCTCGACGCTCGGGATCGTGTCCTACGCGCCCGGCCTGCGCCGGCTGGCCGAGTATCTTCAGCAGCTCGTCATGGAGAGCCTCGGCAAGCGCACCACGCCCGAAGGTGAGCCGGCACCGGGGCCGTCTTCGCCGCTGATCTTCGGCGGTGTCGGCACCGACCTGCAGCACGCCGTGTTCCAGGCGGTGCACCAGGGCCGGCAGCGACACCCGATGCTGCTGCTCGGCGAGCGTCCCGGTGACGACGACCCGCACGGGTTCGGCGTCGAGCAGGCCGCCAACCTGCTCGGCCAGGCGCGGACGTTGGCACTCGGGCGGACCGATGACGATCCGCAGAAGACCCTGCCGGGCGGAAACCCAGTCCTGATGCTGTGGGCGCGCCCGTTGGACGAGGTCGCGCTCGGTGAGCTGCTGGCCCATTTCGAACACGCCGTCTTCCTGCTCGGGCGGGCCTGGAACCTGAATCCGTTCGATCAGTGGGGCGTCGAAGAAGGCAAGCGCCAGGCCGACGCGTTCCGGACCGTGCTGCAGACCGCTTCAGACCCTCGGGATGCCCAATTCCAGGCGTTGATCGACTGGCTGCGAGGCTGACTCGGAGAGTGCAGGAAGGTGACACCCGGGCGCGCAGTTGTTATGGTGATGAAGCGCTGTCGGGCGAATCCGGCAGTATTGCGAAGCAGACCAGCGGCCGGCGAATTCGCCCGGCGCGAATCGAGTCGAGCCGCCAGCAACCCATGCACTCACAAGTCGATCCTCGGGCCACCGCAACGCACCGGTGTCTCAATGCTGCGCGCATCGTCCGCACGGCACGTGCCTGACGGATCGCGATCGCGGAGGCCGTCATCACTACACAACGCGCAAAGAAACGCACCGTTCGCCAGGACTTCGGCGACAACCCCGTCGAAGTCCGGGAGTCGGATCACTACCAGCAGGAATACGTCACGCAGTTCGTCGAGAAATGGGACGAACTCATCGACTGGGACGCCCGCTACGAAAGCGAGGGCGACTTCTTCATCCAGTTGCTCAAGGAGCGCGGCGCGAAGCGGGTGCTCGACGTCGCCACCGGCACCGGGTTCCATTCGGTGCGACTCATCGAAGAAGGCTTCGAGGTCTGCAGCGTCGACGGCTCGGCCGAGATGCTGGCCAAGGCCTTCGAGAACGGCAAGCGACGCGGCCATATCCTGCGGACCATCCAGGCCGACTGGCGCTGGCTGAACAGGGACGTTCATGCCAGCTACGACGCCGTGATCTGTCTCGGCAATTCGTTCAATCACCTGTTTTCCGAGCGCGATCGGCGCAAGACGCTGGCCGAGTTCTACGCCGTGCTCAAGCACGACGGTTGTCTGATTCTCGACCAGCGCAACTACGATGCGATCCTGGACGACGGGTTCTCGACCAAGCACAAGTTCTACTACTGCGGACACCAGGTCAGCGCCGAGCCCGAACACGTCGACGAGGGCCTGGCCCGCTTCAAGTACTCGTTCCCGGACGGTTCGACCTACTACCTGAACATGTGTCCGATCCGCCGCGACTACACCCGCGGCCTGATGCAGGACGTGGGTTTCCAGAAGATCGACACCTACGCCGACTTCGAAGACGAAGAAAGCGACGACAGCACGCCGGACTTCTACATCCACGTCGCCGGGAAGAAGTACCTGGGCGACCAGGACATTGCCGACCGCGGCGACAGCTCGATCGACGCCGGTTCGGACGCGCGCGACGAGTTCGATAGAGCGGAGTCGTCATGAGCGAACAGACGTATTCCGATGCCGTCGAGACCGCGCGGGAGTACTACAACAGCGCGGATGCCGACAATTTCTATTTCCACGTCTGGGGCGGCGAGGACATCCACGTCGGGTTGTACGCGGCCGAGGACGAGCCGATTGCCGAGGCCAGCCGTCGGACCGTCGAACGGATGGCCGAACGGGCCGGCGAGCTGTCGTCGGCCACCCGCGTGCTCGACCTGGGTGCCGGCTACGGTGGCTCGATGCGCTACCTGGCCGACACATTCGGCTGCCACTGCGTCGCGCTGAACCTGAGCGAAGTCGAGAACGAGCGCAACCGCCGGATGACCCTCGAGGCCGGCCTCGAGCGGCACATCGAGGTCGTCGACGGCGACTTCACCAGGCTCGACTTCAGCGACGGCAGCTTCGATCTCGTCTGGTCGCAGGACGCGATCCTGCACTCCGGCGATCGCAAGGCCGTCTGCGCCGAGGCCGCACGCGTGCTCAAGCCCGGCGGGCGGCTCGTCTTCACCGACCCGATGCAGACCGACGACGCCCCCGCCGACCGCCTGCAGCCGATCTACGACCGCCTCCTGCTCGACTCCCTGGCGTCTCCCGGGTTCTATCGCAACACGCTGGGCGCACTGGGGCTGCACGAACTCGCGTTCGACGAACACCCCGAGCAACTCGCGCGTCACTACACCCGCGTCCGGGAGGTCCTGGTCGAGAACGAAGAGACGCTCCGCGGCCGTGGCGTCAGCGCCGACTACATCGAGCGGATGGAGTCGGGCCTGACGCACTGGATCGAGGGTGCAGCGAAGGGGTTCCTGACCTGGGGGATCTTCGTGTTCGAGAAGCCGGCAGCCCAGCGTTGAGGCGACGGTCGATTCCTGCGTTACCCTTTATCGTTGATGCGTTCGCGGAGACCGTCGTGCGAATGTGCAAGAACGTACTCCTGATCGTCGCCCTGATCGGGCCCGTCGTGGTGGCAGCAGCCGAACCCGGCGTGCCGCTGGATGACCTCCGACTCTTCGACTCGTCGATCGGCTTTCGGGCGACGCTGTCGTCGTTCGAGCATCGCTGTGCCAGCGATGGCGACCGAGTCTGGTGCTGGGGCGACAACAATCATGGACAACTCGGGATCGGCGGTCGCGCCGGTGTCGATCTTGCCACGCCCGTGGCTTCGCTGCCGGCCGGTGTCGACGCCATTGCGGTCGGTGGCCTCCACAGTTGCGCCGTGACCGATGGCCGACTGTTCTGCTGGGGCGACAACGCGTTCGGACAGCTCGGCACCGGAGACCTTCAGAACCGTCCTCTTCCCGTCGAAGTCCTGCCCGGCGTCGCGTTCAACCAAGTGGAGGCAGGTGCTCGCCACACCTGCGCGGTCACGGTCGATGATCGGGTGCTGTGTTGGGGGTCGAACGCGTCCGGCCAGTCGGGCGATTCAATGAACGTTGCCTCGGTGATCGAGCCGATCGAAGTGATGCAGCGTATCGACGTGGCGCTTGCCCTGGGGGGCTCCCACAGCTGCGCGCTCTCGGGTGGCGTCGTCGAATGCTGGGGAGCCAACCTCCAGGGTCAGCTCGGCGATGGTGCCGTGCAGTCGAGGTCGGATCCGGTCCCTGTCGCAGCGCTGCCGGACGGCATCGAACGGATTGCAGCGGCGCGGAGCCATAACTGTGCGTCGGACGGCGAAACCATCTGGTGCTGGGGGGAAAATATCGATTCCCAGACCGGGCGGCTCTTCGACCCGGATGATGACGCTACACGACTCACGTCGCTCCCGAATCCCGTCGCTGGCATCGAAGGCCCGGTCGCCGACCTGGCCGTTGCAACCGATCAAAGCTGTGCTGCGGTCGAGGAGGCGATGTTGTGCTGGGGTCGTGTCGAAGACTGGCCGGCCGATCCGTCGGATCGGGCGGTCGAGCGCTGGCGTGCCTCCGCCGAGATCATGGCAGCTGCCGATCCGGATTGCGCGCTGGTCGAAGAGCAGGCCGTCTGCATCAACGGCACCGGCCGCGGTGATGTGCGGTCGGCGTTCCGTGCCGCGCGGGTCGATGGCCTCCGGCCGTTGTCGCTCGATACCATGCAGCGTGCCCGACTGATCGTCGGACCGGCCAACGGGTGTGCACAATACGGCCAGCGCGAGCTCCGCTGCTGGGGAGCGAACGGCTTCGGGCAGTTGGGACAGGGCCATTCCGACCCGGTGGCCGGCGCGGTGGACCTGGTGCTGCCGGGCGATCCAATCGTCCATGACCTGACCTTCGGGGTTGCGCACGCCTGCGCCGTCACCGATGCCGGATTGTTCTGCTGGGGCAATAATTTCTTCAACCAACTGGGGCTATCCGAACCCGAAGACCGGCTCGAACCGACCGCCATTCCGGTGGACATCGACCAGACCACCCGGGTCGTGGCCGGATTCGAGTTCACCTGTCTCTGGTCGCCCGGGATGACGACGATGCGTTGCTTCGGGGAATTTCCAGCGTCGATCGACGGCTCTGCGCCGCCTGAACAGCCGCGTGAAGTCGACTGGGGTCCGGGCGGATTGCTGGACCTGTCGGCCGGACGGGAGCACGCATGCGCACTGCTGGAGACCTCCAGTGAACCGGTTGTGAGATGTTGGGGGCGGATCAAGACCGAACCCGACAACGATGGTCCTCGGACCGTGCGCGATGTGGTGACCGGTTTGGCGGGCGTCGAGCGGCTATCCGGTCGAGGCTTCAGCCACTGTGCCCATTCATCCTCCGGCGTTGCATGCTGGGGGTTGGACCATACCCGCCAGGCCCTGCCTCGAGGCCCGAACCGCCCGCCGTTTCGCGTCGAACTCCCTCTCGGGGCTGCCTTTGAAGGCCGGGCCGAAGGGTTTTCCGTAGGCGGTCGACATGCCTGCGTGGCGGGTCGGACCGGCGAAACCCGCTGCATCGGTCTTCCGCTGGTCCAGGCCTGCAGTTTCGCCGAGGCGATCGGCGATATCGGTGGCGGTAGTGGTGTCGGGGGTTGCCTGGAAACCGAATTCACCGAGCTGAGCGACGACGACCTGGGCTGGCTGCCGATTGGGGGCCTGCCGTCGATCGAGGCCGATGCGATCGAGTCGGGAGATCAGTTCAGCTGCGCCCGGGTCGGCCGCTGGATCCGGTGCTGGGGTCGCGGGGCGGGGCGCGGTCTGGTCGAACCCGAGGTGTCGGGATCGCCGGCGCCGGTGCTGGAGGCCGCGGTGCTCGAACCGGCGGCGACGGTGGCCGTGGAGTTCGAACAAGCCGGTCGCTGCCCGGCGTTCCTTCTCTCGCGCGTCTCGCTGCTGGAACCCGACGCCGATCGAACGGCCGGCGCATGGGGTGCCGAAGTGTTCCTGCGCGAGGGCCGAACGCGGCTGCACGGGGGGCTGAATTTCGGCGGCTACGCCCATGCACAGGAAGCGGTTCCGGGGTTTGCCGCGTTCCGGATCGACAACGACCAGGACGCAGTACAGCGGGTGAATCTCGAGCTCCAGGGCGCGGGTGACCGGTTCGAAGTCGAAGTCTTCAGTAGCGTGCCGGGTAGCGGTTTGCGCGACCGTGTGTATTCGGAATCCCTGCTCCTTTCGGAACAGCCCTCGATACGGACACTGGCGCTGGGTGAAGGCTTTCACATCATTCGCCTGACGCCGGCCGAGGACGTCAGCGACCCCGCACTGTTTGTTGTCAGTGCGCAAACCGAGGCGCTGGACGGCGGCCCGGCTTCCTTCCGGTACGGGGCCGTCGTCGGCGGCTACCTCGACTCGGGGTTGCTCGGCTACACCGCACTTTGCACTGATGATGCACGAGAACTCGAAGTCCGGACTCAAGCCCGCAACGAGCGCGGACCTGTCGGAGCTGGAGACCTGCGGCTGGAAATCGAAAACCGCAGCACTGGCGAAGTCCTGTTCGACACATTGAACCAACCCTTGTCCGATCGACCGACGGTGCGGGAATGACAGCGGGCATGCCGGCCGCTATAATGCGCGGCTCCCCTGGAAAAGGAAAGGATCTGTAATCCTGCACCGAGGGTTCGAACCGAGGCCCTTCAGGGCCGAGCTCGCTGAAGCGCAGCTTCAGCCATCCCTCCCTCTCGCGATCCGCAGGATCGCCGGCCGGAGGCCGCCCCGTCGATCCGGGGCCTACAATTTGGAAAAGTTTCGGAGAGGTGCCGGAGTGGTCGAACGGGCTCGCCTGGAAAGTGAGTGTACGGTTTAACCCGTACCGAGGGTTCGAATCCCTCCCTCTCCGCCAAAAATGAAAAGCCCCGCCTCGTGCGGGGTTTTTCATTTTTACCGAAGAGGGGGACTACGGATGAGAACCCCGGTTCGAACCGAGCCGCGCAGCGGCGAGCTCGATGCGATCGGGCGCAGCCCGACTCGCACCCGCAGGGCAAGCGACGCAGTCGCGCCGTCCATCCCTCCCTCTCCGCCAAAAATGAAAAGCCCCGCCTCGTGCGGGGTTTTTCATTTTTATCGAAGAGGGGGACTATGGATGAGAACACCGGGTTCGAACCGAGGCCGCAGGCCGAGCTCGCTGGCGCGCAGCGCCAGCCATCCCTCCCTCTCGCGATCCGCAGGATCGCCGGCCCGAGTCGGTCTGTCAGCAGGAAGAAGCGAGCCATCACAAAAAGGCCCCGCACGTCGCGGGGCCTGTTCGGCAGCGGCATCGCCCGAAGGCCGGGCCGGGGTTCAATCGAGATCGAACCGATCCGCGTTCATCACCTTGGTCCAGGCGGCGACGAAGTCGCGCACGAACTTCTCGCGGTTGTCGTCCTGGGCATAGACCTCGGCGTAGGACCGCAGGATGGAGTTCGATCCGAACACCAGGTCGACCCGGG
>Ga0102938_10001190_pt1 | contig 19693 bp, 18 predicted proteins | sample SalPonR2_B_D2_MG_FD_84516 | JGI IMG/M metagenome (GOLD analysis project Ga0102938, IMG submission 84516) | Salt pond soil microbial communities from South San Francisco under conditions of wetland restoration - Salt Pond MetaG R2_B_D2_MG | ecosystem: Environmental > Aquatic > Marine >... | reverse complement strand
GACACCTTCACCGACCGTGGCGAGGGCGCCGCGCTGCGCACCAATGTCGGGGATGAATGCAAGGCCGCGATGATCGAGTTGCACGGTCAAGAGGCCTGGGATGAATCCGTCGCCCAGCAACAGGCAATCGACGATTCTGGCGGGGTGGATGAAAGCCATCGCCTGTCCCCCGAGGAAATCGCCGAACGCATCGCCGAGAAAGAGGCAAACGCCGCCCCCATCGGCACCGGTGTCGCCACGATCCTGCTGATCTCTGCGCTGGTCCTGGCTGTGGCGCGTGGGGTGATGCCGTCGGCACCACCCAAACCGCTGCTGATCGGGGCGCTTGGGGTGGTTCTGGCCCTTCTGGCCGATATCCTGCTGATCGCGCCCTCGACCAGTTCGGGGGTGTCGCTGGTGATCCTGGCCATTCCCTATGCCTTGGCGTTCTATGGCTGTGTTCACGCCGCGGGGCGTTTGGCCAAGAACGATATGATCCGCGTGGTCTTTCCGCCGCTCGTCCTGATCGTTGCCGTGCTGGGGTCGATCCTCGGCGGCATCACCAACCCGACACCGGCCGCGGCGCTTGGTGCGGGCGGGGCAATCATGCTGGCGGCCTATCGCCGGCTGAAGGATCTGGACCGTTCCGGCATGGTGATCATCTGGTCCACCTTCGCCATCGTGGTGGCGATCCTGCTGGGCATCAATTTCGACCTGCGGATCACGCGCGATGACGTCCCGCTGGAAAGCTGGTTCGCCTTCATCGGCGCTTACGCCGCCTATCTCTATGCGGTGTTCGGGCTGCTGTTTTCGTGTTGGGTGCTGTTCACCGGCGGCATCCTGACGCCTGTCGTGCGCGAAACCGCGAAGGTCACGTCGATGGTTTTCACCATCCTGATCGGTTCGCAATTGCTGAACCTCGTGGTGATCTCTTTCGGGGGCGAGCATTACATCCAGCAATTCCTGCGCAGCTTCGACAACGAGTACAAGGTCTTCCTGATCGTGATGCTGGTGCTGTTCATCCTGGGGTTCGTGCTGGATTTCCTCGAGATCATCTACATCGTGGTCCCGATCGTCGGGCCGGTGATCTATGGTGGTACCTTCGATCCCAAATGGGTGACGATCATGATCGCGGTGAACCTGCAGACCAGCTTCCTCACGCCACCATTCGGCTTTGCGCTGTTCTATCTGCGAGGGGTTGCGCCAAAGGAGGTCACGACCGGCCATATCTATCGTGGCGTGGCGCCCTTCGTGCTGATTCAGGTGGTGGGGCTGGCACTTCTTTGGTTCTTCCCTGAGATCGTCACCATCGTGCCGTCCCTGATCGGAAACTGATGCGCGCGCCCTGCTTGCGGGGCGCGTGGCGCTAGCGCAGCAATTCGCGCATGCCGCGGTCGATCCCGTCCAGGGTCATGGGCATCATGCGCCCCTCGAAGATGTCGGCGATCATGCGGATCGAATGCGTGTAACCCCATTGCCTTTCGGGGATCGGGTTGATCCAGACATGGGCGGGCCATTGCGCGCGGGCGCGCTCCAGCCAGACCTGTCCGGCCTCGGGGTTCCAGTGCTCGTTGGCGCCGCCCGGATAGGCGACCTCGTAGGGGCTCATGCTGGCGTCGCCCACGAAGATGCATTTGTAATCCGACCCATAGGTGTGCAGCACATCCCATGTCGGTGTCTGCGCATCCCAGCGGCGGTTGTTGTCGCGCCACACGCCCTCGTAGAGGCAGTTGTGGAAATAGTAATATTCCAGGTGCTTGAACTCGGCGCGCGCCGCGCTGAACAGTTCCTCGACTACCTTGATATGCGGGTCCATCGACCCGCCCACATCGAGAAACAGCAGCACCTTGATGGCGTTGCGCCGCTCTGGACGGGTCTGCACGTCAAGATAGCCATGCTCGGCGGTGGCGCGGATCGTGCCATCAAGGTCCAGCTCGTCATGCGCGCCGTCGCGCGCCCATTGGCGCAACCGCTTAAGCGCGATCTTGATGTTGCGCGTGCCCAGCTCGACGCTGTCGTCGAGATTGCGGAATTCCCGCTTGTCCCAGACCTTGACGGCGCGCTGGTGGCGCGACTTGTCCTGACCGATGCGCACGCCTTCAGGGTTGTAGCCATAGGCGCCGAAAGGCGAGGTGCCGGCGGTCCCGATCCACTTGTTGCCGCCCTGGTGGCGCTTTTGCTGTTCGCGCAGCCGTTCCTTGAGGGTCTCCATCAGCTTGTCAAAGCCGCCAAGCGCCTCGATTTCGGCTTTTTCTTCCGCGCTCAGGTGCTTTTCGGCCATTTTCTCTAGCCAGTCGGCGGGCAGATCGACCGCATCCAGCACGTCCTGTGCCGAAAGCGCCTCGAGCCCTTCGAAAGAGGCGGCGAAGGCGCGGTCGAAACGGTCGATCATGCGCTCGTCCTTCACCATCGCGCTGCGGGCGAGATAATAGAACCCCTCAAGATCGTAGGTGACCAGATCGGCGCTCATCGCTTCGAGAAAGGTCAGGTATTCACGCAGGCTGACGGGAACACCGGCCTTGCGCAGGTTTTCGAAGAAGGGCAGGAACATGCGCGCCGCCTCAGATAGAGGAGCGGTGGATGAACAGTGTGATGAACAGACCTGCCAGCGCAAAGACAAGCGCATAGACGAAGGCGTATTGCAGGATGTCGGCCAGGCGCCCCTTACGGCGCTTGGCGATCAATGCGCCGGTGACGGCGCCCAAGATGGCTCCCAGAATGACGATCATGTGCCTGCGCTACCTGTTCGATCCCTTCAACGGGCTGAGCATCGCGACCTCGCGCAGTTTCGCGCGCACGGCCCAATCCGCTCCGAACCCGTAACGTGCCCAGCCCAGACTGTCCAGACGAACCGCCTGCGCCTCGGCGACGCGGCCGGTCATGTCCAGCGCCTCGGCGCGCAACATCATGAGCGAGGCCAGAAGCGCGGCATTCTCGTGCTGTTCGGCTGTGGAGAGGTAGGGATTGACCAGCAACAGCGCCTCGGCGCCCCGTCCCTGGCTCAGCGAATAGGCGGCAAGCTGCGACGCGGCGTAAGCGCGGTGCAACCGGGTGCCGGGGCTGCGTTCATAATACTGATCGGCGATCAGGAATTGCTGCTGCGCCAGATCCGGGTCAATCGATTGCGACAGCCTGCCAAGGGCAAAATGGCTGAAGCCCCGGCGATGGTCCTGCCACCCCATGACCTGGGCGATATGGACAGCCTCGCGCGCGGCTTCGCGGCGTTGCGCCGGACGTGTGCCAGGTCCGAGGGCGGCCTGAACGGCGTCAACCCATGCGCGCGGCGTCGAGCCGGGATATTGCGCAGCACGGCTTTCACCCGCCGGATTGAGACGGGACAGGATCCCCGGCAGCTGCGCCGCGACCTGCGTGCGCGTCATGCCCGAACGCAGCTCGGGCGAATAATAGGCGCGCAGGATCAGCATGTCGAAACCGGTCAGCACCGCATGCACGTTGTCATCGTTGAAGACGGAATCGGGCAAGCGGTAAAGATCGTTCAGCGGGCCAAGCGCCTGTGCGACCTCTTCGTGGAGGCAGTCGCGCACTTCCTGCGGCGAGGAATCGTTGGGGATGAAGACCGCCAGCTTTTCGCGTTTGGTCAGCATGCTCCAGTTTGTGGCACGGCTGAGGCGGGCCGCCCGGTATTGCGACAAGCGCGATATGTTTGGCACCACGAAACAGGCCGCCTTGGGCAGGTGACGGCGAATATCGGAACGCGTCACCGACTCGATTGTGATATTCGCGTCACCCGATTGCACGCGGCTGATGTCGATCCCGGCCTCGCTGCGCAGGCGATGCAGCAGACGGTTTAGATCGGGAATGAGTGTGGGCGGCGGCGCACCGGTCACGCGCACGGTGATCGGCTGTTCGAAACGGGTGAAATAGGGCAAGTTGCGGCCCGATTCCAGTTGGAAGGTCAGGTCCATGAAATCGCGCTGGATGTCGCGATTTGAACGCAGGACCGGCGTCGGCCGTGGCGCGGTGAATGACTTCATCGCCGGCATTGTGCTGGATTCATGTGTTGCCGCGCGTGACGGCATTTCACTGGACGGGCCGGGCGCACAGGCCCCCAGCAGAAAACTTGCAAACAGAACGATGCGGCGCATATGCCCCCCGAAACCTATTGAACTCACAGTCGACAACACACAGGCAGAACCTGCCTGTGCAACATGGCCTCCGTGCAACCTGAAGCCGCCGGGGGATTGCGGACAACTGACACGGACTTGCTGTCGTGGGTAAGGAAGCTTGGAGGCAAAACTGTGGCCGGCTTCACGCTCCACGGCACCCCGGCTGGGGTTTTGCGAAAAGAGCCGTGAAAACAAAGCCATGCAGGGTCTCGCCTGGGTTAACGGGAGCGCCGCGCCATGAAGGCGAGTCGCTCGAAAAGATGCACGTCCTGTTCGTTTTTCAAAAGCGCGCCGTGCAATCTGGGCAGCGCATCGGCGCCATCCCGCTTGAGATCATCCGCATCGAGATCCTCGGCCAGCAGCAGTTTGAGCCAGTCCAGAACCTCCGAGGTCGAGGGTTTCTTCTTCAGCCCCGACTGGTCGCGGATCTCGTAGAACTGCGTCAGCGCCGTGGTCAGAAGCTGCTCCTTGATGCCCGGATGATGGACATCGACGATCCGTTTCATCGTCTCGAGATCGGGGAAACGGATGTAGTGGAAGAAACAGCGCCGCAGGAACGCATCGGGCAGTTCCTTTTCATTGTTCGAGGTGATGATCACGATCGGCCGGTGGCGCGCACGCACCGTCTGACCGGTTTCATAGACGTGAAACTCCATCCGGTCGAGTTCCTGAAGGAGGTCATTGGGGAATTCGATATCGGCCTTGTCGATCTCGTCGATCAGCAGAACCATCTTTTCATCCGCCTCGAAGGCCTGCCAGAGCTTGCCCTTGCGGATGTAATTGCTCACGTCATGGACCCGCTCATCGCCCAGCTGGCTGTCGCGCAACCGCGAGACCGCGTCATATTCATAAAGCCCCTGTTGCGCCTTGGTGGTGGATTTGATGTTCCACTCGATCATCTTCAGGCCCAGCCCCTGCGCCACCTGCCGGGCAAGCTCGGTCTTGCCCGTGCCGGGCTCGCCCTTGACCAGCAGCGGTCGCTCCAGCGTTACTGCCGCGTTCACGGCCACGGTCAGGTCGCCGGTCGCGACATAGGAGTCCGTCCCCTCGAATTTCATATCGTTTTCAATCCTTTTTGCGATCTGGTCTGCGGCTGAACTTTGCACATTAAGCTGATCGGCAAAACACATCAATGCAGCGTGATTGCCTAGTGACATTCCTATTCTCGGGGTGTAATCCCTGCGCCGAGGGTGCGCCACGATCTGAGGAGATTACGATGCCAGACGTTGGCCTGGATGAGGAAAGCACGATGAAAGCCGAAGTCTTTCTGCCCGAGGATTACCGACCGGCCGAAGATGAACCGTTCATGAACGAGCGGCAATTGGAATATTTTCGCAGGAAATTGGTCAACTGGAAGAACGATCTTCTTGAAGACAGCCGCGACACGATCGAGGGGCTTCAGGATGGCACGCGCGCTATTCCCGACGTCGCCGACCGTGCCAGCGAAGAGACCGATCGCGCGCTGGAATTGCGCACGCGCGACCGCCAGCGCAAGCTGGTCACCAAGATCGACGCGGCGCTGCGGCGAATCGAGAATGGCGAATACGGCTATTGCGAAGTGACGGGTGAGCCGATCAGCCTCAAGCGTCTGGATGCGCGCCCGATCGCCACCATGACGCTCGAGGCACAGGAACGCCATGAGCGGCGCGAGAAGGTTCATCGCGACGATTGATATCGTTCCCGACAAGAAATCATTGATTTACAGGCGCCGGGGCTTTCGCTCCGGCGTTTTTCGTTCCATGACAACGCCATGAGTCTGTCTGGGATGAACATACTTGTGATCGGTGCGGGGATCGGCGGTCTGGCGGCGGCGCGGGCGCTGGCGCTGCGCGGGGCGGATGTGACCGTGATGGAGCAGGCACCCGAGATCACCGAGGTCGGCGCCGGGCTACAGATCAGCCCCAACGGGTTCGTGGTGCTCAAGGCGCTTGGCCTTGGCGATGCGATCAAGGCGCGCGCGATCGAGGCGCGCGCGGTATGTCTGAATGATTATAGCGGTCGCCAAGTGGTGCGCCTCGATCTGTCGCGACATGGATTGTCGGATTATTTCTTTGTCCACCGCGCCGACCTGATCGACATCCTGGCCGAGGGCGCGCGCGCTGCGGGCGTCCGGCTGCGCCTGTTGCAGAAGGTCGCATCGGTGACGCCGGGCACGCGCCCGCGCGTCGATCTTGCCAATGGCGCCTCGCTTTCGGCGGATCTCGTGATCGGTGCGGACGGGCTGCATTCCAAGGCGCGCGAGGCCCTGAACGGGCGTGTCGCGCCGTTCTTCACCCGCCAGGTGGCCTGGCGGGCGGTGATTCCCGAGGACGGATCTCCCCCACCCGAGGCGCAGGTCTATATGGGGCCACACCGGCATCTGGTCAGCTATCCGCTGCGCGACGGGCGGATGCGTAATATCGTTGCCGTGCAGGAGCGCGCCGCCTGGGCCGCCGAAAGCTGGTCACAGGAAGACGACCCGCTCGCAATGCAAGCCGCCTTCGGTGACTTCTGCCCCGAGGCGCGCGCGTTGCTGGCACGGGTCGAACGGGTGAACCTCTGGGGGCTTTTTCGCCATCCGGTCGCCGGGTCCTGGCATGGTGGCGGCGTCGCCATCATGGGGGATGCCGCGCATCCCACCTTGCCCTTCATGGCACAAGGTGCCTGTATGGCGCTTGAGGATGCCTGGGTGCTGGCAGATACGCTCGCAGGGCAGGGCGGCGAAACCGAGGGCAGGCTGGCCGCCTATCAGGCGCGGCGCCAGAACCGGACCCGCCGCATCGTCGATGCCGCCAATGGCAATGCCTGGAAATACCACCTCTCGTTCAAGCCACTCAGATGGGCCGCCCATTCGGCGATGCGCCTTGGTGGCACGCTGGCGCCCGAGCGCATGCTGCGCCAGTTCGAGTGGATTCACGGTCATGACGTGACGACCGCCGCGCGGTCCTGATCCGGGCGACTCAGGCCTCGTCGTCAAGCGTGATCCAGATCGGAACGTGATCCGAGGGCTTTTCGCGCCCGCGGACTTCCTTGTCGATCTGGCAATCGCTCAGCAGGTCGGCGGCCTGCGGGCTGAGCAGGAAATGGTCGATTCGGATGCCGTCGTCGCGGTTCCACGCCCCGGCCTGGTAATCCCAGAACGTATAGTGACCGGGTCCCTGATGACGGGCGCGGAAGGCTTCGGTGAAACCGAGATTCAGGATCCGGCGATAGGCCGCGCGGCTGTCGGGCAGGGCCAGCGCATCCTTGGCCCAGGCTTCGGGGCGCTTGGCATCCTCGTCCTGGGGAATGATGTTGTAATCGCCCGCCATCAGAAACGGCTCTTCGCCGCGCAGCAATTCCTCGGCGCGGTGCTTGAGCCGCGCCATCCAGGCAAGCTTGTAGTCGTATTTCGGCCCCGGCGCGGGGTTGCCATTGGGCAGGTAAAGCCCACAGACCCGCAGCGCGATGTGATCGCCAATCACCGTGGCCTCGATCCAGCGGGCCTGCTCGTCGCTGTCGTCGCCGGGCAGCCCGCGGGTGACATCCTCAAGCGGCAGTTTCGACAGGATCGCCACGCCGTTGAACCCCTTCTGGCCGTGGGTTTCCACGCGGTAGCCGCGGTCTTCGATCATTTCGCGGGGGAAATTCTCGTCGATCGACTTGATCTCCTGCAACAGCGCCACATCGGGCTGCGCCTCGTCCAGCCAGTCCAGCAGAGCCTGCGCGCGGGCCTTGATCCCGTTGATGTTGAAACTGGCGATCTTCATGTCGGCGCGTCCCCCTTGGCTGCGCGGACTCTATCGCGCAGCATGGGGCGCATGACAAGAGAGCGGTCAGGTATTCGCCTTGAAATCATCCTGCAAAAGGATCAGAAACGCCGTTTAACCAACTGGTTACATTGCAAAAGACGTTCCACACCCGCAGGAGCTGCTGGCATTGGGGTTTTCGATCGTGAACCGCGCGCCGATCAGTTCCTCGGAAAAGTCGATCACTGCCCCTTCAAGGAACGGCAACGAGACACTGTCCACGACAACCTTTTGCCCGCCGCCTTCAAGGATAAGGTCATCATCGGCGGGCTGATCCAGCCGGATATCATACTGAAACCCCGAACAGCCGCCACCCTCGACGGCGACGCGCAGGGCCTGACCCTGATCGCCCGCGCCGATCTCGGCCAGCCGGGCAAAGGCACGCTCGGTCACTTTCGGGGGCAATTGCATGACGATCTCCTGACGGTTCCGTTGTCTCGCGCTTTGCAATATATGGGTTGCGGAAACAGGCGACAAGGATAGCCGACATGCAAATGCCCTACGCCTCGGATCCGGCGCACACGCGCGGTCGCCTGGTGGCCGAGGATGAAAGCGCGTTCCGCTCCTGTTATCAGCGCGACCGCGACCGGATCATCCATTCCAGCGCGTTCCGTCGGTTGAAGCACAAGACGCAAGTGTTCGTCGAGCATGAGGGCGATTATTTCCGCACCCGTCTGACCCATTCGATCGAGGTCGCACAGGTGGCGCGCACCATCGCCGGGGCGCTTGGCCTCAATCAGGAGCTGACCGAGGCCGTCGCGCTGGCGCATGATCTCGGGCACACGCCCTTTGGCCATACCGGCGAGGATGCGCTCGATGCGATGATGCAGCCCTATGGCGGGTTCGATCACAACGCGCAGACCGTGCGGATCGTGACCGCGCTGGAGCGCCACTATGCCGAATTCGACGGGCTCAATCTTACATGGGACACGCTGGAAGGGATCGCCAAGCATAACGGCCCGGTTACCGGCGTGCTGCCCTATGCGCTGGCCGATTACGATGCGCGCCACGATCTGGAACTGCACACCCATGCCAGCGCCGAGGCGCAGGTCGCCGCATTGGCCGATGACGTGGCCTATAACAATCACGACCTGCATGACGGCCTGCGCGCGCGGCTTTTCGATGAGGCCGAGATCGAGGCCCTGCCGATCATCGCCGATTGCTATGGCGAAGTGGATCGCAAATATCCCGGGCTTGATCCGTATCGGCGCCGCCACGAGGCGCTACGCCGGGTCTTCGGGGTGATGGTGGGCGACGTGATCGAGACCTCGCGGCGCGAACTGGTCGATATCGCGCCCAACACTGCGAACGAGGTGCGCCATCTGGGGCGCCCGGTGATCCGTTTTTCCGATGCGATGTGGAGTGATCTGCAGCAGATCCGCGATTTTCTTTTTACCCGCATGTATCGCGCGCCCTCGGTGATGGCGATGCGTGCCAAGGTGACTTGCGTGGTGGAGGAATTGTTCCCCTTCTACCTCGAAAAGCCCGAGCACCTTCCGGACCGTTGGCGCAATGATGTCGAGGCCGCTCAGGACCGGACCGCGCTTGCCCGGCTGGTCGGTGATTACATCGCCGGAATGACTGACCGCTTCGCGCTGCAACAGCACGCGCGGCTTTTGGGTGGCCCCGGCGGGGCAGGGGCATGGGGAGACACTTGAATAATGGCAATGGGAACCTTGGCTGACGGGGCGTTGAACCCGGTTATAAGTTTTGCGCTGGTCGGCGCGCTTGGCGTCGGGGCGCAATGGGTGGCGTGGCGGCTGCGCATGCCCGCCATCGTGCTGATGCTGCTTGCGGGCCTGCTGGTCGGTCCGGTCCTTGGCATCTTTGACCCGGCGCGCGATATCGGGCCTTTGATGGGGCCGATGATCTCGCTTGCGGTGGCGATCATCCTCTTTGAGGGCGGCATGACCCTGAGCGTGCACAGCTTGCGTGGGGCGGCTGAGGGTGTGAAACGGCTGGTTTTTCTGGGCGCGCCGATTGGCTGGCTTTTATCGTCGCTGGCGCTGCATTACGTGGCGGGGCTGGGCTGGGCCTCTTCGGCGGTGTTTGGCGGCATCATGATCGTGACCGGCCCCACGGTGATCGCGCCGCTGCTGCGACAGGCGCGCCTCAAACGTCGCCCCGCGCAGCTCTTGCAGTGGGAGGCGATCGTCAACGATCCCATCGGCGCTTTGGCGGCGGTGCTGGCCTTCGAGGTGGTGCTGGTGCTCAATACAGCGGAAACCATGGGCGTCGCCGCATGGGACATCACGCGCGGCATCGTGCTGGCCTCGGGGCTCGGTGTTGCCGGGGGCTGGATCATCGCGGAATCCTTCCGCCGGGCATGGGTGCCCGAATTCATGAAAGTGCCGGTTCTCTTCGCGCTTCTTCTCGGGGTTTTCGCGCTGTCGGATTCGGTGCTGCATGAAAGCGGGCTGCTGGCGGTGACGGTGATGGGCATCTGGATCGCCAATGCCGATCTGCCCAGCTATACCGAACTGCGCCGCTTCAAGGAACATGCCACGATCCTGCTGGTGTCGGGGGTCTTCATCCTGCTGGCCGCGAACATGAAATTCGAGACGCTGGCGATGCTGGACTGGCGCGCCGCGGCTTTTGTGGCTGCGGTTGTGCTGCTGGTGCGTCCGCTGACAGTGCTGATCTCGCTTCTGGGCACAGCGCTGCCGATCCGCGAGCGGCTTCTGGTGGGCTTTACCGGGCCGCGCGGCGTGGTTCTGGTGGCGGTGGCGGGGCTTTTCGCCGAACGGTTGGTGGCCTCGGGCATCGAGGATGCCGCACTGCTGACGCCGCTGGCCTTTGCGCTGGTGGCGGCGACGGTGGTGCTGCACGGGTTTTCTCTTAGGCCGATGGCGCGGGCGCTCGGGCTGGCGGGGGCGGCGATTCCCGGCGTGATCTTTGTGGGTGGTTCGCGCTTTGCGGCCGCCTTTGCCGAGTCGCTGCGCGATCTTGAGGTGCCGGTCCTGATTGCCGATGCCAACCGCGCCCGGCTGCGTTCGGCGCGCGAGGCCGGGCTGCCTGTATTCTTCGGAGACATCCTGTCCGAGGCGGCTGAACACGGTGTCGAGATCATGAGCTACGGACAGGTTCTGGCGGTCAGCGACAACGATGCCTACAACACCCTGGTCGCCACCGACCTCGCCCCGGAATTCGGGCGCGAAAGCGTATTCCAGATCAAGCGCACCAAGCAGGAAAGCCGCCGTCACGCGCTGCCCCCCACGCTTGGCGGGCGCACCATCGCGGGTGAACTCACCTATTACGAGATCGCCAGCAAGATGAACGAAGGCTGGAACGTACGCAAAACCCGTCTCTCCGAGGATTTCGATTTCGAGGCCTGGCGCGCGCGAAATCCCGATGCGATCCCTCTGGCCGAATATGACGAGGGCAGCGGCCTTCGCCTGATCCAGGCCGATGAGGCCCCGCGCAAGACCTCGGGCATTCAGCTTTTGTCCTTTGGACCCGCCAAAAGCGACGACGTGAAAAATGGCGGCCCGGCGAACGGAACGACGGGCGCGACAAATGGTGAAAGTTGATCCCGGAGCCTTGCAGTGTTAACGATTTGCCGGTTGGTGGGATATGAGTGCCTTTGGTGCCTGGACGTGAATTCTCTGGTCAGACCGTTCTGATCGCTGCAGCAGGCTGTGAACAGGGCGTGGCCCTGGGTCACGCTTTCTGCGCTGCGGGCGCGCGAGTGGTGCTGGTGGATCGTGACGAGACACGCATCATCGAGATGGCGACCTTGGCGCGCGACCAGATCGAACCGCTCGCGCTTGATCCGCTGCGCCCGGACCTCTGCCGCCGCTTGGGCGAAATATGGGCCGATGAGCCCCTTGCGGCGCTGATCCATCTGCAACCGGTGCGCCACCCCGAACGCATCGGCGCCACGGTGGCCGCAATTCCGGCGCTGACACGCGATTTGGCAGGCGCGTTGCGCGCCGGGCAGGGCAGTGTTCTGACGCTGTTCGCTGCACCCAATGCGCTGGCTGGGGTCGACCGGCAATTGTTCGACCAGGCCCTGTCGGCCCTGCCCGGAACGCTGCAGGGCAAGCTGGGCGCGCGCGGCATCCGGGTGAATGCCCTGCGCCTGCCCGCAACGCGCAGTGAAAGCGTGTCTGATGAGGACCTGATTGCCACCTCGATGTTCCTGTGCGGAGCGCGGGGCAGGGCGGTCAGCGGGGCGTTGTTGCCGCTTCAGGCGCGTTGCGATTGACGCGCGCCGCTGCGGTGGTAAACCGGCGCCCGACGCAAAAGGAATGATCTGATGAATTTGTTCACCGAAATCCACGCGCTGGTTCTCGAGGCGCTGTCCGCGCTCGAAGCCGAGGGCGCTCTGCCCGCCGGGCTCGATTTCGCGAATGTCACCGTTGAACCACCCCGCGATCCGGCGCATGGCGACATGGCAACCAATGCCGCGATGGTGCTGGCCAAGCCCGCTGGCCGCAAACCGCGCGACATCGCCGAGGCCCTCGCCACGCACCTGTCGGGCGATGCGCGCATCCAAAGCGCCGAAGTCGCCGGGCCGGGTTTTCTCAACCTGCGGCTGGCCGATGGCGTCTGGCACGCGGTCCTGCGCGAGGCCCTGCAACAGGGCGGCGATTTCGGGCGTTCGACCCTTGGCGCGGGTAAATCCGTGAATGTCGAATATGTCAGCGCCAACCCCACCGGGCCGCTGCATGTGGGCCATACGCGCGGCGCGGTCTTTGGCGATGCGTTGGCCAGCCTGCTGGATTTCGCAGGCTACAAGGTCACGCGGGAATATTACATCAATGACGGCGGCGCGCAGGTCGATGTGCTGGCGCGCTCGGTCTACCTGCGCTACCTTGAAGCGCACGGGCAGGCCGTCGCCTTCGAGGATGGCACCTATCCGGGCGACTACCTGATCGCCGTGGGCGAGGCCCTGAAAAACGAGGTCGGCGACGCCTATGTCGATCAGCCCGAGGCGGTCTGGCTGGCCGAGGTGCGCAGTTTCGCCACCGAAGCCATGATGGAACTGATCCGTGAGGACCTGAAGGCGCTTGGCGTCGAGATGGACGTGTTCTTTTCGGAAAAATCGCTCTATGGCACCGGGCTGATCGAAGAGGCGCTGAAGGCGCTCGAGGACAAGGGTCTGCTCTATGAAGGCGTGCTCGAGCCGCCAAAGGGCAAGACCCCCGAAGATTGGGAGCCGCGCCAGCAAACCCTGTTCCGCTCGACCGAGCATGGCGACGACGTGGACCGCCCGGTCAAGAAATCCGACGGCAGCTGGACCTATTTCGCCCCCGATATCGCCTATCACTACGACAAGGTGCAGCGCGGTTTCGATGTGCTGATCGACGTGTTCGGCGCCGATCACGGTGGCTATGTCAAACGCATGAAGGCCGCCGTTTCGGCGCTGACCGACGGGCGCGTGCCGCTCGACATCAAGCTGTGCCAGCTGGTCAAACTTTACAAGAACGGCGAGCCATTCAAGATGTCCAAGCGCGCGGGCACCTTCGTGACGCTGCGCGACGTGGTCGATCAGGTCGGCCCGGATGTGACCCGTTTCGTCATGCTGACCCGCAAGAACGACGCGCCGCTGGATTTCGACTTCGACAAAGTCCTCGAACAATCCAAGGACAATCCGGTCTTTTACGTCCAATACGCGAATGCGCGGGTGAACTCGGTTCTGCGCAAGGCGCGCGAGGCAGGGATCGATGTGGATGACGCCACGCTGGCGGGTGCCGCGCTCGAGACCCTGACCCACGACGCCGAACTCAGCGTTGCGCGCAAACTGGCCGAATGGCCACGCCTCGTCGAGATCGCCGGGCGCAGCAACGAACCCCATCGCGTCGCCTTCTATCTCTATGATCTGGCGTCGGAACTTCATGCGCTGTGGAACCGGGGCAATGACGAACCCGCCCTGCGCTTCCTGCAAGAGGACGATCCGGTCACAAGCCAGTCCAAAATCGCGCTTGTCCGGGCCGTGACCGTTGTTATTTCCGCAGGTCTTGGTATTCTTGGCGTAACTCCGGCCGAGGAAATGCGGTAAAAACCGCGCAATGCGCCGGGGGCGGCAGTAAAGAACCCCGGCGGCCAAGTATCGCCGGTGCGAGAGCGAGGCGAGACATGGCAGAGATGCAGGGCGCGCAGCCGGGTGCTGCGCCGGAGCAGGGCAACAGGATTGCAGGATTGACCAACCTTGCGGGGGCGGCGGTGTCGCTGATGCTGATCGTCGGGGTCGGTGTCTGGGGCTACAAGCTCTTGGTGCGCGATGTCAGCGGCGTGCCGGTCGTGCGCGCCGCCGAAGGTCCGCTGCGGGTTCAACCCGAGGATCCCGGCGGGCGGCAGGCCCTCAATCAGGGCCTGTCGGTGAACGCCGTCGCCGCCGATGGAACAACCGAGGAACCCGCCGATCGCCTCATGCTGGCGCCCAAACCGCTGGATCTGACGCTTGAGGACGCACCTGCCAGCGAATTGGCTGCAGCGCGCCCCAAGTCGAAACCGGAACCCGAACCAACCGCCGAAGCGACCCCGCGCGCCGAAGTCGGCGAACCTGCGCCGACGGCGGATCAGCCGGTGCAACTGGCCGCGGTCGATGCGCTTGCCACCGAGCTCACCGATCAGGGCGAGCTTGCCGAAGCGGCCAGTGTCGAGCCCGCCGACGGCTCTACCCCGCAAGCCGAGGCCGAGCCGGAGGCCACACAAGAACCCGCCGTCGAGGCCGCCATCGCCGAGGCGCTGCGCGTCGAAGGCGGGATCGGGCGCTCGCTGCGCCCGCAATTGCGCCCCGTCTCGCTTGGGCAGCAGCCCCGCCAACAGAGCGCCGCCGTCGCATCCGCTCAAAGCGGGCCGCGCGATATCGACCCCGAGGCGATCCCGGCAGGCACCCGCCTTGCGCAGCTTGGCGCCTTTGAATCCGCCGACATCGCCCGACAGGAATGGAAACGCCTGGATGGGCGTTTCGGTGAATATCTCGAAGGCAAGGATCGCGTGATTCAAAAGGCGCAAAGCGGCGGGCGAACTTTCTACCGCCTGCGCGCGATTGGCTTTGACGATCTGAGCGATGCGCGCCGCTTCTGTTCGGCGCTTGTGGCGGAAAATGCCGAATGCATCCCGGTGGTGACCCGTTGAGCCGCCATTTCGGGGCCTCGATCCTTGATGCCGAAGGGCTGCGGCTGAGCGCCGACGAGAAACGGCTGTTTGCGGATGCCGATCCCTTCGGTTTCATCCTGTTCGCGCGCAATATCGACACGCCCGATCAGGTTCGGGCGCTTTGCGCCGAAATGCGCGATGCCGTGGGCCGTGATGCGCCCATCACCATTGATCAGGAAGGCGGGCGCGTGCAGCGCCTGCGCGCGCCGCTATGGCGCGACTGGCCCGCGCCGCTTGACCATGTGGCGGCGGCCGGGGCCGCGGGCGAAGAGGCGATGTATCTGCGCTATCGCCTGATCGCCGCTGAACTGCATGATCTGGGGATCGACAGCAACTGTGCGCCGCTCGTCGATGTGGCCGGTCCCGAAACCCATGATTTCCTCAGGAACCGCTGCTATGGCTGCGACCCTGACACGGTGGCGCGCATGGGGCGCGCGGTGGCGGATGGGTTGCTCGCCGGTGGCGTCCTGCCGGTGCTCAAGCATATCCCCGGGCATGGCCGCGCGCAGGTTGACAGCCATCTCGACCTGCCCGTGGTCGATGCCGTCCAAGCCGATCTGAGCAAGGTCGATTTTGCGCCCTTCCGCGCGCTCAACGACCTGCCGATGGGGATGACCGCGCATTTGGTCTATAGCGCCATCGACCCGCGTGCGGCGACGCTTTCGCCCGTGATGATGCGCCTCATCCGCGACCAGATTGGCTTCGACGGGCTGATCATGACCGATGATATCTCGATGAAGGCGCTCAAGGGCTCGCTGGCGGAAACTGCCCGCGCCGCGCTTGATGCGGGATGCGATGTGGTGCTGCATTGCAATGGCACGCTGGACGAACGCGCCGCCGTTGCCGACGCCTCAGGGCGCCTCTCACCAGAGGGTCAGGCCCGCGCTGAACGCGCATTAGCCGCACGGCGCGATCCCGACGAGGTTGACATTCCCGCACTTGAGGCAAAGCTTGACGCGCTGACAAACGGGCGCGGTGATGGTTGAAGATGAATTCGAGGAAGGTCAGGCACGGGTCGTTCCCGTGTCCGAACGTGTGGCCGCCGAGGCGCTGATCGTCGATATTGACGGGTTCGAAGGCCCGCTCGACGTACTGCTGACGCTTGGGCGCACGCAGAAGGTCGATCTGCGCAAGGTCTCGATCCTCGAGCTTGCGCGCCAATATCTGGCCTTTGTGGATCAGGCCAAGCAACTGCGCATCGAACTGGCCGCCGATTACCTGGTGATGGCCGCCTGGCTCGCCTTTCTCAAATCACGCCTTCTGTTACCACCCGATCCCACTGAAGAGGGACCTTCGGGCGAGGAAATGGCCGCGCATCTGGCCTTTCAGCTCGAACGCCTTCAGGCAATGCGCGAACATGCCGCTATGCTGATGGCGCGCGACCAGCTGGGCCGAGATTTCTTTGCGCGCGGCATCCCCGAGGATGTCACCCGCGTCAAGCGCGTGACCTATACCGCGACGCTTCTGGACCTCATGCAGGGCTATGCGCGCATCCGCACCAAGGATGAATTCCGCCCCTATTCGATGGATCGCGAGTCGGTCTTCACCATGGAACAGGCGCTTGAACGGATGCGCTCGCTTATCGGTTTCGCCGGGACATGGACCGACATTTCCACCTATCTGCCCGAAGGTTTCACCAGCGATGCCGCCCGCATCCGCTCGGCGACGGCATCGACATTTGCCGCGTCACTGGAATTGGCCAAGGAAGGCAAGATCGAGCTGCGCCAATCCGATACATTCGCCCCGATAGAGCTGCGCCGGAAAGATTAGGAACATGTCAGAAGAAGCTGAAAAAACAGAAGAAAGTCTTTTCGCGGCTCCCCCCATCGCCGAACAGGAACGCATGTGCGAGGCGATCCTGTTCGCGACTGCGGAACCCGTCACCCTCAAGGAAATGGAAGCCCGAATGCCGCATGGCTGCGACGCCGCCGAGGCGCTGGCGCATTTGCGAAAACGCTACGAAGGGCGCGGCGTGCGGGTGGTCAGGGTTGGTGATGCATGGGCGATGCGCACCGCGCCGGACCTTGGCTTTCTCATGCAGAAGGAAACCGTGGAGACCCGCAAACTCAGCCGCGCGGCAATCGAAACGCTGGCGATCATCTCCTATCATCAGCCGGTGACGCGCGCCGAGATCGAGGAGATCCGCGGCGTTTCGGTCAGCCGGGGCACGGTGGATCAACTGCTGGAGATGGAGTGGATTCGCTTTGGCCGCCGCAAGATGACACCGGGGCGGCCCGTGACATTCGTGGTCACGCAGACCTTTCTCGATCATTTCGGCCTCGAATCCGCGCGCGACTTGCCCGGTCTCAAGGAACTGCGCGCCGCCGGGCTTCTGGAAAACCGCCCGCCGCCCGGCTCCATGCCGCAAGCCGGCGATGGTGAAGACGAAGACGGTGACGAGGCGGACGGAGAGGACCAAAGCGAGCTTTTTGAAGAGTAATCGCGCTTTTTTGGGTCCGAAACGCCCTGAAATCGGCATGGTTTCATGCTATGTCACGCCCCAGAGGCAGAAAGCGAGGCTACCATGAACGCCAATCGGATCGTTTCAATGATCGTCCGCATGGTCATGCGCCAAGTGATGAGCCGCGGTATGGCTGCCGGGTTCAAAGCAATGGGCAACCGCAAGGGCAAGACGCAGGGGCAGGCGCAGGGCGGCCAACAGCAGGCCGGGCAGGGGCAGGGCCCCGATACGCGCAAGACGCAGCAGCGCGCCCGTCAGGCTATGCGCATCGGTCGTCGCTTCGGCAGGTTCTGATCGGCGCTTAGCGCGCTCGGAAATGCTTGGACAGTTTCAGCCCCTGTCCCTGGTAATTCGAGCTGATTCCCGCGCCGTATAGCTGCTCGGGTTCCTGATCCATCTTCTCATAGACCAGCCGCCCCACGATCTGCCCGTGCTCGAGCACAAAGGGCGCCTCGTGGCAGCGCACTTCCAGCACGCCGCGCGACCCGGCGCCGCCGGCTGCGTCATGGCCGAAACCGGGGTCGAAAAAGCCCGCGTAATGCACACGGAACTCCCCCACCATCGCAAGGTAGGGCGCCATTTCGGCGGCATAGGCGGGCGGAATATGCACCGCCTCGCGGCTGACCAGGATATAGAACGCGCCCGGATCGAGGATGATGCGCGCATTTTCGGAATGCACCTCCTCCCAATACTCGGCCGGGTCGTAACCGCCGATATTGTCAAGGTCGATCACCCCGGTATGAGGCTTGGCGCGATAGCCCACCAGCGTCCCGCGCTGTGGTTTCAGATCGACCGAGAACCCCAACCCATCATCAATCACCGCGTCACCATCCACCAGCGGCATACTGGCATGCAGCGCGCTCAGCGCATCATCGTCCAGCACCGCCTGACCGTCGCGAAAACGGATCTGGTTAAGCCGCATGCCCGGCCGCACCAGCACCGAGAACGAGCGTGGGCAGATCTCGGCGTAAAGCGGGCCGTGATAGCCCGGCTGGATGCGGTCGAATTCGGTACCGCCGTCGGTAATCGTGCGCGTCAAAAGATCCAGCCGCCCGGTCGACGACTTGGCATTGGTAACGGCCTGCAACTGCGCGGGCAGGTCCAGCACCTCCATCAGGGGCACGACATAGACACAGCCCTTTTCCAGAACCGCGCCTTCGCGCAGGTCGATGCGGTGCATCTCGAATTCGTCAAGGCGTTCAGCGACACTGCAAGAGTGACCGGCCAGGAACGAGGCGCGCACGCGGTAAGCCACGTTTCCAAGCCTCAGATCGAGGCTGGCAGGCTGCACCTGTTCGGGAAGAATGGGTTTTTGCGCCGAAAGGCGGCCATCGGCGATCAGGGCCGAAATCTGCTGGCTGGCAAGAACACCGGTCATCTCATCCCCCAGTTCCTTGGGCACGGGCGCCCCGGGTCTCTGCCGGGCGCCCCCGCCGGGGCGATTATGGGGGCGGTGAAATGGTCGGGCTAGCAGGATTCGAACCTGCGACCTCCCGTCCCCCAGACGGACGCGCTACCAGACTGCGCTATAGCCCGACATGAGGCCGTTACATACCGGTTTTGACACCGGGAACAAGAGGGGAAATGGGAAATTTCCGATCACCCGCCGCGTTACGACCGGCCTTTGCCCGTGACCGCGCGCAGACGGTCGCATAATGTGGCCAGCCTTGCCTGCTGCTCGGCGTCGAGCGCGCCCGAGAATCGCGCAAGCTCTGTAAGAAGCCCGGTCGGGGCAGGGGTGGTGTCGGGCGGATCGTCGGGCACCGAGACGATGGCAGGCCGGGGTGCGGCGGGGGGATTTTCAACCTCAGGCGGCGTCTTTGTGTCAGCCTCTGTCTCGGGTGCCGTACCGGCCTCGACAGGCGTGGCGCCGACTGGCTCCACGTGGCCCCGATCCTCTTCTGAGCCCTGCGGTTGGCTTACGCCCGAGGGAACCGGTTCTGCGTGTTCCTCTTCGTCCGGGGCAGGGCGTTCATCCGCAACATCATCTCCGGCGCCGCCTCCGTCTCCGTTATCGGCCTCCTCTACCTCCTGAGCATGTGTTTCGGTTGAGGAGGAGGGGGTCATCTCCGGGGGGGCATCGGGCGCTGCGTCGCCTTGGGAATCAGAAGGCATATTTTCAGCCGGCGGGGTGTCCGGAGTCTCATCTTCCGCGGTTTGTGTCGCACTTCCTGTCTGGAAATTCAGGACTTGCGCTGTCTCGGCTGGCGCTTCTGGCGCGACTTCAAGACCGGCTTCCGCGAAATCGTCAG
>Ga0102938_10001189_pt1 | contig 19701 bp, 14 predicted proteins | sample SalPonR2_B_D2_MG_FD_84516 | JGI IMG/M metagenome (GOLD analysis project Ga0102938, IMG submission 84516) | Salt pond soil microbial communities from South San Francisco under conditions of wetland restoration - Salt Pond MetaG R2_B_D2_MG | ecosystem: Environmental > Aquatic > Marine >... | reverse complement strand
TGCCGACTTCCATGTTGAACTGGCGACGGATGCGCGCGTAGGCGCCCACTGTGAGGTAACACATTTCGCCGCCCGCGGTGGCCAGCGCCGGTAGCGATACGCCACGGCCCGCACCGAGACATTCGATCAGCATGCGCCAGCCTTTGCCCGCCATGGCCGGCCCGCCGATAATCCAGTCCACCGGTATGAACACATCCTCGCCGCGAATCGGCCCGTTCATGAAGGGTGCACCGGGGTCGTGCCGCCGGCCGATCTCAACGCCCGGGTGGTCTGCCGGCAACAGCGCGCAGGTAATGCCGTAGTCGACCGTGTCGGGGTCGCCCAGCAGCCCCTCGGGATCGCGCAACTGGAATGCCAGGCCCACCACCGTGGCGACGGGGGCAAGGGTGATCCAGCGTTTGCGAAAGCGCAGGCGCAGGCCAATGACTTCTTCTCCCTCGAACTCGCCGCGGCACACCACGCCGAGGTCCGGTACAGCGCCCGCATCGGAGCCGGCCTCGGGGCCGGTCAGGCCAAAGCAGGGCAGTTCGCTGCCATCGGCGAGGCCCGGCAACCAGTGGTCTTTCTGTTCCTGCGTGCCGTACTTCACCAGCAATTCGCCCGGCCCGAGTGAGTTCGGCACCATCGCGGTGACCGCGGCCGTGATGGAACGGCTGGCAATCTTGCTCATCACGCGGCTCTGGGCGAAGGGGCTGAAATCCCGGCCGCCGTATTCCTTTGGAATAATCAGGCCAAAGAAGCCTTTCTCGCGCAAAAACGCCCAGGTTTCCGGGGACAGGTCCTGGCGCTGTTGCACATCCCACTCGTCAATCAGGTGGCAGAGCTCCTGCACTTCGTTGTCGATAAACGCCTGCTCGTCGGCAGAGAGCACGGGCAGATCGATACGTGCGTACTCCTGCCAGTTGGGCGCGCCGCTGAAAAGGTCCTTTTCCCACCAGGTGGTGCCCGCCTCCAGTGCTTCTCGCTCGGTACTGCTCATGGAGGGCATGGCCTGGCTTAAAACGCCATACGCCGGCCGCGTCAACAGACGCATGCGCAGGTTGCTGAAGTTGAGTATGGCCAGCACAGCGAAGACTGGCAGCAGGATGAACCACATCGCACCCTCGGCCAGCGCCAGCAACACGCCGGCCACCACCAGTAACAGCGCGGCGCTGCGCATCGACAGTTGAAAATAGAGCACTGCGAGAATGAGCAGCAGGTAGAGCAGGGTTGTGATGAGCATGGGTTACCTCGTTAAAACGTTTCGCCGCCGGGTGCGGTGGGCGTTGTGGCAGACCGCGCGGCAAGCGTGGCGTGATCCTTTAAAGGTAGCTGTAACTGTTGTTTGCGCAAGCAGGTGTCCGCGAGTGGTCCGTCCGTTGGCAGTGTAACTTATACAGGGATCGTGCCTGCAGGGATCATGCCTGCAGGGATCATGCCGATCAGGCAGGGAGCGCGCCGACTCAGCTGTAGTAAGCCGACCGCCGTGGTGGGCAGGACCATCCCCGGGACATGCAGTGATGACTGGTACGCAACTTGCTTCTTCCACGGTATCACGGCAACTTTTGTGAGGAAGGATGAGTTCTACACGGCAGGACAAGTACCACGATTTCGGCGTCGCTGAACTCAAGTATCTGCTCGAGTTTGAAGCGGAAGCTCAGCAATCCCGGGAGCAATACCCCGCTCCGCCGGGGTGGCTGGAGGTGATGCTGTCCGGGCAACACACGCGCGACCCGATACTGAAAACCAGCACCGAACGGCGGCGCGACCGCAGGCGCGCAAGCCAGCTCGTTGAGCGTCGGCGGGCCTCTGCGCAGCATGCTGGCTAGCATGGCCGCCACGGCGGCAGGGCGAGAGCGCGGTTGAGTGGCGGTAGCTGAAGAACGGCAATCATCCGGTTTTTTGCGGGAGCGTGTGCCGCTGCCGCCCTCGGGGTGGCGACGCTGCGCATGGTACGGCCCCGGGCTGCTGTGGATGCTGTCCGCGGTAGGTACCGGCTCGATACTGTTCACGCCGCGCGTGGCCTCGGCCTACGAATACCAGTTCGCGTGGCTGCTGCTGTTGATAGTTTTTTTCATGGCGGTAATGATCCGCGAAATGGGGCGTTACTCCGTGGTCACCGGGCTTACCCTGATGGAAGGGTTGCAGCACCTGCCCGGCCCCCGCAACTGGGCGCTCTGGTTCATCTTCATCCCCCAGCTATTTGCTGCCGCCATCGGCATCGCGGGTCTTGCAGCCGTTGTCGGCAGCGCGCTGGCGTCTCTGCTGCCGGGGGGAACCACGTTCTACGGGATCGCCACGGTAGTGACCTGTACCGGCTTTACCGTAGCTGGAAAGTATATGCGGCTGGAGAAGCTCAGCCGTCTGCTGGCCTTGGCGCTTGTGGTCATGGCACTGGTTGCGGCACTGGTCGTTTTTCCGAACAGCGAGCGCCTGCTGCAGGGCTTTGTTCCGGGCTGGCCGGAAAATACCGAGCTGTATCTCGTTCTCCCCTGGGTGGGCACCATCCTGGCGGGTTCGATGGGTATTGTCTGGTTCGGTTACTGGACCGCCACTCGCGGCTTCGGCGGAGGGTTGCTGCGCACCAGGGAGGAAACTCCCGAGGAGAGCGAGCAGGTTCCCGACAGTGCCGACCGCGTAGAGTCACTCAGGAGCTGGATCAGACTCATGACCGCAGCGGCGGCGCTGGGTGTTGGCGGCGGCTTCCTGGTGATTCTGGCGTTCATGATCCTGGGAGCCGAGCTGTTGGCGCCGCAGGGCCTTATGCCCGAGGGACCGGATGTCGCGGTCGATCTTGCGCGCCTGTTTTCGGAGGTTTGGGGTGAGGCGGGCAAATACCTGCTCATGGCTGCGGTTGTGGTCGCTATAGGTGGCAGCGTGCTGGCGAACCAGGACGGCTGGGGCCGCAGCTTTGCCGACATCAGTCTGGTGCTGCTGCGCAGGCCGGGTGCCAGGTCTTCCCGCCTGCACCGAATGCTGCGAAGCGCAGAGGTCCGGGTTGGCTGGCGCTTCCTGCAGCGTACATCTCTCAAACGCGCCTACATCGCCACGATTACCGGGTTGGTGCCGCTGGCCATTATTCTGGTGTTTGAAGACCCGGTAGAGATTATGTCGGTATCGGGAATTATTGCGGCAGCTCATACGCCGTTTATTGCCGGGGTGACGCTGCTGGTGAATCGATCGCAACTCCCCGAGGGGCTTGCCCCGGGCAGGATTTCAACGCTGTGCATGTTGCTCGCCGCGTGTGTCTACGGCGTATTTGCGCTCGGCTATTTCTGGAATTTCCTCAACGCATAGGGTTGCCTGTCTACAGCTTCAGCGTGGTACACCGGGTGTGGGTACATCCGTGGTGTCAATATTCTCCCGGTCGACTTTCTCCCGTGCCCACTGCTGAGCCTCCGCATCATCTGCTACAGCGTCGTCCCGGTCGGGCGCATCCGGCTTGAGGCGCAGCTGCACGCAGTAGGCGAAATGGTCCGAGCCGACATGTGTGCTGCGGGCGAGTCGCTGTACGCCAAAGTGTTGGCTGACAAATACGTGGTCGAGTGGCCAGCGCATTAGCCGATGCGACGCATGAAAGGTGTTGTACAGCCCTCTACCGCGTCGCGGGTCGCCAAGGCCGCTGGTGGCGAGGAAACCTCTGAGCGTGCGCGACCAGGGCACATCATTCATGTCTCCGGCAACGATAACGGGCTCCGTGTGCTGCTCAAGGCTGCGCCCTACCACGAGTATCTCCACATCGCGCGGTTGCGATTCCTCGTTCTCGCCGGGGAAGGGGGGTGCGGGGTGCAATGCATGCAGGCGAATGCGCCGGCCGCAGGGGAGTTGCACCAGCGCGTGCATGGAGGGCACGTCCTCCTCCACAAGATACTCGATGCGCGTCTCTTCCATTGGCAGGCGGCTATACAGATGCATACCGTACAGGTTGTCCTGGGCGCATTTCAGAGCGTAAGGGTAGCGGGTTTGCAGGCCGTCAAGCTGGCCTTCCCACCAGGCGTCCGTCTCCAGTGCGATGACCACATCCGGCTCTTCGTGTTCAATGAATGTGAGTACGCGAGACGCGTCGCGGTTTGAGGTGAGTACGTTGGTGACGAGTATGCCAATGGCGCTGCTTTGGCCCGCGCCGCACGCGGCGGGCACCTGTTTCCGCCACAGCAGGCTGAAGGGCACTACGCGGGCAAACTGGCTGGCCGCGCACAGGGACCCGATGCCTGCCAGCGCGAGCGTCAGCGGCGCGGTGAGGTCCAGCAGCAGGAGCTCCGCGCTCACCGTCAAGGAGCAGAGCACAAAGAGCTGTGAGCGGGGAAAATCGAAAACCCGCACCCACCACGCAGAACTGGCGATGATCGGGACGGCGGCGGTCACCACGTAGAAAGCGGTGAGCACCACGAAGCACGCGATCACGCAATTAGCGCCGCATGCGTTTCGAGACCGAATGAGCAGGTGGCCGGCGGTCGTCGCGGCGGCAGGATGAGCAACATGGTGTGTTCCGATGAAGATTAAACAATGAGTGTAGCCAACGCGATACCGGTGTGGAAGTTACGCTAGCTGCGCGCCGCCTGATTGTAGATTCTTCCAGTTGCATGTCAGTTTTGCACAGCAGATCGGCTCGAAGTGGCTGCAAACCGCTTTCAGAGGTGACCGGTGAGCGGCCTGTATGCGCCAGGTACATGGATTGTCTCGAGTTTGTCCAATGCTGGCACGCCCCTTGCGATACGCCCCTTGCGATAGGTCGCTTGCGATGTGGCTGCCGTGCGCAGCTACCCCTGTGGTGATTCGCGCAGGAACGTGAATCTGGCGCGGCAGGCGGATACGGACAATTTACGGACAGTTAAATGGAGAAACTTTATGCAATACCCAACACGCTCACTACTCACCTGCAGTTCGTTGATTGTCGGGCTGGCATTGGCGGGAGGTGCGCAGGCTGATCAGAGTCGCACCGAAGGCATGGCCACTCAAGAGGGTTCCGCAGTCTTGCAGGAGCAAACAGATACGATGTCGAACGCCTGGCGCGATGGGAAGCTGGAAACGGTGTTTCTGTTGAATCGTCATCTCAACAACTTCGCCATCGGCACCGAGGTGATGGGAGACAGGGTTTTGCTCTCAGGCAAGGTCGAAAGCCAGGTGGACAAGGAACTCGCCGAAGAACTTGCGCTCGGAATCGAGGGTATCAAGGAGGTCGATAACCGCCTCGTTGTGGTCGCTCCGGAGGAAGCAAGGGCAGCGGGCGACAGTAGCTTCGCCCAGAACATTGACGATGCAACGCTGGTGGCGGAAGTGAAAGTCAAGTTGCTGGCACACGAGGAGCTCAGCGCTCTCGCAATTGACGTGGACGCGCACGACGCGACGGTGGTCCTGAGCGGGAACGTCGAATCTGACGGCAAGAAGCAGCTAGCTGAACAGGTTGTCCAGAATATCAACGGAGTGAACGAGGTCGAGAATAACCTGACTGTAGCCGCCAGCTAGGTAGAGGGCAGTCAGGAGAAGGGTTCCTGTATCAAACTTTCGCGTATAGCGGCGGCGGGCAATTACCCGCCGCCTTTTTTTGTGCAGCGTGTTTACCCGGCTTTCTGCATCACGCGGTAGGTTGAGCCACGGCGCCGTGTTTTGTGTTTCGTCGCCATTGACGTACTATCCAGAGCTTCTCAATGTGAGTGACGGTTTGTTACGGGAAGACCTTTGAGCGAGTTTTTTCTAGCGCGCCAACCCATACTCGACCGCGAGCTGCGGTTGCACGCCTACGAGTTGCTCTTTCGCAGCTCCCGATACAACGCCAACCTGGGGGAATTCGACGGCGACACCGCAACCGCCCGCGTGATCGCAACGGCTGCGGAGTTGGGCATTGAGAGGCTGACGCGGGGGCGCGCGGCGTTTATCAATCTGCCCCAGCGTTTTATCGAAGAGCCCGACCTCATGCCCCTGTCCCCCGATACTGTGGTGTTGGAAATTCTCGAAAGCGTGGCGCTTAACGACGCGGCGATGGCAGGTATTCGCAGCCTGCGCGAACGCGGCTTTCGCATTGCGCTGGACGATTTTGTCGACAGTGAGTCCTTCGACGCGATTCTGCCGATAGTGGACACGGTAAAGCTGGATGTGCGCGCGCTGGACCCGGCTCAGTGGCATGTGCAGATTGCCCGGTTGCGCGGGCATGGCTGCAAGCTGTTGGCGGAAAAAGTCGAGACCAGCCAGGAGTTTGAAATGCTCCGCGATCTTGGCGTCGATTATTTCCAGGGATTCTTTTTCGCGCGCCCCAGCATGTTTCGTGGGCGCCAGATTGCGCCAGACAGAATGAATCTGGCGCAGACACTGATGCGACTGAGTGACCCGGAGTGCAGCCTGGAGGAAATCCAGGAGCTGGTGGGGCGTGATGTCGCTCTCAGCGTGAAGGCGCTGAACTATGTCAATTCAAGCGCCAACGGGTTGAAGCGCAAGATCGATTCCGTGCGCGAGGCCATCTTCTATCTCGGCAGGGACGAGGTGAAACGCTGGGTGTCGGTATTCTTGCTTGCCAGCGAAGAGTCGAAACCACAGGAACTGATGACCCTGGCGCTGACGCGCGCAAAAACCTGCGAACTGCTGGCCACCCGCCTGGGCCGGGACGACGCGGATGTGTTTTTCACTACGGGCTTGTTGTCCATGCTGGATTCCTTCCTCGATGCGCGGCTGGACGATATTCTCCCGGGCATGAATCTCACCGCGGATATGCAGGCCGCGCTGCTGGAAGAAACGGGGGATAAGGGGGCCGCGCTCGCACTTGCAAAGCAGTTGGAGCTGGGCGAGGACATTGAGCCTGAAGCGACCTTGGACCTGGGTTTCGAGAGCCTCGCCGAGGTGTACGCCGAGGCGGTGATGTGGGCAGACGAAAACCTGCGAGAGATGGGAATCGAGTAACTCCCATCCCGCGCAGGCATGTGTCCGGTTCAGGCGCCCGCTTGCGTGTGTGCAGGGCGCCCGGCGTGTCTGGTTATGAACGAGCGGCCTTCGCGCCACCTTTTTCAGACTTCTTGCCGGCGGTGGGTAGTTCGCCCGCGGCCGATTCCAGGTGCGCGCGCACGAACCACTGGAATTGCTCCAGCTCGGTGAGCTGCCCGATCAGCATATCCTCTGAGACCGGGTCGAGATCGCCCAGTTCAGCAATGGCCTCCCGGTGTGCCTCGTTCACCCCGCTGTACACCACGTCCAGCGCTCCGAGGTGCTCGGTCACCAGTGCCTTGCCGAGAGAGTAGTCGGTCCAGCTTCTACGCTCCGTGATTGACTGCGGCGTGCCGACGGGAACACCGCCAAGGGTGGCGATGCGCTCGGCAACGGTGTCAGTCATCTCGCGCACTGAGTCCACCTGGGGGTCGAGCATTTCGTGCACACCGATAAAGTTGGGTCCGACCACGTTCCAATGCACATGCTTGAGTGTGAGGGAGAGATCAATGAGTGCGACCATTCTCTCGTCCAGAATCCCGATGGTGCGTTCGGCGGGCGCCGTCTTCATGCCCGGCACGGTAAAGTTTGTGACCTTCTGCTGATTACTGTTGGTACTCATGATTCCTCCGTTGTATTCGGTACGTGTGACAAAACCTCGACATCGCCGATCAGGCGTGCCAAATCAAGCTGTCACTCCGAGGAGTGCAACGGGCATGCCAGTTAGCGTTGATCCGCCGGAAACCCGCGTGATCGTGCGCCTGGCCTGAGCCACTGCGGGGTGAAACATGGGCGCAGTAGCGCTATCTTGTGAGGATTTTGCAGGGCAGGCCTGTAGAATTTGCAATTTCAGGGCCCTCACAGGCCGGATGACCATCCATGGCGGCAGTAATTCATGATGATTGATAATCCCGGCGGTGAATGTCCTCGGGTCGGAGCGGGCGGCACCGGGCCCGGCCCCCGGGTGAGAGGAATAAGGCAACTATGACCACACGGCATTACGACTACATCATAGTGGGTGCCGGTTCCGCCGGCTGCGTGTTGGCGAACCGCCTGAGCGAATCCGGCCGTCACTCGGTCCTGCTATTGGAGACCGGCGGCAGCGACCGCAGTATTTTCATCCGCATGCCCACGGCGTTGTCCATTCCCATGAACACCGGCAAGTACGCCTGGCAACTGGAAACCGAGCCGGAGCCACACCTGGATAACCGGCGTATCTATTGTCCGCAGGGAAAGGTGTTGGGCGGCTCATCCTCGATCAACGGGATGGTTTACGTGAGAGGTCACGCTTGCGACTTCGACCAGTGGCAGCGCGAGGGTGCACACGGGTGGGACTACCGGCACGTGCTGCCTTATTTCAGAAAGGCGGAAACCTGGGCTTTTGGCGGGGATGTATACCGCGGAGACAGCGGACCTCTCGCCGTCAACAATGGCAACAATATGCACAATCCCCTGTACAGGGCGTTTATCCGCGCCGGCGAGGAAGCCGGTTATCCCGTGACCGACGATTATAACGGGGCGCAGCAGGAGGGGTTCGGCGCCATGCACATGACGGTAAGGGACGGCGTGCGCTGCTCCACTGCCCTTGCCTATCTGCGCCCGGCCCGGGGGCGCTCGAACCTGACTGTATGCACGGGCGCTCTCGTGCAGCGCGTCTTGCTCGAAGATGGGCGGGCGACGGGTGTGCGCTACCAGCGCCGCGGGGCAATTCATGAGGTGCGGGCATCGGGTGAGGTGATACTGTGTGCCGGCGCCCTCGGTTCGCCCCATCTGCTCGAGCTCTCCGGCATCGGCAGGCCCGAGGTGTTGGAGCGGGCGGGTATCGCGCTTGAGCACGAACTGCCAGGCGTAGGTGAGAACCTGCACGACCATCTGGAGTTTTTTTTCCAGTTTCGCTGCACACAGCCCTTGTCACTCAATCGCAAACTGTCCCTGGGCAACAAGCTTGCGATCGGCGCGCGTTGGGTACTGCGCAGGGATGGGCTTGGCGCTACCAATCACTTCGAATCCTGTGGCTTTATCCGCTCCAGGACCGGCGTGGAGTGGCCCGACCTGCAGTACCATTTCCTGCCCGCGGCCATGCGTTACGACGGCCGCGAGGCATTTGACGGCGATGGCTTTCAGGTGCATATCGGTCATAACAAGCCCGTGAGCCGTGGCAGCGTCCATGCCCGTTCCGCTGACCCGGCGCAGGTGCCCTGCATACGCTTCAACTACCTGCAACAGGAAGCGGACCGGGAGGGCTTTCGCGCCTGCGTGCGCCTGACCCGCGAGATTATCCACCAGCCGGCGCTGGACGCCTATCGCGGCGCGGAGATCAAGCCCGGTATCGATGTAAGGACGGACGCACAAATCGACGCCTTCGTGCGTCGCGAAGCGGAGAGCGCCTACCACCCTTGCTCTTCCTGCAGGATGGGCACAGACCCATTGGCCGTGGTGGACCCACAAACGCGGGTGCACGGTCTCCAGGGGCTACGGGTGGTGGATGCCTCCATATTTCCCGTCATCACCAACGGCAATCTCAACGCGCCGACCATCATGGTGGCCGAACGGGCCGCGGACCTGATCCTCGGGAAGGAGCTCTTGCCACCTTCCGACGCACCGGTGCGCATGGACGAACAGTGGCGCACGCAACAGCGGCCCGCTCAACCGGCCCGGTTCGTGGGCGAATAGCAAGCAACAGGCGAACCGCATGGCGCTTTGGCTATCGACTGGACTCATCTTCACCTTCGCAGCGATTACCATGATCCTGTGCAAATGGTGGAACGTGCAATGCATCGGCGTGACACCGGTACGCACATTCACTTTCATCGCGATCCTGTTTACCTCGGGCCTGGACGTCGGGCTGATCATGTTTCCGCTGACCGAATTCGGCGGCTACGCGGATCTTGAGGCGAGCCCGGAGTATGGTTTTGCCAACCCCCTGGCCATTGAATTCGGCTTCTGGGCCTTCCTGATCTGGAGCTTCTACTTCCTGACCTGCTTTTACTTCTGCATTATCGAGCCGCGGGTGCGGTTCTTCGACATCACGGCGGTAAAGGTGGTCAACAACGCGGTCATCATCGGCACCTGTGCCTTCACCGCCTACCTGTTGCTGATCAATCTCCCCTGGTACCTGCCGCAGCTGGGTGACGGAGAAACGGTGATTCCCGTGTTCTACGGCATCGTGTTTACCGCGATCGCGCTGGCGGTTTATTCCAGCAGCAAATTGAAGTACGTGCGGATACTCAGCCTGAGTTCCAGCTGGCTGTTTCTCGGCTTGATCGGCGCTATGTGGTGGCGGGCCTTTCTCGCGGGGGAGGGCAGGCCGGTGGATTTTTTCGGGACTGCGGGTCTGATCGGCGACTACTTCACCAACCTCCACCGATTCTTGCTGCCGATAAACGATTACCACGCGTTCTACCTGTTCTGGTGGTTCTCCTGGAGCATCATGATCGGGCAATTCACTGCGCGTTTCGTCAGCGGTATCCGCACCTGGCAGTTACTGATCGCCATGCTGGTCGTGCCCTCTCTCGCCATCGGCACCTGGTTCACAGTGCTTTACCATTACCACGCCGAAGCGCTGCACATCTCCAGCTTCATCAATCTTGCCATGATCGCCGTGGGCGTGCTGATGGTGGTCAATTCACTGGATTCGCTGATTCGGCTGTACACAGATAATCTCGGTCTTGGCGTGGTGCGCGTCGGCCGCATGAACTACTTTCTCGGCAACCTGGGATCGTTGTGCGCGCTGACTCTGCTGTTCCAACTGGACTTTCTGCGCATCCAGTGGATCGGTGCACTGGTGATCGGGATCTATTTCGCGTGTTTCGCCTACATCGCGCGAAGGAAACTCGCCGAGGTCGCGGCCATTCGGTCGGCACCGCCGGAGAACGTGCTGGATTTCTCGCGCATCGAGTCGGCGGGTTGACCCCGTCGCGCGCGGGTTGTCGCGGCGGTGGGCCACAGCGGTGCCAGCGCATCTTCCAGGTGCGTTTAGCTATGCGCGGGTAACGGGGTTTTCAGTGCAGGGAAGATCAGCAGCCGGGTGTCGTATCACAGGCCAGCCCGATACCGTCGCCGTCGATGTCAGCCTGGTCGGCGTTGGCGAGGTTCGGGCAGTTGTCTTCGCCATCGGGAATGCCGTCGCCATCAGTATCGGGTAATCCTTGCAGCTCGGTGATCGCGGCGCCAGTGTTCAGGCGCACAAAACCCAGGCCATTGCGGCTGTCGATCACAGTGTCACCAGTTGCACTCAGCAGCGACTGAATGTCCACGACAGACATCGCCGGTTCCTGCGCCCGGATGAGGGCAAAGGTGCCCGCCACGTGGGGGGCGGCCATGGATGTCCCCCACAGGGTGGCGTAGGCGCCGCCAGGTACCGCCGCGGTAATGCCGCCGCCGGGGGCCAACAGGTCGAGAAAGTAGGCGCTGTTGGAAAACCCGTGCACCTCGTCGCCGGTATCGCTGACGCTGCCGACGCTAACGGCGGTGGAAACGCACGCCGGCGACGCCACGGCGCCGATGGAACCTTGGTTGCCGGAAGCCACCACGCTCGCCACCCCCAGTGCCGCCAGTTCGTCCATGGGGGCCTTGAAGAATGAGTCATTGCAGGGTTCGGTGAACTGTCCCCCGCCGAGGCTGAGGTTGGCAGCGGCGATGGTGTGGGTGGCAGCGAGTGATTGCAGGTGTTCCAGGCCCGCCAGGATATCCGAATCGTAGGCGAGCACGCACTGGATGATGTCGTTGTCGTCGCCGGGGTTGGTATCGCACAGCGACTGATCCTCAAACAGCGAGAATACCTGGATGGCGATAATGTCGGCGTCCGGGGCTACACCGGGCCGCAGTGTGTCTGCCCCCGCCGCGATGGACGCCACATGCGTACCGTGGTCACACAACCCCGCGCAGGGCTGCGCCGCTCCCGGGCCGATCTGTGAATCGGCGCCATTCGGACACAGTGTCGTAGAGTGGAAATCCGGGAAGGTGGTGGAAAAACAGGCTTCCGCCACAAGCCGCGCACCGAAGGTTGGATGGCCCGCATCCACGCCAGTATCGAGCACGGCGATCGCCGCGCCGGCGCCGGTGATCCCCTGGCTGTGGACGGTGTCGACGTCGATCAATGCCAGGGATTCCTGCAGGTGTGGCCGATTCAGCCGGTCCTCCCGCACCTGTTCGAAGAGTTCGCTGTCCAGCAGGCTGTCCAGTTGCTCCCGGTTCAGGGCATACACCTGTACCGGGCGTTGCCGCAGGGTGCGGAGTGGCTCGATACCGTGTTCAATGGCAAAGCGTTCTGCCCTGGCCAGTGCCTGTTGCCGCAGCAGGCCGGGCTTTCCCGGTACGTCTCGCTTGACGCGGGCCATCACCCGCACGCGCCCTTGTGCGTCGGCGCGCGCCGCGAGGCGCTCGTAGCCGGGGGCTACTGCTTCGCGGACACGGGCGTTGGCCGGCACAGCATCTGCAGCGGCTGCCGATGCGATCAGCAGCGCGATGAGCAGGTATGCAAACGACACTTTGGCGCAAGACATAACGGGGCCCTCCCTCGCACCGGGGTCGGAGCCCGATCTCGCTCGCTCCCCCGACTTTGACCCTCCATTCTACACGCAAGATATAACAAATTGTGATTATTGTTTAACAATAAATGCTAATTTTAGAATAGCTTCTGACGTGGCATGTCGGTTATCAATGGCCACCGCACACTGGCTGCGCGGGATTTTCCCTGGCGCACAGGCGAAGCCATAGTCGGGTCGTGGCGCCGATGTTATCGACGGGCAGAACATGTGAATTGATGACAGGGCAAGCTAGACCGGGGCCAGTGCGGCGCCTGTCGACCTGCGGTGATATCAGGGCGTAGTCAGGCCGGGAGCATCCTGCGCAATGCGCGTAGAATGGTGCTCTGATCCCGGATTCTCTCCACCTCGGCAAATGCCAGCCTGGCGTAGGGCTCAGGTTCCGGCACGCCCAGGCGCTGGCGGACTTCGGTGAGCTGCAGCGGCAGTAGCGTTTCCCACTCCACGGCAGCCAGCAGCGGAGCCTGGCGCCCGAGGCGGATGGCATTGCGCAAATATGCCTTTCCCTCGCGGTGTCCCGAGGATCGCAGGATCAGTACAGTAAGCTTCCCCAGTATCAGCCATGCGCGGGCGCCCAGCTGGGCGTAGCTGTAGCCAAGCAAATGCAGCTCACCGTGGATGTCCTCGTCCCAGCCGTTCAGCACGTGCCAGAGATCGTGCATGTCGACAATGCGCGCACTCATCACGCTGTGAGGGTCGGCCAGGTCACGCGACACCTGGCCGCTGATGGCATCGGCGAGGCCCTGGGCGTTGAAATCCCGGCTGGCCGTCCACTCGTAATAACTGCGCCCCAGCGAGCCGGCCGGGAGCGAGGCCAGATACTCCCGGTTGTCCAGTGTTGTCTTTAGGTCCTGCCTGTCTTGCAGCAGGCGCCTGCCGACCGGGTCGTTGCAGACCTCGTGGTAGAGGCGGGTGGCCGAGGGGCCGGTAAGTGATCCTATGAACTCGCCGATGGCGTCCGTGCGGTTGGCGTCGGTTGCTACCGCGCGCAACGCACGCAGCGCCTGCAGGATTTCCCGCGGGCCGACCCACTTGCGGCGTGTGGTGAGCTGCATCGTGCAATCTCCATCTGTCATGGAACTGTGCCTGGCGCGTGAAAACGGGGACCCTTGGTGTACCCTGATTCCCCGAAAAATGCAATTCCTCGTCCAGCGCGTGCCTGACGGGCCGGTTGCCGATTCCTGTTGCAGTGCGGTGGCGTGCTGTGGTTATAGTGAAGCAAGTTGGTACGTATGCAAGAGGCTCGCGGGCATCATCCGACACGGACAGTAGCCCTCGTGTGAGGGCGTCGCTTGCGCCAGACATTAATAATATCAAGGTAGCGCTATATGTTCAGATACTGCACAACGCTCAGCATCTGGGTAGTCCTGTGGGGTGCGTTGTCGGGCTGCTCGGATGGGCAAGACGCCGTTTCCGCCCCCGCCGGTCCCTTCAGTTACGATGAGCAGGGGCCCTATCCGGTTGGCAACCGTACCATCAGCGTGCTCAACGCCACCGAAGGCAGGGTACTTGATGTCGAGCTCTGGTATCCCGCCGCCGAGCAGGGTCCGACACAAACCATCCTGGATTTTGCCTCGAGTGAGAATGAGCGCAGTGCCCTGGCCGCTTTGCTGGAGAATGTTCCCGCGAGCTGCACCCGACGCGAGACCGCTTCCGGCGCCGCGCCTGAACCCATCGCCGCGCCCGCGCAACTGCCGCTGGTGATTTTCTCGCACTGTTTCAACTGTACTCGGTATTCGGCGTTCTCCCTCGCCGAGCGGCTGGCAAGCCACGGCATTGCGGTGGCCGCGCCGGATCACCCCATGAATACGCTGTTCGATTCCGGCGCAATGCTCACTGTGGAGTTTCTCGCTACCCGTGCAAGCGATGCGATTGCCGTGCTTGATGAGCTGCTGGTGCCCAATTCACAGGCCTTACCCACCGCCCTGCAGGGCCGTTTCGATGCTTCCCGGGTGGGTGTTGCGGGGCACAGCTATGGCGCGGTAACAGCCGGCAAGCTTTTGCAGGACGACGCGCGGTTCAAGGCCGGGCTGATTATCGCGGCGCCGGTGGAAAGCCCGGTGTTCGCCGGTGTGGCAGTTGATAACATAGTAGAGCCGATGTTGTTCATGCTGGCAGTGGAAGACAACAGCATCGGCAGCCTGGGCAATGCTGTGCTGCGCAACAACTACGAGGTTGCCGCGAGCCCGGCGTGGAAAGTAGAGCTCGCGGATGCGGGGCACTGGTCCTTTACGGATATCGCGGGAATTGTGCCTGAATTCAGTGCCGGCTGTGGCGATGGCGAGCGGCAGACTGAACCCGGCGAGCGGTTCACCTATCTCGACAACGTACTTGCCCGGGAGATCACCGCCGCCTACGGCGTGCGCTTTTTCGCAGCGCAGTTACTGGGTGACGAGACCGCCAGGCTCGCATTGAGTGACGCTACCCCCGCAGATGTTGTGGATGTGCAATCGAAGTAAGGTGGTGAAGCATGCTGCTATCGCCCGTGTAAATGCTTGCGCGTGATAATGTGGTACTACATTTTCCGCTCTGCACTATGCGCTTTTAGCGGGACCGCCAGTGGCAATCATTTCTGGTTGCCAGCCAGCCCTACCAGGCGGGCGATAACAATAGCCGGAAACAGCATGCCCAGCGTGGATAAAAAACTCGCCAGCATTTTGGCCGGAGTGCTCACGGCGTAGACATCGCCAAAGCCCACGGTAGTCAATGAGGCCAGGCTGAAGTAAATGAAGTCAACATAGTCGTGGTCTGTTCCGCTCAACTCGACATTGCCGCGTATGGAAACACCGGTAACGGCATGAATGACTTCCATAGCCAACGCCCCCAAAAGTGCCAGCAGTAGATAGACGTTAACCGCGCCGATTATGCGGTAGCTGTTCACAATCTGATCGCGGAACAGCAGCCTGAGGTTGATATAGATAAACACCAGGCAGTTGGCGATGCCCACCATATTCTCCAGCACGTAGAATGAAAAAGGATTGTCTGTGAAACGAATAATCCGCAACGTCAGGTGAATGCTGAACAGCGTTGCAGAGAGTGCTACAAGCCACACGCTGCGTGTCGAGAATATTCCCGAAAAAAAAACGCTGAGCAGCAGTATGTTGAAGAGCAACAGGCCCTGGCCACTGGAATCCATGATGACCGGGAGTACGAATACCGTGCTAATGAGCATAATCAGCAAGGCAACAAAACTGGCATCTGCCAGCCAGAAAGACTGAAAGCGTCTAAAGATGTTGGGCATGGCGAGAGTTACTCCGCTTGGGGCCTGATTTCGCAGATTATCATCTGCAATGCTTGCCACGCGGAAGGCATTTTTAAGTCACGCGGGCACTGCCGTTTTTGTCGCTTCTCCTGTGCCCTCAGGGATAGGTATAACCGGCCTGCAGGCCCAGTGGCATACCGAGGCTCCAGAACAGCATCAGAAACAGCGTCCACACGACGAGCATCACCACCGAATATGGCAGCATGAGAGAGATGAGCGTGCCGATACCCGCGCCACTGAAGTAGCGCTTGCAGAACACCACTATCAGCGGAAAGTAGGGCAGCAGCGGCGTGATGATATTGGTGGAAGAATCCCCCACGCGATAGGCCGCCTGGGTCAGCTCCGGCGAGATGCCGAGCTGCATCAGCATGGGCACAAAAATCGGGGCGATGATCAGCCACTTCGCCGAGGCCGAGCCGACGAATACGTTGATTACAGCGGTGAGGCCGATAATCCCCACCACCGTCAACTGGGCGGGCAGGGCCATGGCCTCCAGCCAGCTCGCGCCGGACATGGCCAGCAGCAGCCCGATGTTGGAACCGCTGAAGGCGGCGATGAACTGCGCCGCAAAGAAAGCCATGACAATGTAGTAGCCCATCGACGACATCGACTTGGCCATGCCCTCGATGATGTCGCGGTGGCTGCCGATGGTGCCGGCCACGTAGCCGTAGACAATGCCGGGAATCAGGAACAGCAGAAAAATAAAAGGCACGATGGCGCGCATCATGGGCGAGGTGTAGGCACCGAGCTGGCCCTCGGCGTTGCGCAGCGCGGAATCCGCCGGCAGTGCCAGCAAGGTCAGTATGCCCACGCCGATTATGATGGATAGCAGGGCCCACAGCAGCCCCCGTGCTTCTTCTCTACTCGGCGCTTGCAGCCGCGGCAGTTCGGACAGGTCGCCGTCCACCGGTGTCTCCTTCGCCAGCCGCGGTGTAATCAAGCGGTCCGTCAGCCACCACCCGACCCCTACAATCAGCAGGCAGGACGCCGTCATGAAGCCCCAGTTTGCCAGCGGGTTGATCACCAGTTCCGGGTTGATCACGCGTCCCGCCTCCTGCGTGATGCCGGCCAGCATCGGGTCCAGCGCCGAGGGAATGAAATTGGCGGAGAAGCCGCCGGACACACCGGCAAATGCGGCCGCGATGCCGCCCAACGGGTGGCGCCCGGCGGCGTGGAACAGCACCGCCCCCAGCGGTATCACCACCACGTAGCCGGCATCCACCGCGATCGAACTCATCACGCCGACCAGAATGACCATCGGCGTGAGCAGCCGCGCCGAGGTCACTGCCAGCACGCGGCTGAGGGCGGCGTTCACAAAGCCGGTGTGTTCGGCCACCCCCACCCCGAGCAGCGCGACCAGCACCACGCCCAGCGGCGCAAAACTGGTGAACGTCGACACCATGTTGGTGAGGAAGGCCGCCATCTCCGTGCCGCTCAGCTGGTTGACCACCCGGATCGGCTCGCCGGTGGCGGGGTGCACCGCGTTGAAGTCGATGCCGGACAGCAGCCAGGACAGCAGCCACGTGACGATCAGCAACAGGAAAAACAGCGCTGCCGGATCGGGCAGCTTGTTACCGACCCGTTCGATCGTATTCAGGCTTCGCTCAAGCAGTGTGCGCTGCCCCGGCAATGCGTGTTGCGTCTGCGCACTCGAGGTTGTCGACGCGTCCTGCGTGGCGTCTGGTTTGCTGTCACTCATTCCGGTGTACCGTCAATGTTTATTGATTGCATGCTTTTCGTCACGAGACCGACAGGGCAGGCTTTGGCCTGCAGAGACTGGCGGGCTCTCAGGGCAATGTCGGGCGAGCCCGTTCTATAATGGCTGCGCAATCCACTCCCCGGGGCAGGTTGCCGAAGTTGAGACCGCGTTGTGCAGGCAGCCGCGCGCGGCAGAAGGCATCGGACACCTGCTCGTTCCCCATGCGGATCAACTGGCAGGCCTGCATCTGGCGGGCCATGTGCTCGACAAGGCCGCGTGCACGATACTCCAGCTCGTCGCGGGCCTGAAACGCCGCGAGCAGGGCGTCGAGGCTTTGATCGTAGTCGGCATGGCGGCCGCGCGCGGTTTGCAGTTCGGCAAAAAAGATCTCGAGCACTTCCGGCGCCCGGCTCACCGCGCGCAAAACGTCGAGGCACTGGACGTTCCCGCTGCCCTCCCAGATGGAGTTGACGGGCGCCTCCCGGTACAGCCGCGCCAGGATCGACTCCTCCACGTAACCGATGCCGCCCAGGCACTCCTGGGCCTCGCCGATATGTTGCGTGGCGCGTTTGCAGATCCAGTATTTGCCCACCGCGGTCGCCAGGCGAACCAGCTGCTGTTCGTGTTCGTCGTCGGGTCTGTCCAGGGCCATGGCCAGGCGCATCGTCATCGCCAGGGCGCCTTCGACCTCCAGGCAAAGATCGGCGACCACGTTCTGCATCAACGGCTGTTCGATCAGCCGCTTGCCCATGACCTCGCGATGGGCAATATGGTGCGTGACCTGGGCCACGGCCTGGCGCATCAGGGCGGTCGAGCCGATCATGCAGTCGTAGCGGGTGAGCGCGACCATCTCGATGATGGTCGGCACGCCGCGGCCCGGCTCTCCCAGCATCCAGGCATGGGCACCGCGGAACTCGACCTCGCTGGAGGCGTTGGCCCGGTTGCCCATTTTGTCCTTGAGCCGCTGGATGTGCACGGCATTCAGTGAGCCCCCGGGGCGCCAGCGGGGTAGCAGAAAGCAGGACAGCCCCTGGTCTGTCTGCGCCAGTGTGAGAAAGGCATCGCTCATCGGCGCGGAACAGAACCACTTGTGGCCTACCAGGGTATAGGCGGCGCCGGGGCCTTCGTCTCCCCGGGAGGGCGCGGCAGTGGTGGTGTTGGCTCGCACGTCGGTGCCGCCCTGCTTTTCGGTCATCGCCATGCCGATGGTGGCGCCGCGCTTGGTCTCGACCGGTGCGAAGCTGGCGTCGTACTCGCGGCTGAGAATTTTCGGCAGCCAGCTTGCGGCGAGTGCCGGCGTCTTCTGCAAAGGGGGCACACAGGCGAACGTCATGGTCAGCGGGCAGGCGGTGCCCGCCTCGTTCTGGTTGTGCAGATAATTGAGCGCCATGCGCACCGCGTGAGCGCCGGGCTGGGGCGCGTTCCAGGGCAGCGCGTGAACATTGTGCTCGATGGCCAATGCCATCAGCTCGTGGTAGGCGGGGTGAAAATCCACGCGGTCGATACGGTGACCGTAGCGGTCGTGGGAATGGAACACGGGTGTGTTTTCATTCGCCTGAAACCCGCGCTCGATCCAGGCCGCCTGCCCCAGCAGTGCGCCGAGTTCACTGACCTGCGCCTCGCCCCACGTGCCGCCCGCGTACCGCAGGGCATCGACCAGGGGCGTGTCTTGCTGGTAGCTATTGAAATCCTGCAACGGCGGGGGCTGGTTGAAAACCTCGTGGGTCTCCGCATGCGCCATCAACGGCGTGCTGCCGCTGCTGTGGTCCTCTGCGGGACTCTCTGCGTGCTTGCGTGCCATGCGCTTCCTCCTTCCGGGCCCGGATGAGAGTTTTTTTACTCCTGCATCCGCCACAACTGGGCGTAGTGGCCGTTGGCCTGCAGCAGTTCCTCGTGTGTTCCCTGTTCCGCGATACTGCCATCACTCAAAACGACTATGTTATCAGCATCCACGATGGTCGACAGGCGATGGGCGATAACCAGGCTGGTGTGATCCCGGGAAATCTCGCGCAGCGCAGTGAGGATGGCTTGCTCCGAGCGGCTGTCCAGAGAAGAAGTGGCTTCATCGAAAACGAGAATGGGGGGGCGCTTGAGGATGGTCCGGGCGATGGACACCCGCTGCCGCTCACCGCCGGAGAGCTTCAGCCCGCGCTCACCCACCTGGGTAGCGGAGCCTTCCGGCAGGCTGCCGATGAACGTATCGAGGTGCGCGAGCCGGATGGCTTCATCGACCGCGGCGTCCCCGGCCTCGGGATTGCCGTAACGCACGTTCTCAAAGATGCTGTCATTGAACAGCACGGTAT
>Ga0102938_10001187_pt1 | contig 19725 bp, 18 predicted proteins | sample SalPonR2_B_D2_MG_FD_84516 | JGI IMG/M metagenome (GOLD analysis project Ga0102938, IMG submission 84516) | Salt pond soil microbial communities from South San Francisco under conditions of wetland restoration - Salt Pond MetaG R2_B_D2_MG | ecosystem: Environmental > Aquatic > Marine >... | reverse complement strand
TCCGGTGGCGGTGGCCGTCCTGGTGGTCGTCCCGGTGGCGGTGGCCGATCCGGTGGCGGTGGCCGATCCGGTGATTCCCGCGCAGGTGAGGGCGGCCGGTCCGGTGGCGGCGGTGCTCGCTCGGGTGGTGCGCGGCCAGCGGGGCGCGGTGGCCGGCCGGCGAAGCCGATGACCGAAGCCGAACGTCGCTCGAAAGCCGTCAAGCAGCGCAGGGCACCACGTGCCCCGCAGGATCCCGACATCGAGCGGCGCAAGATCGAAGATCGAACCACCGAGCAGTGGATCGACGAGGGGTCGGTGCGCCGTGAGGCGACGAACGCAGCGCGCCGCGCCTCCGAGGGCGACGAGTCGTCGTCGAAACGGCGCCCCCCGAAGCCCCTCGATCCGGAGGTGGCCGCCGAGTTGACCGACGCGCTCGGTGCGCAACGCGGAGCCAGGCTCACCGAACGACTCGCGCAGGCGTCCGAAGCACTCGATCGCGAGCGTTTCCAGGAGGCCCGCCGTATCGCGACCGCGATCGCGAAGGAGGCGCCTTCGGTGGCGGCCGCGCACGAGCTCGTCGGGCTCGCCAGTTACCGACTCGGTCTCTTCAAGCAGGCCGTGGGTGCGCTCGAGGCTGCCCAGGATCTTCATGCGAACCCCGCCCTGCTGCCGGTGATCGCCGACTGTCAGCGGGCGCAGCGTCGCTGGGCAGCGGTCGATCGGGTCTGGAGCGAGATCAAGGCGGCGTCACCCAGTCACGACATCATGGCCGAGGGTCGCATGGTCGCCGCCGGAGCACTGGCCGACCAGGACGACCTCCGAGGCGCGCTGGCGGTGATGGAGCCGGCGACGAAGCGGCCCAAGGCGGTACGCGACTTCCATCTGCGCCAGTGGTACGTCTTGGCGGATCTGTACGACCGCATGGGAGATCCCATCAGTGCTCGTCGGTGGTTCTCGACGATCCTCGAGATCGACGACGACTTCGCCGACGTACGTGACCGTCTCCGCGGTCTCGGCCGCTAGCTGGCCCTGATGGCGAGTGCGAACTTCCGCGCCGGTGTGGTCGCCGTGGTCACCAATTCGCGCGACCAGTTGCTGGCGTTCGAACGCAGCGACATCCCCGGGGCCTGGCAACTCCCTCAAGGGGGCATCGACGTCGACGAGCAGCCGTTGGAAGCAGCATGGCGTGAGCTGGGCGAGGAGACCGGGCTCGGATCCTCGGACGTCGAACTGCGTGGCGAGTACCCGGACTGGACGGTCTACGAATTCCCCGATCACGTACGCGCCGAGGGCAAACGCTTCGGTCAGGTGCAGCGGTGGTACTTCTTCCGCGTGCTCGACGACGACGTGACCCCCACTCCCGACCACGTCGAATTCGTCGACTGGCGCTGGGTCGAGCGGGCATGGCTGGTCGAACACGTGGTGGGCTTTCGTCGCGACGTCTACCGAACGGTGCTGCTGGCGTGAGCGACGACCTGTTCGCCGTGGCTGCCGATGAGCAGCGCCGGACGAGAGCGCCGCTCGCCGCTCGGCTACGTCCGCGAACCATCGATGACGTCGTGGGCCAGGACCATCTCGTCGGGCCAGGCAAACCGCTGCGCCGGTTGGTCGAGACCGACCGATTGACGTCGGCGCTGCTCTGGGGCCCGCCCGGCACCGGAAAGACCACGCTTGCTCTCGCCGTTGCCGGCAGCACCGATCGGGCCTTCGAGCAGCTGTCGGCGGTGAACGCCGGCGTCAAGGACGTCCGTGACACGATCGAGCGCGCGCGTCAACGACTCGGCGAGCGTGCCCAGGGCACCATCTTGTTCCTCGACGAGATCCACCGGTTCTCCAAGTCGCAACAGGACGCGCTGCTGCCGGCGGTCGAGGACGGCACGCTCACCCTGATCGGAGCGACGACCGAGAACCCGTTCTTCGAGGTCAACGCCCCGTTGCGCAGCCGCTCCACACTCTTCCGGCTGGAGCCACTGGATCGCGCGGCGATCGAGACGCTCGTTCGGCGTGGCTTGGAGGCAGAGGGTGCCACCGCCGACGCCGCAGCGTTGACGCTCCTGGTCGAGCGGGCCGGCGGCGACGGGCGACAGGTGCTCACGGCACTGGAAGTCTCGTGTGCACTCAGCGGCTACGGCCACGTCGAACTCGACCACGTCGAAGCAGCGCTGGGTACCACTGCGCTGCGGTACGGACGCGACGACCACTACGACGTCGTGAGTGCGTTCATCAAGTCGATGCGCGGCTCCGATCCCGATGCGGCGGTGTACTGGCTCGCCCGCATGCTCGAAGCGGGTGAAGACGCCCGATTCATCGCCCGGCGCATGATCATCTTCGCATCCGAGGACGTCGGCTTGGCCGACAGCAGCGCACTCCAGGTGGCAGTGGCGGCTGCGCATGCCCTCGAACACGTCGGCTTGCCCGAAGCGCAACTCAACCTCTCGCAAGCTGCGATCTACCTCGCGACCGCTGCGAAGAGCAACCGCAACGCGCTGGCGATCTGGAACGCCCGCTCGGACGTGCGCGACGGGGCGGTCGGCGAGGTGCCGGCGCATCTGCGTGACGCCCACTACCAGGGCGCAGCGACACTCGGGCACGGCGAAGGCTACGACTATCCTCACGACCATGCGTCGGGAACCGTGGCTCAGCAGTACCTGCCCGACGCGCTGCAGGACCGTCACTGGTACGAGCCGGGCGAGCACGGCGACGAACCGGCGATCGGGCGGCGCATGAACCAACGATCGGATGGGGCCACGTGAGCGCCGGTGAGCTGGTGCTGGTCGTCGCGGCCGTGCTGTGCTCGCTCGGGTTCGCGGCGCTGATCGTGGTGTTGCTGCGGGTGCTCGACACGTTGCGCGATCTTCGGCGAGAGGTCGATCAACTCCGTCTGGAGACCACGCCGTTGATCAGAGCGCTGCTGGAGACCACCGACGAGGCGCGTGCGACGGTCGACGAGGCGCGCGCCGACCTCGAACGGTTCGATCGTGTGCTCGGGTCGGCCGAGGCGATCGGCGACGCCGTCGGTGGGCGCGTGGCACGCACCACCTTCTCGTCGCCGATGATCAAGGCTGCCGGTCTCGCCCGAGGCACCTCACGGACGATCTCACGGCTGCGCGGCGCACCGAAGAGCAACACCGTCGGTCCGGTTGCTGTCGAGTCACTCGAGATCGACTCATCGGACTCGACACGACGGAGGAGACGAGCATGATGAAACGCGCGACCTGGTTCGCCGGCGGAGTCGTCGCGGGCTTGGCCTCGGCCGGCTACGCCAAGAAGAAGGTGAAGGAGACGGCAGCGCAGATCGCTCCGACACAGATCGCCAGGTCGGCGGTCGGCACCGTGCGTGCCAAGACCTACGACGTTGCCGATGCCGTGCGCGAGGGACGCCAGGTGATGAGGCACACCGAGGACGAACTGCGCGCACGGCGCGAGGGGCGCGTGTCGTCGCTCGACGAACACGTTGCACCGGGCGACAAGGTGTACGTCGACGGGGTCCCGGTCGAGAGCGGGCGCGTGATCGTGATGCGCCGCAAGGAGCGCAAGGCTCCGCGGTGACGACGGACCTCGTGTCACGGCTGCGTCAGCGGCTTCGGGCCGACCAGGTGCGTGACGCCGACGCCGAGGTCAACCTCTATCGACGTGACGCGTCGAACATGGCCGGTCACCCGGCGGTGGTGTGCTTCGCCGAGACCACCGATGACGTCCGAGCGATCGTGCAGATCGCCAACGAGTTCGGCGTGCCGTTCGTGGCGCGCGGTTCCGGGACCGGCCTGGCAGGGGGCGCCGTTCCGACGGAGGGTGCGATCGTCGTCTCCACGTCGAAGATGAACCGCATCCTGTCCGTCGATCCGGTCAACCGCCAGGCGTGGGTGGAGCCCGGCGTGCTCAACCTGGATCTCTCGAAGCAGATCGCGCATCTCGGCGTTCACTTCGCTCCCGATCCGAGCAGCCAGCAGACCTGCTCGATCGGCGGCAACGTCGCGAACAACTCCGGCGGCCCACACTGTCTGGCCGACGGCGTGACCAGCGCGCACGTCCTGGGTGTCGAGGTGGTGCTGCCGGACGGCTCGATCACCACGCTCGGTGGCGAGGACCCCGAGCCGGACGGCTACGACCTGCGTGGCGCATTCGTCGGCAGTGAAGGCATGTTCGGCATCGCCACCAAGGTCTGCGTGAAACTCATGCAGAACCCGCCCGACGTCGCCACGATGCTGCTGGATTTCGCGGACGTCGCCGACGGGGCCCAACTCGTCAGCGACATCATCGCCGCCGGCATCGTACCGGCGGCGGTCGAGATGATGGATCAGCTCTGTCTGCAGGCGGTGGAGGAGTTCATCCACGCCGGGCTTCCGGTGCATCAGGCGGCAGCGTTGCTGATCGAGGTGGTCGGGCTGCCAGGTGCAGTGGCGTCGCACGTCGATCGAATCTGCGAGCTGGCGGCGCACCGTGACGTCGGCGGTGTGCGGGTGGCCGTCGACGACGTCGAGCGGGCGTTGCTGTGGAAGGGTCGCAAGTCGGCGTTCGGTGCCATTGCTCGCATCAAGCCGAACTACTACCTCCACGACACGGTGGTGCCGCGTCACAAGTTGCCCGAGGTGCTGGCGCAGGTCTACGAGATCGCCGAGCGCCACGAGTTGCTCGTTCTCAACGTCTTCCATGCCGGTGACGGCAACCTGCACCCGCTGCTCGTGTACGACGCTCGTGAGCCCGGTGTGACCGACCGGGTCCACCGTGCCGGTGACGAGATCGTGCGTGTGTCCGTGGAGGCCGGGGGCGTGCTCAGCGGTGAACACGGCATCGGATTGGAGAAACGCGAGTTGATGCCGCTGATGTTCTCCGACGTCGACCTCGCGGCGCAGAGTGACCTGCGTCGAGCCTTCGATCCCGAGATGCTGTCGAACCCGGACAAGGTGCTGCCGAGCCCAGCGGGCTGCGGCGACATCCACAGCGTGCCCGAGGGTGCCTGGGTGTGAGCGACACGGCACTCGATGTCGCTGTCGCTTCGTTCGCATCGGACGTGGGCGACTGCGATCCGGTGACCATCTCCGGGCTGGCGACGCGGGGCGGTCCGGTCGCCGGCGTGCGATCGGTGACGGCCCCTGCCGGTGTCGAGTGGATCGAACCTGCCGAGATGACGCTGCGGTGCGGTGCCGGGACCGCTGTGGCCGACGTCGACGCCGCACTGCGCGAGGTCGGCCAGTGCGTCGGCGTTCCCGAAACGGGCACGATCGGGGGAGCGCTCAGCGTCGGCCGCAGTGGCATTCGTCGGCTCGGGTGGGGGCCGGTACGCGACAGCGTGCTGCAGGTGAGGTACGTGTCAGCAGCCGGCGACGTGGTGAAGGCCGGTGGCCCAACGGTGAAGAACGTGAGCGGTTTCGACCTGTGCCGGCTGTTGGTCGGATCGTGGGGCACCCTCGGATTCCTCGCCGACGTGATCCTGCGCACTCGGCCCCTGCCGGTGGGAGAGCGTTGGTTCGTCAGCCGTCGGGACCCGTGGGAGCTGCTCGGAGAGCTGTACCGCCCGACGTCGATGCTGTGGAACGGCGAGACGACATGGGTGCTGCTCGACGGTCATGTCGACGACCTCGCCGGCCAGGTTCGACGCAGCGGTCTCGCCGAGACCGACGACCGCCCCACACTTCCGCCACATCGCTGGTCGATGTCGCCGGCCGAGTTGCCGTCCTTGCAGGCCTCCGACGACGGAGGTTTCGTCGCAGAGATCGGTGTGGGCATCGTGCACCGCTGCGAGCCGGCCCCACCCCGTCGGCACGATCCCGCGATGGTCGAGCTGCATCGGCGGATCAAGCACCAGTTCGACCCCGGCGGCCGGCTCAATCCCGGCATCGACGTGCTGTCGATCACGTGACCACGACCGAGCGGGCCTATCTGGACCACCCGATCACCGATCGCGCCGCCGCGTCGGCAGCGGCTGCGCAGGCGGCCGCGTACTGGGGCCTGCCCGAACCCACACTGCTCCGGGTGGGCATGAACGCGATCTTCTCGTGCGACGACCAGATCCTCCGGGTCGGGCTGCCGAACTCGCCCGCGACTGCGTCACTCGAACTGGCCGACTTCCTGACCGACGTCGGCCTGCGGGTTCCCGTGCCGTCGCGCCGAGACGTGGTGGAGATGGGAGACCATGCGGTGACGTGCTGGGAGCGACTGCACGGGTGCGCCGATCCCACCGACTGGGCGAGCGTCGGTTCGATGGTGCGGAGCTTGCACTCGATCGCGCCGGCGGAGCTGCCGTCCGGGGTTCCGCTGCCGGCTCCGGATGCTCTGCCGTGGTGGGACTTCGACACGATGCTGGAGCGCGCCGATCCGCTTCTGGACGCCGCCGCCCGCGCCGGACTGGTCGCGGCGGTGGCCCGCCACCGAGGCTGGCAGGAGCTGTCGCCGTCGGTGGTCTGCCACGGCGACGTGCATCCGGGCAACGTCATGATGACGTCGCCAGGCGTCGTACTGCTCGACTGGGACCTGTTGTGTTCGGCGCCGCCCGGCTGGGACCACGCGCCGCTGCTGACCTGGGCGTCACGGTGGGGTGGCAATCCGTCCGCGTACGCCTCGTTCGCATCGGGCTATGGCACCGCACTCACCGAGGATCCGGCGGCACGCTCGTTCGCGGAGCTCCGTCTGGTGGCCGCCACGCTGATGCGACTGATCGCGGGTCTTCGCGACCCGGACGCGCGCCACGAGGCGGAACGGAGGCTCGAGTACTGGCGAGGCGATCCGTCCGCTCCGCAGTGGTCGGCGCAGTGAGCGCCGGCATCACATGAACTTGCGGATGATCTTCTTCTTGGTGTTCGTGTAGGGCGGGTACATCAACGCCGGGTCGGGCCGGGTGGGCTTGTCGAGTACCGCCTTGGCATGGCTGAAGGTGTCGAAGCCGGACTTGCCGTGGTACGAGCCCATCCCGCTCTCGCCGACGCCACCGAAGGGCAGATCGGGAACCGCGAGGTGCAGCACCGCGTGGTTCAGGGTGACTCCGCCCGCCGAGGTGTTCGCAACCACGTGTTCGAGCGTCTCGTCGTCGGCGCTGAACGCGTAGAGGGCGAGCGGCTTCTCTCGGTCGTTCACGAATCGGATTGCCTCGTCGACGTCGCCGACGCCGAGTACCGGAAGAATCGGTCCGAAGATCTCGTCGGCCATCACCGCGGCGTCGGGCTTCACCCCTGCGAGCACGGTGGGTGCGAGATAGCGGCTGGCACGGTCGCCGCTGCCGCCGACGACCGTGGCCTCGAAGCCGCCGTCGTCGAGGAGTTTCATCAGGCGATCGTGGTGGTGCTCGTTGACGATCCGCGCGTAGTCGTTCGATTGGCGAGGGTCGGCTCCGTAGTAGGCGGTCACGGCCTCGGCGAGTGCTGACAGCAACTGGTCCTCGACGCGCTCGTCGACGAGCACGTAGTCGGGTGCGACGCACGTCTGGCCGGCGTTGAGGAACTTGGCCCACGCGATGCGCTTCGCGGCAACGCCGATGTTGGCATCGGCGGCAACGATCGCCGGGCTCTTGCCGCCGAGCTCGAGCGTGACCGGCGTGAGGTGTTCGGCTGCGGCACGCATCACGATGCGGCCCACCTTGCCGTTGCCGGTGTAGAAGATGTGGTCGAATCGCTGTTCGAGCAGCACCGTGGTCTCGTCGACGGCGCCGGTGACCACCGCGACGTTGGAGCTGGAGAAGTACTGAGGGACGATCTCGTCGACGAGCGCCGAGACCGACGGTGTCACCTCGGAGGGTTTGAGCACGGCGGTGTTGCCGGCTGCCAGCGCCGGCACGAGCGGCGCGAAGAGCAGCTGCACGGGGTAGTTCCAGGGGGCGATGATGCACACCGTGCCGAGCGGCTCGGGACGAAGAGACGCCCTGCCGGGCTTGAACGTCAGCGGCACCTTGACCTTGCTGGGCTTCGTCCACGCGTCGAGGTGCTTGAGCGTGTGGTCGATCTCGTTGAGCGTGAAGGCGATCTCGGTGGAGTAGGCCTCGATACGAGGTTTGCCGACGTCGGCGACGAGCGCATCGATCAGACGGCCTTCCTGCTCGGTGAGCATGGCTCGCAGCTGGCGGAGTTGGCTCCGGCGCGACTCGATGTCGCGGAGCGCACCGTTGTGGAAGCCGTCGCGGAGTTCGTTGACGATCTCGGGAATGCGGTCGACGGAGGTCATCCGACCAGGTTAGGAGGTCAGCGCGGCTGATGGGTCGGGCAGTGGTAGCAGGTGCGGTTGGCGATGGCGATCCGACGGATCTCGTCGCCACACAGCAGGCAACGGTCCCGCTTGTAGGCGTAGGTCGCCTCGCGGCGAAGGATGCGCTGGCGCGGCCCGATGCCGAGGTCCTCCCGGCTGACCGTGACGATGCGCCCGTCTCTGACCCCTTGGCGGAGCATTCCCTGGACCGTCGCCCACAGTGCTTCGAGCTCGGCTCGATCGAGATCGACGCCGGGGCGCAACGGGTGGATGCCGGTGACGAAGAGTGCCTCGGCACGGTAGACGTTGCCGACACCGGCGACGACCGACTGGTCCATCAGCAGATCGCCGATGCCGCGGTTGCTGCGTTCGATGCGCTCGAACATCCGATCCGGTTTCGATCCTCGGCGGATGGGGTCGGGACCCAGCCGGGCAAGGATGTCCCTGCGGACCGACGGTGGGTCGATCGTGCAGGCCGTCGGACCCGACAGGTCGATCGTGACGTAGTCGGTGCGATCGGCGGTCGGCTCGGTCTGCAGCCGCATCCGCACCTGACCGATCGGCTCTGGTGACTCGTCGGTGTGCTGCACGCGGTACTTGCCGAACAGACCGAGGTGGACGTGGCCGACCTCGCCGGTCGACCATCGATAGAAGAGATGCTTGCCGACGGGCTCGATCCGCTCGAGAACCGCTGCATCGACCCGCTCGGCGTCGGCGGCGAAGCGTCCCTGCGGGCTCGACACCTTGATCCGGCGACCGGCCAGCAGTCTGCCGTGGTCGCGAGCGATGCGATGAATGGTGTGGCCTTCGGGCATCTCGGGTCGAGAACGTACGATGGTTCGAGGATGGACACCGCATCGAGCGCCGGAAGTACGAACCTCTCGATACTCGGCCTCGATGCCGAAGACGTGTCGACGTGCGTCAGTTGCGGCCTGTGCCTGCCGCACTGTCCGACGTTCCGGGTGACCGGCGAGGAGCGGTACTCTCCGCGTGGTCGGATCGATGCGATGCGGGCCGTCGATCGGGGCGAGCTACCGGTCGACGACTCGTTCATCGACTTCGTGGAGACCTGCGTGCAGTGCCGGGGGTGCGAGCCGGCGTGCCCGAGCGGCGTGCCGTTCGGATCACTGATGGAGCAGACCCGCTCCGTGCTGGCGCGCGAGGGGCGGATCACGCCCTGGTGGCAGCGCACCGGCATGCGGATCCTGCCGCATCACCGCCTCTTGCTGGCAGGTTCGACGGCGATCGCGGTGGCCCAACGGCTGCGTATGGTGCCGACTCGGCTGGGGCTCCCACGACTTCCACTGCGTCGAGTTCGGCCGGTGGAGTCGACCGGCACCGACGTCTGGTTGTACACCGGCTGCGTGATGGATGCCTGGCAGCGCGAGACCCATCGCAACACCGCAGCGCTCATCGCAGCGGCCGGAGCGACGTATGCCGTGCCGGGGGAGGGAGGCGGCTGCTGTGGAGCGCTGCACGTGCACGCTGGGCTCCACGACGACGCAGGGTCACTGGCCGAGCAGGTGATGGCATCGATGCCGGGCGACGCGCCGATCCTGGTGAACTCGGCGGGATGCGGTGCGGCGATGAAGGACTTCGGTGAGGTCCTCGGCACCGAAGCGGCCCACCGCTTCGGGGCGAGAGTGTTCGACATCTCGGAATGGCTCGCCTCGCACGTCCACGACCTGCCGGAATCGACGGAGCCACGCCGCACGGTGATCGTGCAGGACCCGTGCCATCTGCGCCACGTCCAGCGGGCGCACGAGCCGGTGCGCACCTTGCTCGCTCACGTCGCAGAGATCGCCGAGCTCGACGACGACGGGCTGTGCTGCGGAGCAGGTGGTGCCTACTCGGCGTTGCAGCCCGAGCTCGCCGGCGCCATCCGCGACCGCAAGGCGGAATCGGTCGACCGAGCAGCCGAGCGGTCGGGTGCGGTTGCCGTCGCCAGCGCCAATCCCGGCTGTTCGATGCACCTCGCCGCCACGCTCGAGCTTCCGGTTCGCCATCCGGTCGACATCGTCGCCGACGCACTCGGGTTGGCGGGACGATGAGTGGCGACTACCGCGGCCTTGTCGATCGGCTCGAGTCCATTGCCGCCGATCTGGACGAGATGGCCTTCGATCGCCTGCGTGAGGCAGTCACCGACGGTGAAGTCGCCCGGCCCGCCGACGACAAGAAGCTGATGCAGGCACGCCGTGCCATCGAGAAGGCCGCAGCAGTGTTGCGCGCACTCGACGAACGCTGACGTCAGCGGCAGCTGTGGCGCCGGGGACCGGACGACGATCACCGGGGCGGAACAGGGAGTCCTCGACCGTCGTCATGGTCGTGTCGCCGAGGGGGCGGGATCGGCCTCCGGCTGAGTTCGCGTACCTTGTCGGACATGACGTCTCTTCTGGAGGAGCTGCTGGAACTCGAACACGCCGGATGGCGATCGCTCTGCAACAGCACCGGGGGCGACTTCTACGGTGACCTCATGACAGCCGACGGCCACATGGTGCTCGCCAACGGCGCCGTGATGTCATGCGCGGCCGTGATCGAATCGCTCCAGCATGCGCCACCGTGGTCGTCCTACACCATTGACGAGCCGCAGGCGACGCTGCTGAGCGACGAGGTTGCTGCGCTGATCTACACCGGTACCGGACACCGGGACGACGGAGACGACTTCACGGCGATCATGACCAGTATCTACGTGCGGCGGGCATCTGGCTGGCAGCTTGCGCACTACCAACAGACACCGAAGCAACAGACACCGGAGCAACAGACACCGGAGCTCTGACCGCGACGCCCGAGGGAGACCGAATCGACTGGCGCGCGCCGGAACACACCCCCTTCGAAGCCGGCCGTGCGGGCAGGTCTCCTACAGCAGGTCGAGGTCGCGTGCGGCCTGCACCGCCGACTTCCGGCTGGAGACGGCCAGTTTGCGATAGATCGCCGCGCAATGGGTCTTGACCGTGTTGGCCGAAACGAACAACTCGCCAGCGATCTCGCGCTGCGACAACGCGGTCGGGAGAAACCGGAGTACGGCAGTTTCGCGTTCGGTCAGCTGTTCGACCAGCGGCGCCGCTGCAACCGGTGCCGCAGCGATCGCGTGACGCGATTCGATGCGATCGAGATACCGGGCCACGATGCCGGGATCGGCACACCGATCGACGATGCGACGCGCCTCGCCCAACAGCTCTGGCCCCTCGGAGTCGCCGAGTTCCGTCAGAGCGTCTCCGCAGATCGTCAGCACGTAGGCCAATGCCAGATCACCTGGCGCGCGTCGCGCCGAGACGACCGCTCGGCGCACGTCTGCGAGCGCACCGGGTCCACCGGATGTGTGGGCTCGGATCGCGTAGGCCGGTCCGATCCGGTGGTACGAGCCGAACCCCAACTCGTCGGCAGTGGCGATCGCGTGCGCCGCTGCGTCGCGGGCTGCAACACGGTCCCCTGCATCGAACTCGACGATGGCCAGATAGATCAGGGCGAGCACGTGCACGGCCCTGTTGTCGGTGTCTTCCGTCTTGTCCGCCGCAATCCTCACGACGGTTCGGGCGGCATCGTGCTGGCCGGCCCACATCAGCGTTCCACCGGTCACCACCGCGATGTTCGCGTGTTCCGTCGGCAGCAACTCGAGACGATCCGGTTCGTCGAGGTCGCGAGCGATGGCGAGTGCCGAGTGGACGTCGCCGCGACCGAGCAGGATGTTCATCCGCAGTGGTGCGGTGATCGCACGATCGAACTCGTCCGAGGCGAGGTCGTGGGTGATCGCGACCCACTCCTCGGCGGCTGCGTAGTGACCCGCGATGTACTCGCACCACCCCCACAACAGCGCGCAGACCGCGTCGGTTCGGCCGACGTCACCGAGATCGTTCAGGATCCGCCGGAGTGTCTCGATCTGGTTGCCGGCAATGAGCTGCGGCCCGTACGAGTACATGATCCGTGCCGCCTGGCGGCGATCGCCCGAGCTCAGCCAGTGGCTGACCGCCCGGTGAGGGTCACCGTCGGATTCGAACCACGCAGCGGCGCGGCGGTGCAGTTCGGGGAGTCGATCTCCGATCGCATCCTTGGCTTCGACCCGGAGCAGGTCCCGGAACAGGTGGTGGTAGCGAAACCAGACGCCGGTTCGATCCAGGCTGACCACCAACTGGTTGGTCGCTGCCGTCTCGCTGAGCCAGCGCTTGCCATTCGTCGCGCCGCTGACCGCGTCGACCAGCGGGCCGCTCAATTGTTCGAGAATCGAGGTCTCCAGCAGCAGCCGTCGATGATCGTCGCTCACTCCCGCGAGGAACTCGTCGCTCAGGTACTCGACCACCAGCTGGTCGTCACCACGGAATTCCTCGATGAACCTGGCGACGTCGGTCGCCTGTCCGAGCGACAGCCCGGCCAGTACCAGCCCTGCCGCCCATCCCTCGGTGCGGCCGGAGAGCAGCTCGACATCACCCGAACTCAGCGAACGTGCTCGGCTCTCCAGGAGGACGGCAGCCTCGGTCGGAACGAAGCGAAGACCGTCACCGCGGATCTCGATCAGGTGGCTGCGAACCCGAAGCCGACCGAGCCGGAAGGGGGGATCGAACCGGGTCGAGACGACGATGGTGACGTCGTGCGGGCACAGCTCGATCAGCCGCTCCATGCCCTTGTGGATCACGTCGTTGCCGATCAGGTGGTAATCGTCGACGACCATCACGAGCGGTTCGGTCAGAGCAGCAAGCGCAGTGACCAGAGTCGAGACGACCGGGTCGAGATCGCCGGACGATGCCTCGAGCACGGGCCGCACTGCACTTCGCACATCCGGATGGGCTCGGCCGATCGCTTCGACGAGGTACGCCCAGAACCGAACCGGATCGTCGTCACCCTCTTCAGCTTGCAGCCACGCATTGGACTCGGATCGACCCGTGAGCCACGACGTCAGCAGCGTCGACTTGCCCGAACCCGCCGGCGCGCTCACCAGCAGCAACCGAGCGTGGCCGTCGATTCCGGCATCGAGCACCTCGTCGAGTCGGGAACGCTGAACGAGATTGCTCGGCAGGGTGGGCGGGCGCAGCTTCGTGGCCGCCAGGCCGACCTCGAACTCTGCGCTCATCCATCTCCCCTCGAAAGCGTGCCGGTCGACCAGTTGACCGATCTCACCCGGGCGAGATCGTCGACAACATGAGGACCGCTGACGTGCGAGCCCTCACGATAGGGCCATGACCGTGGCCACCAGGTACGAGATGGACCTCGGAGGGAACTGCGATCGTGTTCAGCTCACGTAGGTGTTCAGCTCACGTAGGTGTTCAGCACGCGGATCATGGCGACGAGGTCGCTGTAGCCGCGCTTGGCGAAGTCGAACGAGATCCGGTCGAGGCCGAGGGCATCGTCGTCGCGGCGCTCGACCTTGAACGGCTGCGACCGTTCGATGCGCCCGCTGGCTGCGAGATGGCCGAACTGCTCGTTCAATTCGACGAGCTGCGCATCGGTGGGGCCCTGGTGCATCCGCACGACGAGCGCGTCGCCGACGAATCGGATCGAGTCGTAGTTCGCGTAGAAGCTCTCGATGATCCGTGCGGCCTCGTCACAGTCGTTGGTGATCGTGTACAGGTCGACGTCGTTGGCCGAGACGAGCCCCCGAGCGATCAACTGCTCGCGCACGAACGTGTCGACGCCTTCCCAGAAGGGGTCGCCGGGCGCGTCGAGCAGAACGATCGGAACCGGCATGCCCTTGCCGGTCTGGGTGAGGGTGAGCAGCTCGAACATCTCGTCCAGGGTGCCGAAGCCGCCGGGCATGCACACGAAGCCCTGCGACTCCTTGATCAACATCAGTTTGCGGGTGAAGAAGTACTTCATGCTGACGTGTTTGTCGTCGCCGGCGATGATCGAGTTCGCTCCGGTCTCGAACGGCAGTCGAATCGAGACGCCGATCGACATCTCCCGACCTGCGCCCTCCATGCCCGCCTGCATGATTCCCGGACCGGCACCGGTGACCGCCATCCAGCCCCGCTCGGCGAGCTTGCCGGCGATCCGGCGCGTCAGTTCGTAGAGAGGGTCGTCCTCGCCGGTGCGTGCCGAACCGAAGATCGACACCTTTCGGCGTTGCTTGTAGGGCGCGAACATCGCGTAGGCGTCGCGCATCTCGGCGAGCGCTGCAGTGGCGATCTTGAGATCGAGCGTGTCAGGCTGATCGCCGATGAGCCCCAACGCTTCCGAAACGAGTTCTTCCGAGAGTCGAACATTCTCGGAAACACCCACTTCGGAGACGATCGTACGGGCCCGGGAGGTTGCGGAATCGGATACATCTGTGTCCATGGACGAACGATCGTACGGGCCCAGATGGACGGGTCCCCTGCTGGGCCTGGTGGCGACCGGCGCAGGCCTGGCGACGGCCGAGCTGATCGTCGGTCTCTTCGAACGGACGTCCTCGCCGGTCGTCCCGGTCGGACAGGTGTTCATCGACTGGGTGCCCAGGCCGCTGAAGGAGTGGGCGATCGACACCTTCGGCACCAACGACAAGGTGGTGCTCGTGGTCGGGGCGCTGGTGGTGCTCCTCGGCATCGGAATGGGCGTCGGCGTGCTGGCGATGCGCGGCGCCCGATCTGCCGCGATTGCGCTCACGTGCGTCACCGGAGTGATCGGCGCGTGGGCGGTGCTCACCCGACCCGAGCCGACCCTGGTGAAGCTGCTGCCCACCATCGCCGGAACCGCGGTGTCGATCGGCGTGCTGCTCTACCTGACGCCGCGCGCGTCGCCGGAGCGCAACGGCACCGAGCCGCCGACCCCGATTGCTCAACCGATGGGGATCGACCGTCGCCGCTTCGTCGGCGGTGCCGTGGGCATCGGTTCGCTGGCCGTGGTCGCCGGGGGAGTCGGCCGCGTGCTGCAGCGGCGCTTCGAGGTCAACAGCGAACGTGACGTCCTGACACTGCCCTCGGTCGATGCGCCCGCCGACGTGCTGCCCGCCGACGCGCAGCTCCCACTCGACGGGCTCGATCCGTTCGTCACCCCCAACGCCGACTTCTACCGGATCGACACCGCCCTGGTAGTGCCGCAGGTGTCCAAGGACAGCTGGCGACTGAAGATCGGCGGGATGGTCGACAACCCGATGGAGCTGACGTTCGACGACCTGCTCGCTCGTCCCCAGGTCGAGCGCTACATCACGTTGTCCTGCGTGTCGAACCCCATCGGCGGCGATCTGATCGGCAACGCGCTCTGGCAGGGTGTTCTGCTGCGCGACGTCCTCGAGGAGGCGGGTGTCCAGCCCGCGGCCACGCAGATCGTGAGCCGGTCGATCGACGACTGGACCGCCGGCACACCCACCGAGGTCGTGATGGACGGACGAGACGCCATGCTCGCGATCGCGATGAACGGTGAACCGCTCCCCGCACGTCACGGCTATCCGGTTCGGATGGTGGTGCCGGGCCTGTACGGCTACGTGTCGGCGACGAAGTGGGTCACGCAGATCGAGCTGACCCGGTGGGAGGACTACGACGCCTACTGGGTGCCGCGCGGCTGGTCGAAGAACGGCCCGATCAAGACGATGTCGCGCATCGACACCGATCGTCGCGGTGCCACCCCGACCGATGTCATCGTGGGCGGTATCGCCTGGGCGATCCACCGTGGTGTCTCTCGCGTCGAGGTGCGATCGGATGGAGGCGACTGGTTCGAAGCAGATCTCGGCGGTGTGCCGTCGAACGACACGTGGGCGCAGTGGATGGTCGCGCTCGAGCTGGAACCTGGTCGCCACATGATCGAATCCCGTGCGTTCGACGGCGACGGCATCCCGCAGACCGAAGAGACTGCGCCGGTGGCACCGAACGGAGCGCAGGGCTACCCCCGCCGCTGGATCGACGTCTGATCCTCGGGTTCCTCACGATCGCCGGCCTTCGATCGTTCGCCGATGAGTCAGACCCCGCCATCTGGGGGTTCGGCTCATCGCCCGGGGTGATGAGTCAGACCCCGCCATCTGGGGGTTCGGCTCATCGCCCGGGTGTGCGGCACCCGAACCGCGTCCTCGGACTCAGCCCAGGGAGCGGGCCTTGGTCTCGAGGGCCGCGATCAGCTCGTCGAACGCCGTCGAGAAGCTCGCGACACCCTCGCGTTCGAGCTGGGCGGCCACGTCGTCCATGTCGACGCCCACGTCCGCGAGTGACTGCCACACCGCTCGGGCATCGTCGACGTCGGCGTCGACCCGCCGGGCCACGGTGCCGTGGTCGGCGAATGCCTCGAGTGTCGGCTCCGGGAGCGTGTTGACGGTGTGGGGGCCGATCAGCTCGTCGACGTACAGCGTGTCCGGATACGCCTCGTTCTTCGTCGACGTCGACGCCCACAACGGTCGTTGCACCCGGGCGCCCCGCGCAGCGAGCGACTCCCAGCGCGGACCGGAGAACGAGTCGAGGAACAGCTGGTACGCCAGCTTGCCCTGGGCGACCGCTGCCTTGCCGCGCAGTGCCAGCGCGTCGTCGGTGCCGATGGCCTCGAGCCGTGCGTCGACCTCTGAGTCGACCCGGCTGATGAAGAAGCTGGCCACGCTTGCCACCTGGGACAGGTCGGCGTCGGGATCCTGCGCGAACCGTTCGAGACCCGTCAGGTACGCCTCGATCACCTCGGCGTAGCGGTCGAGGCTGAAGATCAACGTGACATTGATGCAACGACCCTCGGAGATCATCTGCTCGATCGGCGCCAGCCCCTCCTCGGTGCCGGGGATCTTGACCATCAGGTTGCGCCGGTCGATCCGTTGGTGCAGTCCGCGAGCGGCGGTCTCGGTGCCCGGGCCGTCGTGGGCGAGTGACGGGGCGACCTCGACGCTGACGTAGCCGTCGACGCCGTTCGAGTGGTCGTACACCTTCGAGAACACGTCGCAGGCGCTGTGGATGTCACGGATCACCATCGACCAGTAGGCGTCGTCGATCGACATGCCAGCCGCTCGCACCTCGGAGAACTGCTCGTCGTAGTCGGCCGAGTCCTGGATTGCCTTCTGGAAGATCGACGGATTCGAGGTGAGGCCGCGTACGCCACCGTCTCTGATGTCGACAAGCTTTCCGGACGTGATGTAGTCGCGCTTGAGGTTGTCGAGCCAGGCGCTCTGATCCTGCTCGTCGTGGAGGTCGATGATCCGGTTCGGTGCAGCCATGGTTGCCTTTCGTCGTGGCGGTCGGGTGATTCAGGCGAGCAGCGCGGTCGCACGCTCGACGACGTGGTCGATGTTGATCCCGAGCCGATCGAGCGCGATCCCACCCGGTGCGCTGGCACCGAAGCGGTCGATGCCGATCGAGTCGTCGGACCATCGTTCCCAGCCGAACGTGGTCGCCGCCTCGACCGACAACGTCGGCACCCCGGCGGGAAGGACGGAATCCTGGAATTCCTCGCCCTGTTCGGCGAAGCGGTCCCAGCTCGGCAGGCTCACCACGCGCACGTCGTGTCCCTGCTCGCGCAGGCGGTCAGCGGCATCGACACAGACCTCGACCTCGCTGCCGGTGCCGACGAGGACCACGTCGGGTGCGCCGTCGGAGTCGGTGACGATGCCGGCGCCGCGGGCGATGGCGGAGCCGTCGGTGACGACCCGGATGTTCTGGCGGCTGAGGATCAGCGCCGACGGGCCGTCGCTGCGGACGACGTCGGCCCACGCTGCGATCGTCTCGTTGCCGTCCGCTGGGCGCACGACGTGCAGGCCGGGCATCGCTCGGAGGCTGGCGAGTTGCTCGACCGGCTGGTGGGTGGGGCCGTCCTCGCCGACGCCGACCGAGTCGTGGGTGAACACGAAACACGCCTTCGCTCCGGACAGTGCGGCGAGCCGGATCGCCGGACGCATGTAGTCGGAGAACACGAAGAACGTGCCGCTGATCGGCAACGTGCCACCGTGTTGTGCCATTCCGACGAGCGCTGCGCCCATCGCATGCTCGCGGACGCCGTAGTGCACGTAGCGGCCACCGCGGTCGTCGGCGGTGAATGCCGTGGTGCGTGCGAGACCGGTGCCATTGCTGCCGGTGAGGTCGGCCGAGCCCGAGATCAGACCGGGAAGTCCGTCGTAGGTGGCGTCGAGCGCCTTCTGGATCGCCTTGCGAGTGGCGTCTGACTCGCCGAGATCGTAGGACGGAAGGTCCGCGTCCCAGCCGTCGGTGCCGGTACCGGCCCACGCTGCGGCCCACTCGGCCGACCCGGTGACGGTGGCGCTGGCGTCGGACCACGAACGATGCGCTGCGGCGCCGCGGTCGCCGACGTGGCTCCGGTAGGCGGCGACCAGATCGCCGGGTGCCCAGAACGGCTCATCGGGGATCCCCATGATCTCCTTGGTGCGGGTCACGTCGTCGGCACTGAAGGGATTGCCGTGGGCGCCGGCGGTGTCGGTGTGGTCCGGCGACGGCTCACCGATGTGCGAGCGCAGGATCAGCAGCGACGGCTTGGCGGTCTGCTCCTTGGCAGCGTTCAGTGCCGACTCGAGCCCGTCGAGGTCGTCGGCCATCTCGCCGAGGTCGACCACGTCCCAGCCGTAGGCACGGAACCGCATGGCAGCATCGTCGCCGGTCGACATGTTCGTGGGGCCGTCGATCGTGATCCGGTTGTCGTCGAAGATGCAGATCAGTTTGCCGAGCCCGAGGTGGCCGGCGAGCGACGCCGCCTCGTGGCTGATGCCCTCCATCAGACAGCCGTCGCCGGCGATCACGAACGTGAAGTGGTCCTGGGCGCCGGTGCCGAATCGGGCGCGCAGGTTCTCCTCGGCGATCGCCATGCCGACGGCGTTCGCGAAGCCCTGACCCAACGGGCCGGTGGTGACCTCGACGCCGGCGGTGTGGCCTGCCTCGGGATGGCCGGGGGTCGACGATTCCCACTGGCGGAAACTGCGGAGATCGTCGAGTTCGAGGCCGTAGCCGCACAGGTACAGCAGCGAATACTGCAGGATCGAGGCGTGCCCGTTGGACAGCACGAACCGGTCGCGGTCGGGCCACGCAGGATCGGCGGGGTCGTGCTGCATCACCCGGCTGTAGAGGACATGGCCGAGCGGGGCGAGCGCCATTGCAGTGCCCTGATGGCCGCTCTTGGCGGCGAGGGGGCCGTCCATCGCCATCCCCCGGATGAGCGAGACGGCGAGCTGGTCCTGTTCTGTGGTCAACGACACGCGGGCGAGGGTACCCGACCACGCCGGACGCGAACCCAACCATCGCCCAGACGACGTCGATCACGCCTGGGGTCTGACCCCTGGCGTGATCAGACGGGTGGGAGCAGGGTGAACGGCACGATGTGCCAGGCGCCGTGGTCGATGCGGCAGTGGGCGAACACCTGGCCGTAGTCGGGGAACTCCAGCTCGCCGCGAACCAGCCGGTAGGTGAACTTGCCGGGCTCGACGGTGAACGGGCTGACGTTGCGCGCCACCTGCTCGCTGTCTTCGGCGAGACCGCGCCGGAACACCACCTCGAACACGCCGGAGCCCTCCTCGCCCTCCGGACAGAAGATGAGGCCGATCAGGTGCGGCGTGATCGTGAGCGGCGCCGGCTCGGGTGCGGCTTGGGAGAACATCACCCCGCTGAGGTCGATGCGTGTCGACGGCCCCGGCGCCTGGCGCATCTCGAAGTTCTCGACGAAGAGTGCGGAGACGATCTGCATCCGGACCAGGTTAGGAGC
>Ga0102938_10001185_pt1 | contig 19733 bp, 18 predicted proteins | sample SalPonR2_B_D2_MG_FD_84516 | JGI IMG/M metagenome (GOLD analysis project Ga0102938, IMG submission 84516) | Salt pond soil microbial communities from South San Francisco under conditions of wetland restoration - Salt Pond MetaG R2_B_D2_MG | ecosystem: Environmental > Aquatic > Marine >... | reverse complement strand
TGTCGAGCACTTGGAGGTAGATGTCCTGCGTTGCGACCTGCCACAGCGCGTAGAGGCCAAGGCCGGCCAGCGCCAGCAGCCAATAGGGGAAATCGCGATCTGGGGGCGCAGAGGGGAGCATGGGCGCAGTCCTTTGGCGGGCCGGTCCTAAGTAGCCGCGGAGGATGCGACGGACAATGCCACCTTTCAGATCAGGGGTTTGTACGCGAGGACCGGATCTCGACGCGGGCCCCGAACCCGCCCTGACCGACCGAAAACGGAAAGGCGGACAGGGCGGCATCAGGCAGCACGGCCGCACCGTCGCACAGCGCATTCAGGCCGGGCCAGCCGTCGTGGATCCAGACCGCGCCCTCGGGCATGCGCGGGGTGACCTTGGCACGCGCCGGAAATGCGCCGCGCTCGTTCGACACCTCGATCGGATCGCCGTCCACGATCCCGCGCGCCGCCGCATCGTCGGGTGCGATCCACAGATCGGGCTCGGGCTCGCGGTCCGCCAGCGTCGGAAGGGCACGGGCGTGATCGTAGAAGGAATGGAAATGGGCGAAGCTGCGCCCGTGCGCCAGGCTCAGCCCGCGGCGGCTTTCATCTTGAGGGTCGGCGTCAGGCAGGTCCGGCAGGCCCATCGCTGCTGCACGCGCGGACTGGAATTCGATCTTGCCGGACGGCGTGGTAAATTCCAGCGTCGGATAGGAGACATGCGACACCTTCAGCGCGACCCGCCCCCCATTTGCGCGCAACGTGTCCACCGTTGCGTGGCCAGTGGCCGGATGGTCCAGCACGGCATTCATCGCCGTTTCCTGATCGGGCCAGGGATAGACATCGTCCACACCCAGACGTGCCGCGAGGCCCTGGTAGATTTCGTAGGCGGGGCGCGCCTCACCGGCCGCCGAAAGGATTTTTTCCGTCAGATGGACATGCGTATTGGTCGATTTCGCGCCGATCTCTTCCAGCCAGATCGTGCCGGGCAGGACGATATCGGCCGTTTCCCGGATCGTCTGGTTGGCAAAGATATCGTAGGCCACCACCAACTCCGCCTTGGCGAGCGCCGCGCGCAGCCGGTTGGTATCGGGAAAGGACGACAGGATATTGGAGCCGACGGAGATCAAGACCTTGACGGCGCCGCGTTCCAGCGCGTCGACGATCGCCTCCATCTGGTTCGGGATGTAGTCCCCCGGCAGACGACGATCGGCCGCGGACAGGTCGTTGAATGCCTGCCCGTGGCTGCGCCCGCCGTGGCGCGGGCCGAGACCTCCGCCCGGCCGGCCGTAGTCGCCGGTGAGCGCCGGAAGGCACGAGATTGCGCGCGCAGCCTGCCATGTGTTGCCGCCCTTGTGCAGGGATGAACCACCGATCACGATCATCGCGGGCCGGGTTGCCGCATAGCTCCGCGCGAGGGCCACGATCCGCGCGGCAGGCACCCCCGTCCGCGCCTCGGCCCACTCCGGAGTTGATGGCTCAAGATGCCGCTTGAGGGCTGCGAACCCGACGGTGTGGTTTTCGACGAAACCCGCATCCCACGCCTGGTCGGCCACGATCACATGCATCATGGCCAGCGCCAGCGCCGCGTCGCTGCCCGGTTTGACCAGGATCACCTCGTGGGCCAGGGCGGAGGCTTCGGTCTTGCGCACGTCGATGACCACGATTCGCGCACCGCGCCGTTTGGCGATCTCGACATGGCGCAGAGTGCCCGCCTGGCTGACAGTGTTGGCGCCCCAGAGGATCACAAGATCCGAGTGGGCGCTCAGATCCTCCTTGGTGGAGGTCTCCAGCGCGCCGGTCAGGCCAAGCCCGAATCCGCCCAGCCCCCAGCAGATCATCGCCGGGTTCCAGTGCTGGCACCCGTACAAATTGGCGAACCGTTCCATCTGGCCGCGCTTCAGACCGAACGCATAGTCATTGGCGAAATTGCCATGGCCCTGCCAGAAACCGACGCACTCGCGACCGACCTCGCGCATTTTCGCGGCGATCCGATCCAGCGCCGCGTCCCAACTCGTCTCGGACCAGTCCCGGGCACCCCGTGACTTGCGGACGCGCGGTTTCAGCAAGCGGCGATCGTTGCCGACGATCTCGTGCGCCGCCCTGCCCCGCATGCACAAGAACCCCTCGCTGTCGGGATTGGTGTCATCGCCCACGATGGAAACGCGCTGCCCATCCTCGACGGTGACCGTCATCCCGCACAGCGTCGGATGGCAGTTCATCGGGCACATCGTCGTGAAGGTGGCGGCAGGCATCCGGTCCTCGAGGGTCAGCATGGTCAGCACACCCGAACCCTACATCGGGCCGATGGGTTCTCAAAGCGCCTTGACGGGCATGGGTCGGTGCCCCGTGCCGGACCCGCGCGGGGGCTGCGGCACGGGACCCGAAGCAAGGGCTTTGGCCGCTACTGGCCCAGCGCGTAGTCGACGAACCAGCGCTGATCGAGCATCGCAAGCGTGCCATCCGCGCGCATCGATTCAATCGCCGCGTCGAATGCTGCGACCAACTCGCTGTCGTTGGGGAAGATGAAGCCGAATTCCTCTGTGCCCAGCGGCTCTCCGATCATGGCGAGGCGGTCCGGGTTCGCGGCCACATACCCACCGCCGCCTGCGCTATCGGCGAGCACCATGTCCACGTCCTCGGTCAGCAGGGCCTGGATCGCGGCGGGGATGGTTTCCATCAAGACCAGACGCGGATTGGCCTCATCCCCGTCGAGCACGTCATAAACGCCGACGTAATAGGGCGTCGTGCCTGCCTGCGTGCCGATCAGAAGATCGGGGTTCGCGGCAAATTCCTCGGCGGTGGAAAACCGGTCCTCTCCGGCGGCGACCAGCATGCGCATCTGGCTGACCATGTAGGGGGCCGAAAAGTCGACCAGTTCATCGCGGTCAGCGCGGATCGTGATGCCGGTCATGCCCATGTCGTACTGGCCTTCGGACACGGCCGGGATCATCGCATCCCACGAGATGTTTTCGATGACGGGGGTGATGTTGATCCGCTCGGCGATGATGGCCAATGCATCATATTCCCATCCGATCGCCTCGCCCGAGGCGGGGTCGATGAATTGCAGCGGGGGATAGGCGTTTTCGGTGACGACAACGACTTCCATGCCGCCCAGGTCGGGCAGGTGGGCGTCAGCGGCGGCGGTCAGGGGCAAAAGCGCGGCAGACATGGCAAGCGCGGCGGCGGTGCGGATCATGGGTCAGGCTCCGTATGGTGTGATCTTGTCCGTGGCCGAGTATGACGCGCCTGCCGATGGCGGCAAGCACAATGCGATCAGATGGAACCGCAAACCGGGCAATCCGCCCGCCGTTTGACCTTGATGCTTCGGGTCTCGGCACGAAGCGCATCATAGATCAGCAAGCGCCCGCGCAGGCCTGTACCGGCGCCGGCAATATCCTTGATCGCCTCAAGTGCCATCATGGATCCGACAACCCCCGGAAGTGCCCCGATCACCCCGGTTTCGGCGCAGGTGGCCGCCATGTCGGGATCGGGCGCCTGGGGAAATACGCAGGACAGGCAAGGCGCTCCGCCCGCAGGATCATAGATCGTCACCTGCCCTTCCCAGGCTGAAATGGCGCCCGCCACCACGGGCCTGCCTGCCTCGACCGCGGCCCGGTTGATCATGGCGCGGGTGTCGTAGCTGTCGGTGCCATCCAGGATCAGATCGAAATCAGCAAACAGGGTGGCGGCGATATCCTCTGTCAGGGCACGGTGATAGGGCCGGACATCGACACGCGGGTTCAGCGCGGCAATGGCGTTCTGGGCGGAAAAGACCTTGGGCATGCCCTGCCCCTGATCGGTATGGATCACCTGTCGTTGCAGGTTCGACAAGCTGACCTGATCAGCGTCTATTATGCCTATCTGTCCCACCCCGGCGGCTCCCAGGTACAGCAGCGCGGGCGAGCCGAGCCCTCCTGCCCCCACCACCAGAACCCTTGCGTTTTTCAGCGCCAGCTGACCGCCCCCGCCGATGTCGGGCAAGGTGATGTGGCGCGCGTAGCGTTCCAGTTCCTCGTCCGAAAACGGGCCTTGCGGGCGGGCGGGGGTGCTGGCCTCGCGCGCGGCCTCCAGCGCCAGGGCACGCCCGCGCACCCGGCGCAGGACCCACCGATACACCAGCGCCAGGGCCAGCGCAGCCCCAAGCAATAGCCACAGGGCCGGCGACCCACCGGTCGCCTCGCGCAGGGGATGGCCCATGGGCAGCACGATCTGCACCGCCAGTACCGCCACATAAAGCAGGCCGATCATGTAGAGCCGCGCCTGTTTGGGCGCCCCCATCAGATGACCGATCCCCCAAAGGGCGCCCGCGACAATCAGGAAAAACAGCATCAGCTCGTCCCGGTAGAGCCGAATCCGCCGGCGCCGCGAACGGTATTGCCAAGCGTTTCGACGATTTCGAACCTGGCCTGCACCACCGGGGCGACGATGGCCTGCGCGATCCGCGCGCCATGAGCGATGCGAAACGCCGTGTGCCCGTAATTGACCAGCAGCACGCCAAGAGGGCCGCGATAGTCGCTGTCGATGGTGCCCGGCGTGTTGGGCAAGGTAATGCCATGTTTGAACGCAAGGCCCGACCGAGGCCGGATCTGCATCTCGAACCCTTCGGGAATGGCGACGCGCAGGCCGGTGGGCACGATCACGCGCGCACCCGGCTTGATCAGCCAGCCCGCCGCTCGGTCGACCACGGGCAGATTTGCCCGCAGATCGGCGCCCGCCGCGCCCGCTGTTGCGTAGTCAGGCAAGGCGACGGCGCTATCCGCCCAATCTTCGCGCATGACTTCGATAAGAACGCCCAAACGGATTCCCTCCCGCATTTCTCGGATATGCAAATGCGTCGCTTCGCGCTCAGGTCAACGCCTGGGCAATGCGCAGGGCCAACCGCCGGGCGGTTTCGACCTTTGACAAGCGCGGCCAAGGCTCGGCCCCGTCGCCGGTGATCAGCGTCACCGCGTTTTCGGCTCCACCCATGATCCCGGTTTCGGGCGAGACATCATTGGCCACGATCCAGTCGCATCCCTTGCGCGCGCGCTTGGCCGTTGCATGGTCCGTTACATTTTCGGTTTCGGCGGCGAACCCCACGACAAGGCCCGGTCGCCCCTTACCCATCTGCGAAATCGACGCCAGGATGTCGGGATTTTCCGCAAAATCGAGTTTGGGGAACCTGCCGCTGCCGTCCTTTTTCATCTTCTGGCTTGCCGCGTTTTCAACGCGCCAATCGGCCACGGCAGCTGCAAAAACGGCCGCGTCGGCAGGCAGCGCGACCTTCACCGCGCCCGCCATCTGGGCCGCCGTTTCCACCCGGATCACGTCGACGCCGGTCGGCGGCGGAACGCTCGCGGGACCGGTGATGAAACTGACCCGCGCACCCAGATCCCTCAAGGCGGCGGCCAGCGCCGTGCCCTGCGCCCCTGACGACCGGTTGGCGATGTAGCGGACGGGATCGATGGGTTCATGCGTGGGCCCCGAGGTCACAAGGACATGTTTGCCCTTCAGCGGCCCTTCGGCCAGGGCGGCGGCGACCGCGCCCACGATATCGGGCACCTCGGACATCCGTCCGGGACCGAACTCGCCGCAGGCCATGTTGCCTTCGTCCGGGCCCACGACCAGAACCCCGTCGCCCTGCAGCATTGCGAGATTTCGACGGGTGGCGGGGTGTTCCCACATCCGCACATTCATCGCAGGGGCAATCAGCACGTGCTTGTCCGTCGCCATCAGAAGCGTGGACGCCAGGTCATTTGCATGGCCATGGGCCATTTTGGCCATCAGATCCGCCGTGGCGGGTGCGACGACCACAAGATCGGCGGCACGCGACAGTTCGATATGGCCCATCTCGGCTTCGTCGGTCAGGTCGAACAGGTCGCGGTAGACCTTTTGGGCCGCCAGTGCGGACGCTGAAAGGGGCGTGACGAATTCCTCGGCCGCGCGGGTCAGAACCGGCGTAACCGTGGCCCCCTGATCCCGCAAACGCCGGATCAGGTCGAGCGATTTGAAGGCCGCGATACCGCCGCCGATGATCAGAAGAATGCGCTTGCCGGTCAGCATCTTGGCCTCGTCCCCTTGCAGGGCAAGACCCTAGGCCTGCACCAATGGCAGGGCAATCCCAATCTGCGGGGGCTTCCCCGGCTCAGTTCGCCTGAACCATCGCGGCAATTTCGGAAATCACGTTCGCACCGCCAGCCTGCGGCGCGGCAACGGCAATCGACAGGGCAAAGAGCCCTGCCAGCAGTGCAAGCGGCACGTGGAAGATCATGCGTCGAAGAATGACAGCACCTCTTTCGATTGCGCCTCGAGGTTCTTGCGCATCTTGGTGAAGGCCGCAGCCTCCAGCTGGCGCACACGTTCCTTGCTCAGCCCCAGTTCGTTGCCAAGGCTTTCCAGCGTCCGGGGTTCCTCGCGCAGTTTGCGTTCGCGCACGATGAACCGTTCACGGTCGTTCAACGCCTTCATGGCGGTGATCAGCCAATCGCGGAGCTGTTCGTTGTCGTGGCTGTGTTCCACCTTGTCGGCCGCCTGAACGCTGTCATCCTCCAGCGCCTCGATCCATTCGCGGCCTTCGTCATCGGCGGACTGCGTGGCGTTCAGCGAATAGTCGGATCCGGCCAGCCGGCCTTCCATCATCTCCACGTCGTGCAGTGGCACGCCCACTTCGGTCGCGATCATCTGGCGCAGCTGATGCTTGTCGAGGGTCTGGCCTTCGGCCATGGCTTCCCGCTCAAGGCGCGCCTGCACACGGCGCATGTTGAAAAACAGCGATTTCTGCGAAGACGTGGATCCCGTGCGCACCATCGACCAGTTGCGCATCACGTAGTCTTGTATGGATGCCTTGATCCACCAGACGGCATAGGTTGAAAAGCGCACGCCGCGATCCGGGTCGAATTTGTCGGCGGCCTTCATCAGGCCAAGACCGGCTTCCTGGATCAGATCGTTCATCGGCGCGCCGTACCGTTTGAACTTGGACGCCATCGAGATCGCCAGCCGCATGTAAGCGGTCACCAGTCGGTGAAGCGCCTCTTCGTCGCGCTCGTCGCGCCACGCGTAGGCCAGCTTTAGCTCGGTTTCCGCATCCAGCAGCTCCGCCCGCATCGCGCGGCGGGAAAGACTTTGATCGCTACCCATGTCAAATGCCATGTTGAACCCCCCGGTTCGCTGTTATCAATCGCCTTCAAAATCGGTCGTCGTATAGGTTACGGAGCGAAGACCGGTTCGGATCACAATTCGGGACAAAAAATTGCAGCTACCTCTTCTGACCCTTGTCATCGGCGGTGCGGCGTCGGGAAAATCGGCATTCGCCGAAAAGATGGTGCGCCAATCCGGGCTTGCCAAGACCTACGTGGCCACAGCCGAGGCCTTCGATGACGAGATGCGGGAAAAGATCGCCCGGCACCGTGCCGACAGGTCCGGGCAGGGCTGGCGGACCGTCGAGGCCCCCCGGCACCTCACGCGCGCGCTGACGACACTGGACACCGATGAGGTGGCACTGGTCGACTGCATCACGCTGTGGCTGACCAACCTGATGCTGGACGAGACACCATGGCAAGACGCGCTGGACATCCTGTGCGACGTCCTGGAACACACGGCCACACCCATCGTGCTGGTCAGCAACGACGTGAGCGGTGGTGTGATCCCGGAAAATGCCCTGGCACGGGCGTTTCAGGTGGCGCAGGGCCGGACCAACCAACGCCTGGCCAGTCAGGCTGATCTGGTCGTGCATGTCACCGCTGGCCTGCCCCGCGTGCTCAAGGGCATGCACCTGGCAAATGCGGGAGCGGGGGACGACGGGGACATGTGGCGATGACCCGCAGGCTGTACTGGGTGCGTCATGGGCCCACGCATCAAAAGACCTTCACCGGGTGGCGCGACGTGCCGGCGGACCTGTCGGACGTGGATGCGATAGCGCGCCTTGACGCGTTCCTGCCCGACCGTGCGCCGGTGGTATCGTCGGATCTTGTGCGGGCCATCACGACGGCGGATGCGCTGCAGGGCACGAGGCCCCGCCTTGCGCATCAGCCCGCCTTGCGGGAATTCGACTTTGGCCATTGGGACGGGTTGCATCATTCCGAGGTCGCCATGCGTGATCCGCATCTCAGCCGCCTCTTTTGGGAAAAGCCGGGCGACGTCGCCGCGCCCGGCGGCGAAAGCTGGAACGCGGTGGCCGGCCGGGTGGCGCCTGCCATCGACACCTTGTGGACCGCGTCCCACGATGACCTGATCGCAGTCGCCCATTTCGGCGTCATCCTTTGCCATCTCAGCGCCGCCACGGGCCTGACGCCCTACAAGGCGCTTGGGCACAAGATCGACAATTTGTCCGTCACCGTTCTGGTGCAGGACGGGGCGCATTGGGTTGCCGAGCGCATCAATCACACGCCGTGATGGACACCATCATGGTTTGCCGTTTGACCCCATAGTCCATCATGCGTTTGAATACGGCTCATGACATATGAACTCCTGATTGGTGACCGGTCCTATTCAAGCTGGTCGTTGCGTGGCTGGCTGTGCTTTGCCGCGTTCGACCTGCCCGTGAAAACCCATGCCACGATCCTGTACACGGATCATTTCCACAAGGATGTGGCGGCTTTTGGCGGCGTGACCACGGTGCCGGTGGTCAAGACCCCCGAGGGCGGCATGTTGAACGACACCCTCGCCATCGCATGGCACCTGGCGGACCAATTTGCGGACCAGGGTCTCTTGCCGGCCGACCCGGTGGATCGCGCCCACGCCATGAGCATCATGGCCGAGATGCATTCCGGTTTCATGGCCTTGCGGGGCGCATGCCCGATGAACCTGCGCACCGCCTGGGCCGGATTTCGGCCAGGCGCTACCGTCTTTGCCGATCTCACCCGGATCGAGGCGATCTGGGCCGGGGCTCTGGCCGGGTCGGGCGGGCCGTTCCTGTTTGGGGACTATACCCTCGCCGATGCCTTCTATGCGCCGGTCGCGGCCCGGATTGCGGGCTATGGCCTGCCGGTCTCGGACGCGGCAAAGGCTTATGTGCAGGCACATCTGACCCATGGCCCCTTCCGCCGCTGGCGGGCGATGGGATTTGCCCATGGTCCCGAACAAGGCACCTACGAGATGGGGCTGCCCCGCGCACCGTTCCCCGCGCCGAAGCCGATCCCCGCACGGGCCGTGCCATCGGGCCCATCGCTGAACGCCACCTGCCCCTATTCCGACAAGCCGGTGACCCACTTCGCCGACATCAGCGGGCGCGTATTCGGGTTTTGCAACGCGTTTTGCCGCGACAAGACCGTGGCCGACCCCGAAGCGTGGCCGGACTTCATGGCGATTTACGATTCGTAAAGGGGTTGGCGGTTAGGCGTTAACTATGTTTGACGCAGCCCGCCCCGAAAGCCTGTCGCGCACCCGAACCGTCGCCTTCGAGGGGTTGGAGGCGCGCCGGGTCGAAGTCCAATGCGCGGTTACCGCAGGCATCCCTGCCTTCGCCATCGTCGGCCTGCCGGACAAGGCCGTGTCCGAGGCGCGCGAACGGGTGCGCACGGCCCTGCAAGCCATGGCCATCGCCCTGCCCTCGAAACGCATCACCGTGAACCTGTCACCTGCCGATCTGCCCAAGGAAGGCTCGCATTTCGACCTGCCGATCGCCCTTGCCCTGCTGGCCGCCCTCGACATCGTGCCGCGCGACAAGGTGGACGGCGCGATGGCGTTGGGCGAGCTGTCGCTGGATGGCACATTGGTTCCGGTCATCGGCGCGCTGCCCACGGCGCTTGCTGCCGGCGAAGAGGGGCGGGTGCTGCTGTGTCCGGCAGGCTGCGGCGCCGAAGCGGCCTGGGTCGGGGCGACGCCGGTCTACGCGGCGCACAACCTTGCGGAACTGATCGCACACCTCACCGACCGCGCGCCCCTGGAACCGGCCTTGCCCGGTGAAGTACGCCACGAGGTCAGCAACAAATGCCTGTCCGAGGTGCGCGGGCAGGAACGCGCCAAGCGCGGCCTGGAGATCGCGGCGGCGGGGCGGCACCACATCTTCATGGTCGGCAGTCCCGGATCAGGCAAATCGATGATGGCCGCGCGACTGCCCGGCCTGTTGCCGCCGCTGTCCGCACCCGAGGCGCTGGAGACATCGATGATCCATTCCCTCGCAGGCCTTCTGGACGAAGGCGGCATCTCGCGCACACGGCCCTACCGGGCCCCGCATCACACGGCCTCGATGGCGGCGATCGTGGGCGGCGGGCGCGGGGCCAAACCCGGCGAAATCAGCCTTGCCCATAACGGGGTCTTGTTTCTCGACGAATTCCCGGAATACCCCCGCGCCGTTCTGGAAACCCTGCGCCAGCCGATCGAGACCGGCGATGTGGTCGTGGCGCGTGCCAATGCCCACGTCACCTATCCGTGCCGGTTCCTGTTGATCGCGGCGGCCAATCCCTGCCGCTGCGGGCAGCTTTACGATGCCGGGCAGGCCTGCGGGCGCGCGCCGCTGTGCGGTCAGGAATACCTGGGCAAGATCTCCGGTCCGCTGATGGACCGTTTCGATCTGCGGCTTGAGGTGCCGCCGGTCGACTATGCCGATCTGGACCTGCCGGCCGCCGGTGAAACCAGCGCCGAAATCGGCAAGAGGGTCGCCGCCGCGCGTCAGATCCAGGCGGACAGGTTCGCCGGTCTGGGGGTGGCCGCGCGGGTCAACGCCGATGCCGAAGGCGCGTTGCTGGATGAAATCGCCACGCCTGATGCCGCAGGCAAGGCGCTATTGCTGCAAGCGGCCGAAAAGATCCGTCTGACAGCGCGCGGTTACCACCGGATGCTGCGCCTTGCGCGCACCATCGCCGATCTGGAAGGCGATGCTCAGGTCGGCCAGCCGCATATCGCGGAGGCCATCGGCTATCGCCTTATGGGCGGACAACCGGCCTGAAGATAACCGGCCTGAAGATCACGCCAGCCGACCTTCGATCGCATCCCAGATCAGGCCTGCGACATTCACACCGTCAAAGCGTTCGAGTTCCTGAATGCCGGTGGGAGAGGTCACGTTGATCTCGGTCAGCCAGCCACCGATCACGTCGATGCCGACAAAGATCTGACCCATCTCGCGCAGGCGCGGGCCGATCGCGGCGCAGATCTCGCGCTCGCGGTCGGTCAGGCCGATCTTTTCCGCGCGACCGCCCACATGCAGGTTCGACCGGGTTTCCCCGACCGCCGGCACACGGTTGATCGCCCCCACGGGTTCGCCGTCGACCAGGATCACGCGCTTGTCGCCGGCCGCCACATCCGGCAGGAATTTCTGCGCGATCAACGGTTCCCGGTTCATGCCGGTGAACAGTTCATGGAGCGAATTGAGGTTGCGGTCGCTTTCGGGCAGGCGGAACACCCCGGCACCACCATTGCCATACAGAGGTTTCAGGATGATATCGCCATGCGCCTCCTTGAAGGCGCGCAGCACCGACAGGTCGCGCGCGATGGTGGTTGGTGGTGTCAGGTCGGGGAAATCGAGCACCAGCAGCTTTTCTGGCGAATTGCGCACCCAGAACGGATCGTTGACGACGAGCGTCTGCCCCTTCAACCGGTCCAGCAGGTGCGTGGTTGTGATATAGCCCATGTCGAACGGCGGGTCCTGCCGCAGCCAGACCACGTCGACATCGGCCAGGTCCAGATCGAAAACGGGGCCCAGATGGGCGTGGTCGCCCTGCACGCGCTGCACGCTCAGGCTGTGGGCGCGCGCCATGATACGCCCCTCGCGGTAGCTCAGGTGATCGGGCGTGTAAAAGTTCAGATCATGCCCGCGCGCCTGCGCCTCCTCGGCAAGGCGGAACGTGCTGTCCGCATCGATATTCACCGATCCGATCGGATCCATCTGAAAGGCCACCTTCATCGCCCGTCTCCTGCCAATTGCCATCCACCCTTACTTGGCGCGGCGGGCGGAAAGGTGCAATGGGCAAGCGGTCAGGCGGCCTGCAGCGCATTGGGGATCACGTCGATGCGTCCGCTGCGGTCCACCAAGGCCACATCGAAGCGCATGGGCGTCAGAGACCCCGCTGGGAAAAAGCCAAGACACGCCTCGGCGCTGGCCAAAAGGCGGGCGATCTGGCGCTTCGTCAGATGATCGGCCGCCTGTGCGAACGTGCGAGAGGATTTGACTTCGACAAAGATCACCTCGCCGTCCTTTTCAAAGATCAGGTCTATTTCGCCACCCGGCCCCCGCCACCGACGGATCAAAAGCCTGTGGCCGTGATCGACATAGGCGCGCGCAACCTGATCCTCTGCGGTCTTGCCAGCAAGGTAGGATGTCAATCCGCTCAACCGTTGTCCTTCAACATCAGGGCGCGTTGATAGACATCGCGCCGGGGCAACCCCAGTGTTTCCGCCACATGCGCGGCGGCATCCTTGACCCGCATCTGCGCCAGTGCTGTTCGCAGCGCAGAGTCGATATCGACCTGTGCAACCTCGACCGCCACCGGGTGGCCAACAACCAGCACGATCTCCCCTTTCAAGGTCACGTCGGCCAATCCATCCCGCAAACCCGCCAGGCTACCGCGGCGCACCTCTTCGAAACGCTTCGTCATCTCACGGCACAGCGCGGCCTCACGGTCTTCGCCCCATGCCTCGCACAATTCCCCTAACAATCGGTGAATGCGCCTCGGGCTTTCATACAAGATGAGCGTCGCCGGCACCGACCCGATATCTGCCAGCCAGCGTTGGCGTGCGCCGCTCTGGGCCGGCGGAAATCCCGCGAACATGAACCTGTCGGACGGCAAGCCAGAAATGCTCAACGCCATGATCGCGGCCGATGGCCCCGGGGCTGATGTCACCAGGTGACCGGCATTGATCGCCGCGCGAGCCAACTGAAACCCGGGATCCGCCACCACGGGCGTTCCCGCCTCGGAACAATAGGCCACGCTCTTGCCTTCGGCCAACGCGGCCAGAATCCTCGGGCGCGCCTCGGCCCCGTTGTGGTCGTGATAGGGCCAGATCGGACGGCCCGCGATCTTCACCCCGTGCAGTTCCATCAGATGCCGGGTCGTGCGTGTATCCTCGGACGCAATCACATCGGCGCTTGCAAGGATATCCAGTGCCCTCAGCGTGATGTCCCGCGCCGCGCCGATCGGGGTCGCCACGAAATAGAGCCCCGGCCCCAACGCAACCTGGCGTGCGGGGCTGGTACCATGCGGCTGGTCGTGTTCCATCGGTGTGTTCCCGCCGTTTGTTCCCTGCCCCGAGACGGGCATCGTTTACTTGCCTTGACGGACGCCTTAGCCTAACCCCCGCAACACCGTGCAGCGCCCCAGGGAGGTTCGTGTTTCATGTTTTCCGCTTTGCGTCTATTCCGCAACCCGTTGCGCCGTTTTGGGCTCTTGGCCATCGTGGGCCTCTTGGCGGCCTGCCAGATGGGCGGCCCCATCGGGGGCGGGCCCAATGTCAGCGGCCAGACCGTGCAGGTGGCCATGCTGTTGCCGATGACTTCGCAGCAGGGCGGAGACGCCGTGATTGCACGCAGCCTGGAAAACGCCGCGCGCCTTGCCGCTGCGGATTTTGCCGGCGTCACCATAGAAATCACCGTTTACGACACTGCCGGCCAATCGGCCCAGGCCGCATCGGTCGCGCGCGACGCAGTATCGGCGGGAGCCGACGTCATCGTCGGACCGCTGCGTTCGGATGCGGCGGCAGCGGTTGGCGTCGCCGTCGCGAATTCCAATGTCAGCGTTCTGAGCTTTTCCAACAATACCGAGATCGCGGGCGGCAATGTCTTTGTATTGGGGCATACGTTCCAGAACACGGCGGCGCGCATCGTCAGCTATTCGGCGGCGCAGGGGCGCAACCGCATTGTCCTGACCCATGCCCAGAACCTCGCCGGTGAGGTGGCGCGCGATGCCGTGTTGCGCGCGGCGCAGGCCGGAGGGGCCACCGTCGTCGGCACGGTTCCCTACGAATTTTCCCAATCCGGCGTGATCAACGTCGTGCCGCAGATCGTGGCAGCGGTCCGCGACAACGAGGCCAACGCCCTGATCCTGACATCCGATTCCGCCGGCGCCCTGCCCTTTTTCGCGCAGCTGCTGCCCGAAAACGGGCTGGACACCGAGGCCGTTCGCCTGATGGGTCTGACCCGGTGGGATACGCCGCCGCAGACGCTCGAGTTGTCGGGGTTGCAGGGCGGCTGGTTCGCGGTTCCCGATCCGAGTGCCGCCGCCGACTTCAACGCCCGCTACGAGGCCACCTACAGCATCCCTCCGCATCTCCTGGCAGCCCTAGGCTATGATGCGATCGCCGCCGTTGCGGGAACCGCCACCTCTGCCGGGCGGCTTGGCCCCGCGGATCTTTCGGCTGGCACTGGTTTCGAGGGTGCAAACGGGGTATTCCGACTGCGCGGGGATGGCACCAACGAACGGGCCATGGCCATCGCGCAAGTAATTGACAACCAGGTAGCCGTCATTGACCCCGCCCCAAGACGCCTCGGCGGTTTCGGTTTCTGACCGGAACCCGACACTCCCCCCGATTGCTTCGGAACCGGGCGAACTGATCGTCCCGGCCCACGACCTGCTGGACGAAGAGGCGCTGATCACGCGCCTGGATGCGGTGACCGAAGGGCTGGATGATCCGGGACAGATCCGGGCGGCGACGGTTGCGCACCTGCTTGAGGTGCAGACGGCAGGGCGCGCGGTGATCGAAGCGGCCGTCGCCGAACAGCCGCTGACCGCGCGTCGCATCACCCGCGCATATACCTACCTGACCGACGGCCTGGTGCGCGGGGTGCTGCATGTTGCCCGCGCGCGCCTGCACCCGAACCCGATGCCCAGCGATACCGAACGTGTCGCCGTGATGGCCATTGGCGGATACGGTCGCGGTGAGATGGCGCCCTATTCCGATGTCGATCTGCTGTTCGTGACACCGTGGAAAATGACCGCCGCCATCGAGCGCGTCATCGAATCCTCGCTGTACATGCTGTGGGATCTGCACCTGAAGGTCGGTCATTCCAGCCGCACCGTGAAAGAATGCGTGCGTCTGGGAAAGCAGGATTACACCATCCGCACCAGCCTGCTTGAGATGCGGTTTCTGACCGGCGACGCCGCGATTGCCGAGGATCTGCACGACGCGCTGCGGACCCAGCTTTTCCGCGGAACCACGGGCGAGTTCATCGAGGCCAAGCTGGAAGAACGAAGCAACCGCCACAAGAAACAGGGTGGCCAGCGCTACATGCTGGAACCCAATGTCAAGGAAGGCAAGGGCGGCCTGCGCGATCTTCAGACGCTGTACTGGATCGCCAAGTACGACAAGCAGGTCGAACGCGTGTCCGAACTGGTCGACCTGGGCGTTTTCCTGCCCGAAGAATTTGCAGCCTTCGACGCGGCAGAACGGTTCTTGTGGGCCGTCCGGTGTCATTTGCACCTGATCGCAGGGCGGGCGCAGGACCAGTTGACCTTCGACAATCAGGTCGAGATCGCAAAGCGGCTTGGCTACGCAGATCACTCCGGTCGACGCGCGGTCGAACACTTCATGCAGGATTATTTCCGCCACGCCACCAAGGTGGGCGAACTGACCCGGATCTTCCTCACCGAACTTGAGGCAAGGCATGTCAAACAGGAACCCGCGATCTTTGGCCTGCTTCGCGGGCGCACGTTCCGCAAGAAGCTGAAGGAAGGATACGCGGTCAAACAAAACCGCATCACCTTTGAAAACGAGAGCGCGTTCTTTTCCGACAAGCTCAACATCCTGCGCCTGTTCGAAGAGGCGTTGCGCACCGGGTTCTTGATCCATCCGGAGGCGATGCGGGCGGTCTCGGCACATCTGAACCTGATCGACGACGACATGCGCCGCGACCCCGAGGCCGTGCGGATCTTTCTGGACCTGATGCTGAAACAGGGCAATCCCGAACGCGCCCTGAGGCGAATGAACGAGCTTGGCGTTCTGGCTGCCTTCTTGCCGGAATTCGCGCCGATCGTGGCGATGATGCAGTTCAACATGTATCACAGCTACACGGTCGACGAGCACACGATCCAGGTCATCTCGGCGCTGGCGCAGATCGAACGCCGCGAACTGATCGAGGAATTGCCGGTCGCCTCGCGCATCTTGGAAAACGGTCTGAACCGCAAGGTTCTGTATGTGGCGTGCCTGCTGCATGACATCGGAAAGGGCCGCAAGGAGGATCACTCGATCGTCGGCGCACGGATCGCTCGCACGGTCGCACCGCGGTTGGGTCTGAAACCGGCGGAATGCGAAACCGTCGAATGGCTGGTGCGCTATCATCTGCTGATGTCGGACATGGCGCAGAAACGCGATATTTCCGACCCGCGTACGGTGCGTGATTTCGCCAAGGCGGTCAAAACCCGCGAGCGGCTCGATGTCTTGACGGTTCTGACCGTCTGCGACATTCGCGGCGTCGGCCCCAACGTGTGGAACAATTGGAAGGCCACGCTGCTGCGCGGACTGTACCGGTCGACCTCGACCGCGTTGGAAACCGGGCTGGAAGACCTCAACCGGGACAAGCTGGAAAGCGAGGCCAAGCGCGCCCTGCGCGAGGCGCTGGATGGTTGGCCGAAACCCGATCTCAAGGCCGAGATCGACCGCCATTACGGTCCATATTGGCAGGGCCTCGACCTCACGAGCCAGATCACCTTTGCAACGCTTCTGCGCGGGCTTGGCGGCGACGAGATCCACATAGACACCCAGCAAGACGAAGACCGCGACGCCACGCGGGTCTGTTTTGCGCTGAATGATCACCCAGGCATCTTCTGCCGCCTTGCGGGCGCGCTGAGCCTCGTGGGCGCGAACGTGGTGGACGCGCGCACGTACACGTCCAAGGATGGCTATGCCACGGCCGTCTTCTGGGTGCAGGACGCGGATGGCAACCCGTTCGAGACCGCGCGCCTGCCCCGTCTGAAATCGATGATCGAAAAGACCCTCAAGGGCGAGGTCATTGCGTCACGCGCATTGGAGGGTCGCAACAAGATCAAGAAACGCGAACGCCCCTTCGATGTTCCGACCACCATCACCTTCGACAACGAGGGGTCCGAGATCTACACGATCATCGAGGTCGACACCCGCGACCGGCCCGGGCTGCTGTACGATCTGACCAAGACGCTTGCGGCCTCGAACATCTATATCTCGTCAGCGGTGATCGCGACCTATGGCGCGCAAGTGGTCGACACCTTCTATGTAAAGGACATGTTCGGCCTGAAGCTGCACACCAAGTCCCGGCAAGAAGGCCTGGAACGCAAATTGCGCGACGCGATTGCGCGGGTCGCGGAACGGGCGGGGGCCTGACATGACCGGTGCCGCCCGGCCGATCCGGCTGCTTTCAGGGTTCGTCACGGTCGGGTTCTGGACCCTGGGCAGCCGCGTCTTGGGCTTCGTGCGCGACATCCTGATCGCCGCCTTCATGGGGGTCGGCCCGGTATCGGAGGCGTTCTTCGTCGCCTTTGCCCTTCCCAACATGTTCCGCCGTTTCTTTGCCGAAGGCGCGTTCAACACGGCTTTCGTGCCGATGTTTTCCAAGAAACTCGAGGCAGATGACGATCCGCTGGACTTTGCCCGTGACGCGTTTTCGGGGCTGGCCTCGGTCCTGATCGTGTTCACGCTTCTGGCGCAAGTCGCGATGCCCTGGCTGGTTCTGGCGATGGCATCCGGCTTCGCCGGGGACGTGCGGTTCGAACTGGCGGTGGATTTCGGGCGCATCGCCTTTGGCTACATCTTGTTCATTTCGCTGGCGGCCCTGTTGTCGGGCCTGCTGAACGCAACCGGGCGTTTCGCGGTGACCGCGGCCGCGCCGATCTTGTTGAACCTGATCCTCATCGCACTGCTGGTGTTGGCCGATCACGGCGCATTCCCGGGTCTCGTCCCCCAACCCGAAGGCGACATCAGCCCCGAAGACCTGCAAGGCCTGCACTACGGCGCATTGCTGACATGGGGGGTCTTGATCGCGGGCGTGGCACAAGTGGCGCTGGTGTGGTTCGCCGCCGCGCGGGCGGGATATCGACTGGTTCCGCGCAAGCCACGCCTGACACCCGAGATGCGGCAACTGGCCGTGATCATGCTGCCTGCGATGCTGGCGGGCGGCGTGGTGCAGGTCAATCTGCTGGTGGGCCGGCAGGTGGCCAGTTTCTTTGATGGTGCGATCGTGTGGCTCAGCCTTGCGGACAGGCTCTACCAACTGCCTCTGGGCGTCGTGGGCATCGCCATCGGTGTGGTTCTTCTGCCCGATCTGTCGCGCCGCCTTCGCGCCGAAGATGGGGAAGGCGGGCGCTACGCGCTCAGTCGAGCGGGCGAAGTGTCACTGGCGCTGACGGTTCCGGCCGCGGTCGCGCTATGCACCATCCCCGTGCCACTGGTGTCTGTCTTGTTCGAACGCGGAGCTTTCGGGGCCGATGACAGCGTCCAGACGGCCCTGGCCCTTGCGGTCTATGGTGCGGGATTGCCGGCATTTGTGCTGCAAAAGGTGCTGCAACCGCTGTATTTCGCACGCGAGGATACCAAGACACCCTTCCGCTATGCGTTGATTGCCATGGCCATAAACGCGGTGGCCGCAGTCGGGCTGGCCTATGCCATAGGGTTTCTGGGGGCCGCCATCGGGACATCTCTGGCCGGGTGGGTCATGGTCTGGCTTTTGCTGCGCGGCAAGCGCAGCATGGGTGAAGTCGCACAATTTGACGACCGCTATCGTCAGAGGATCGGTCGGATCATCCTCGCGTCGGTGCTGATGGGGGCATTCCTGTGGCTCGCGGCGCTGCTGCTCACCCCGCTGTTGGGCACGGCGGGCTGGCGGTATCCGGCGCTGGCGATCCTGGTGATCTCGGGGATCGCGGTCTATGGCATCCTGGGGCAGATGCTGGGCGCCTTCAGGATTGCCGAATTCCGCAAGGCCATGCGCCGGGGATAAGGCGCTTCAGCGATCCCGCATCCGGGCCAGCACCCGCCGCCACCCGCCGGGGCTGACAACGAAAGACATCGCAAAACCCGCGGCGAACCCGGACATCTCGGCCACCACGTTGCCGAATTCGCCCTGGATCACCCCGAACAGCAACTGAATGCCAAGCAAGACCGCAATCAGCCCGAAGGCGCGGTACCGGTTGTCACCGCGGACCGTGGCGCTGGTCCACAAGATGAACGTGAAGGCCCCGATCAACCCGTAGACCGCCGGAAAGCTGCCGACCAGGGGATAGGGGTTGTTCAAGATCACGACAAAGGCCAGCGCTCCGACGATCCCCGACACGACATAGACCGCAAGGAAGGCCAGGGGTGAAAACACCTCGGCCACCATCTTCCCGATCGCCAGGATGAAAACCGTGACAAAAGCCACATGTGCGAACCCGCCATGGATCAGCATGTAGGACAAGAACCGCACCATGTGCTCGGGCGGAAAGGTGCCAAGCCGCCACATCTCGGTCGCGACATTGTCGAACACGCCGTAATCCCGGATCGCCGCGATACGCCACCCCACGCCGTCCTGCCCGCCGATCAGACCCAGGGACGCCGCCTGGAACAGGATCTCGATGCCGAACACGACAGCGGCCAGCGCCACGACGACATGGGGCAATGCGTTGAACGGGGAAACGTTGTGGTTTTCCATGAGTGGCCCGACCTCTGGTTGACGGCTCTGCCCCCCGTGGGTAAGCGATGCCGCGACACTTGGCCAGAGGGGCCCTGTGCGTCAGACAGCCGGAATGGACAACCATGTCAGAGACACAGTTCACCCCACGCGTCTTTTCGGGCATGCAGCCCTCGGGCGGCCTGACGCTCGGCAACTACCTCGGCGCGATGAAGCGGTGGGTCGACATGCAGGATGCCGGCGGGTTCGAGACCGTCTATTGCATGGTCGA
>Ga0102938_10001184_pt1 | contig 19762 bp, 15 predicted proteins | sample SalPonR2_B_D2_MG_FD_84516 | JGI IMG/M metagenome (GOLD analysis project Ga0102938, IMG submission 84516) | Salt pond soil microbial communities from South San Francisco under conditions of wetland restoration - Salt Pond MetaG R2_B_D2_MG | ecosystem: Environmental > Aquatic > Marine >... | reverse complement strand
GATGACGTATCGCGGCAACCGTCATTCCCACCAGGCACGCTTGCAAGACGTCGGTGCGCTGCGCGTCACGCTCTCGGTGGACCTGGTTCTGATGCAAAAGACGCAAAGCGTCTGAGCGGCGGGGACGCCTCGGCCTGGAGCGTTCTCGGGACCCCGGGAGTGAGTCCCAGACAAAGAAACTCAGGGCGACGGGATGACGACTACGCCGTGCGTCTGCCGGTTCGTTTGCGAGACCTCCCGAAGGGATCGTCGAGCAACCCGTCGACGGGATCCCGCATGCCGGGTTGGGCCGGCTGATCGGCCGCCAACAGGTTTTTGCTTCGTAGATACTTGAGGACGGTCCGCAGCAAATCGTCTCGGAAACGCGGCGCGTTCTGCCCGTCTTCGATCCATGCACGGACTTCGATCCGCTGAGAGCGTTTTCCGACACAAACCAGCGTCGCCTGGGGCGAGGGCGTCAGCAGCACGTCGGGCTGGTCGATGACCAACTCGTAAAGCGAACGACAGACGTCCGCGGGTCGCTGGTCACGGGTGACGGCGACTTCGATCGGAATCACGCTCAGACGCCCCGCGCCCATCCAGTTCACGACGTCTTCGCTGACGAAATTTTTGTTGGGGATGATGATTTCGCGTCCGTCGTCATCCGCCAAGACGGTGGTGCGAAGTTTTTGGGCGGCGACGCGGCCGGTGACTTTGCCGATCGTGATCAGATCGCCCAATCGCGCCGGCTTTTCGAACAACACGATCAAACCGCCGAACAGGTTGCGAACCATGTCTTGCAATCCGAACCCCAAGCCGATCGTCAGACCCACCGCCAGCCACTGAATGACTTGCCATCGGACGCCGATCCACCTGCAGGCGATGAAGCATCCGACGCCGAACAACAGGCAACGCCCTAAGACCAACGAAAAATGTTCCATGCCCTCGTCGAACGAGACCCGCTGCAGCACCAACGCGTCAAACAAGGCCGGCAACAACTTGGCCAACTGGAACGCGATGAAAAGGGTCGCGGCAGCCGACAACAGGTGCAAAGCGGTGACGGGGATCGTTTCGACAACCGATTCGGTGGTCGGTCCGCCCGATGCGCTGACGGTCGATCGGGTCACGGTGTCCTGCACGGTCCAAACGACCGGATTTCCCACGCGGGCGTTGGGGACCATGTCGATCCACAGCCACGCGAAGCAGACGAGCGCCGCTCCGCCCAAGGCGAATTGACCGAGGAAGGCCAGATGATGTTTCAATTCCAAAAAATGTTCGCCCAAGACTCCCGCGTCATCGCCATCCGGTTCGCCGGCCGATGGACCGAATTCGTCGAACTCGCGTCGCGGCGTCGTCGATCCGGTCAACATCTGCCAAGCGTTTGCCGACAGCGTTTTCACACCCGCCCACAACGTCCAGCCGATCAACGAAACGACGAACGTGACGATGGCCCGCTTGGTCAACTCGTCGGCCGTGAAACCGTAGCCCAACGCCGCCAATGCGGCCATCGCCAGCGGAAACCCGAGTCCAAGGACATAGATCAACACGCGGACACGATGAATCACACTGCCGCCGAACTTCGCGATCAGGGGTTCCAGAAAACCACCGCCCGGCCGCAACGAACGATGGGCCGTCCAGGCGACGACCAGCATGGCAAACATGAATCCGAATCGTGAAATCGAATCTCGCCACGCCCCGTGATCGACCAACCCCATCACCGTGACCGTGTACGCGGCCACGATCAAGCCGAATCCGACCAGAGTCAGATACTTTGCCGCGCGATCGCGTCCGGGAAGTTCGACTTCCACGTGCTGGTCCAGGTAGCCGTGATCGCGTAGCAATTGACGTGGCACTTCGACGGCCAGGCCCACCAAGCCGGCCGCGTAAAACGCGCCGGCGGCATGCAGCGTGGCTTCCGAGACGATACCGCCGCTGAGCCAACCGGCGATCAAATAAAGGATCGCCGGAAGCGTCAAAGCGACCAGCGTCGTCAACACCCCGGCGGCCAGTTGGCGTGATCGCGTCGTGGCTTGACGCAACCGTTTGCGTCGGCCGATTTGCAGCAACCACGATTTGCATCGCCAGCGGACGATCAACAGCAAAATCATCCAAACCGCCAAGACAATGCCGCCGGCGGCATTCGTCGTCAGCTTTCGTTCCAGGGTCGGTCCGAAATCCGCGCTGCGATCCGAATCGAACAACGCCGCCATGCCACCCTTGATGTTCTTGATGTCCGTCAAGCTGATCGGGTCGCCGCTGCGGACCCAGACGATGTGCCGATCGATCAAGCGTCGATAGTCGGCCGTCAACTGTGCCGACGCGGTGGTGGCCGAATCCAGTTCACCCAATTTGTGCTGATAGTCTTGATAGCCTTTCCGCAGGTCCAGCAGCCGTCGGTGCCGTTCACGAAGCAATCGCCCGACCTGTGCCTCCAGCGAACGGTGCCGCATCTGGGTCGGGTCGAACCCGGCCTCGGAAAGGATCAACTCGGTCTGTTTGACGGGATCGGACCCGTCGTAGCGGACCATTTCCAAGGCCAACTGTTGGTCACGGCAGCGCTGGAGTTCCTGGCTGACGAATCCGGCCTGGGAATCTTCTATTTGCCAGGCGTCGAGCTGTTCTTTTTTATGCCGCAGCAGCAGCCCGACCGTGGGCGTCAAGCCGTGCCGGTCGAGCTTGGCCTGAACGTCTTGCAGGTCGTGGGTCGTCCTTTCGACTTTCGCGACGGACCGGGCGACACGATCGGACAACGCGTCGTAGGCATCGGCCAAATCCGCCCATTGCCGTGAGAATTCGGCGTTCTGCGCCGCCAGTTCTTCGGCGATCGGATCGGTGATCGGGTAGGTGATCATCTGGGCTTTGCCCGGGACGCCACCGGTCAGAAAGCACAGCAGCAGCAACGCCGGTCGAACGGGGAACCGAAACCGATGGTTCGATAAAGTCGTGTCGTGGGCCATCGTCGACCGCTGCCTGCGTTGGATGAGAAGTGAGGGGAAAACTTCCGCCGAACGTCGGGCAACGCCGCGGCGCCAATCGGCAGCGTCGGAGATACGCAAAAAGTCCGTCCGACTCCACAGCGATCGTGTTTCACGCGCAAAAAATGTTTGCGAAACTCCGCGACAAGCATTAGCTTGCGGGCTCCGGAGGCGATGGACGGGGCCGAAATGCCTTCCGACCCGCCTCTTTGCTTCTACACAAAAGGATTGACACCATGGTGCGTAGATATGGATTGGCGTTGGCATTCTCGTGGATGACCTTGACCGGCGGAATCGCACAGTCTCCCCCGATCAACGCGGTCGACGATCCTTTTCAAAGCCGACCCCTGATGCCGATCGGTGATCCGTTCGGACTCGGGGCACAGGAACTCGGCGCGGCACCGCCGGTGCCCTTCCCCGCACAGCGATTGTTGCCGATCGCCGGTGCACCCCCGATCGCCGGCGAATCGGGAATCGTCCCGCTGGACGTTTCGCGAGCCGGTTTGGCCAAAATCAATGCGGACGGCGAGACGCTGACTCTGGCCGTTCCGGCTTGGAGGGTGGAGCAGCGAACGCGAACGTTTTCCGTGGCAAAAACACGCATGGAAACCCTTACGCGAAAGGTCCCGGCGGGGACTCCGCTGCCGAAAGACGCAATCGGCAGCCGAACGGATGGGGTGATTCGAGCGACCGCGGCACGTCCGTCGCCGAGATCCGAGTCGGTCGGTTCGCCGCAAGACGCCCCGAAGTCAACCCTTGCCCGGACGAACGCGACGAACACGAACGACCTGATGGTCACCCAGACCTACCAGGTCTCCGTTCCGTACACCGAACAGATCGAGCAGAGGTTCAACGTTTTGGTGCCCGGAGATCTGAAAACGCTTTCCGTGCCCGTCGACAAAGTCACCGCGTGGACGCGGGACGGTTTGAAATTGGACGGTCGCAGTCTGCGAAAAATTCTCGCCAGCCCGCGACCGGTCATGCGATTGCGAAGTTCCTGGCCCGAAGATTTCAAGCTGAACAAGCCTCAACAGAAAACGTTGGCCAACGACATCCTGTTCTTGCTGATCGAACCGTCGACAGGGGTTTCTTGGTGAACGGGGTCCGCGTGCCGAAAAAAAACGCCCCGGGTTGCTTCCGCGCACCGGGGCGTCTGGGTCGATTCGCTATCGAGTGTGTTCAGCCTACTCCCGGGGACGGATCGCTCCGGTCAGCCCGCTGTAGTCGACGCGGTCGGTGGTGTGCCACAAAGGTTGGCCCAGTTCCACCCGTTTGCGGAGAACCTCTATTTTCTCGGGGCTGCCCGCGGGGGCGTCGGTGGGCGAGAAGCCGTTGTCTTCGTTCGGCACGAAATCTTCATCGTGGCCGTAACGCAAGATTGCTTCAAAGACGTTTTTGCAATGACTCATGGTTTGTCGATTTACCTGTTCTCGGGGCGAAAGTCTGGTTCCACCATCTCCGCACGATATATTTTGTTGTGCCGAAGACGTCGCGCTGAGATCCTTCACAAGCGGTCGTCGGGCGTTGAGCACCGGATGATTATTGACGTCAGACGGGCTTAGTCAAGAAAATTCAATGAAGGCGAGCGACGGATTGACGACGACGGCGGTTACCATTGGCGACCAGCCAGGCTTTGCCAGTCGGGCGATTTGTCCGGCGGAAGCGTGATTTGTGAACCGTCCGCTGACGACCTGATTAACTAGGGTGCACTGGACGGCCTTGTTCGCAGTCGAAAGCCGTCTAGCTTCCCTCTTGCCACTCGCACGACGGATTATCGCTTTTCAGGGGGCCCGCTCACGGCCGGCCGGCGATGCGAAATAATCCTCCATTGCAGACGGCAAATTTTTTTCCCTTTTTTTTGACGAAAAGCCTCTTTTCCCCCGACAACTGGGACGTTAATGACAGTCATGTGGATTCAGAAACGCATCGACTTGCCGGCCAAACGCCGCGGTTTTCACCTGGTCACGTCCTTGATCCTCGACGCGGTCCCCGAGATTTCCGGGATGAGGGTCGGTTTCTTGCAGGTTTTCCTCCAGCACACCAGCGCGTCGCTGACGATCAACGAGAACGCGGACCCGGATGTCCGCGTGGATTTCGAAACGGCGATGAACCACGCGGTTCCCGAAACGCTGCCCTACGTGCACACCCTGGAAGGCCCCGACGACATGCCCGCCCACGTGAAAGCGTCGATGATGGGCAGCCAAGTGATGATCCCGATCGGCGGCGGCCGCCTGCAACTGGGCACTTGGCAGGGAATCTACCTGTGTGAGCACCGGGACCACGGCGGCAGCCGGCACGTGGTCCTGACGGCTTGGGGGGAGGAAGACGTGTGATCCCAAACAGGGATCCGGGAGAGGCCGGGGCAGCCCGAAGGCGTCCCGCGGCCCCTGCCGCACGCCGTTTCAGGCCTCGCTGTCTCAGGCCTCGTCGAGCAGATCGACCGCGTCGAAGGCCTTGCCTTCCAGCATCGCCAAGCTGGCTCCGCCGCCCGTGCTGACGTGGCTGACTTGGTCGGCAAAGCCCAGCTGTTCGACCGCCGCGGCGCTATCGCCACCGCCGATGATGCTAATCGAATCGCTGTCGGCGACGGCTTGGGCGACCGCTTTGGTGCCTTCGTCGAACGGAGGCATTTCGAAGACGCCCATCGGCCCGTTCCAGACGACGGTCTTGGCCGACTTGATGACATCGGCGTACTTTTTGGCGGTCTCCGGACCGATGTCCAGGCCTTCGAAGCCGTCGGGAATTTCGCCCGCCGGGACGACCATTTTCTTGCACGAGGCGCTGAAGTCGTCGCCGCAGTGCGTGTCGACGGGCAGATGCAGTTTGTCGCCGCCCTTGGCGATCAGCTCTTTGGCCAGATCGACTTTGTCTTTTTCGACCAGACTGCCGCCGACTTTTCCGCCCTCGGCCAAGCTGAACGTGTAGGCCATCGCGCCGCCGATCAAGACGGCGTCACAGATGCCCAACAAGTTGTTGATCACGTTGATCTTGTCGCTGACCTTGGCGCCGCCCAAGATCGCGACGAAAGGCCGGCCGGGGTTGCTGATCGCGTCGGACAGGTATTCGATTTCCTTGGCGACCAAGTGGCCGACCACTCGCGGTTTGCCGCCCATCGCCTCGGGGACGGCGACCATCGACGCGTCTTTGCGGTGGCACGTTCCGAAGGCGTCGTTGCAGTAGGCGTCGGCCATCGCCGCCAGCTTGCCGGCGAAATCGGCGTCGCCTTTCTTTTCGCCCGCGTTGAATCGCAAGTTCTCCAGCACCAGCACGTCGCCCGGTGACAACGCAGCCGCCTTGGCCGCCGCATCGTCACCCACGGTGTCGCCGGCAAAGGCGACGTCCTTGCCCAGCAATTCGCCCAGGCGTTTTGCCGTCGGCGCCAAGCTGTACTTGCTGTCATCGCCTTCGCCGCTGGGACGACCGAGATGGCTCATCAGAATCAGCTTTCCGCCTCGATCGATGACGCTTTTGATGCTGGGCAAGGCCATGCGGACGCGACGGTCGTCGGTGATCGTCTGCGAATCGTCAAGCGGTACGTTAAAGTCGACTCGCATCAACACGGTTTTGTCGGCGACATCGATCTGGTCAATGGTTTTCTTGGCCATCGTTTTGAATGTTCTGGGCTTGAGTGGCGGTGACAAAAGGGTTCACGAAGCTCCTAAATTATCAGCCAAACCCGGGCATCGCGGGAGGGGACTCCCGGCCGTTTAGTCGAACAGCAATTCGGTCCAGCGGTCTTCGTATTCCAGCCGTTGTTTCAGGTCGGCCCAGTCGGCCGGCGACCCGACGACCTGGGCCAACGCGTGATCCAGTTCGTCACCAATTTTCGTCAACCCGGCGACGTAAACATAGGTGTTGGGCTGATCCAACAAGCGAACCAGTTCCTCGCTGCGCGATTGCAACGCCGTTTCCCAATCGCTGACGTCGGTCCATCCCGGACGCTTACTGAGTGCGTTGATCGCTTCGAACGTCGCCTTGTCGTAGTACAACGCGAAATCGTTTCGGGCGTCGTTTCGATACAGCAGTTCCAATCCGGTCTGGGCCCCATGAAACAGCAGCACCCGGCCCGAGTAATCCGGCTCGGTGCGATACAGGTGCTGAACGAAAGCGCGGAACGGCGCGATCCCCGTTCCCGCGCCGATCAAGATCAAGTTGGCCGACAGGTCCTCCGGGATTTCGAAAGCTTGCCCGTACGGCCCGGTAATCGTGAACGAGTCGCCCGGCCTTAAATCGCACAAGTAGTTCGACGCCACGCCGGGATACTGTTCGCCGCTGAAATCATCGACGTAGTGACAACGACGGACACAGATTCCGACTTGTCGACTCGACGCCGAATCGTCGGCCGGCAAACTGGCGATGCTGTACAAACGAAAATGATGGTCCTGCCCCATCTCCGGGCGTCCGGGGGCCAGCACGCCGATGTTCTGACCGACTTGCGGGTTAAAATCGGCCGCGTGAATCTCGAACAAGATGTCGCGAACCTCTTCCTTGGATTGTTCCGGCGTGATCCGTTCACTCCGCAACACCTTGGCCTGATACCGCGTCGACACGTCGTAGTCTTGCAACTGCATCGTTGTTTCTCCCGAGCAATAAAAAAAATGATTGTACTATGGTCTGTTTTCGGACTGCCGTTTCTCGCAGGGTGTCTGGCAGGTGCAACCGTGGCAGCCCGATCGACCGGCCATCACGTCTTCGCCCGCCGGGGTGCCCATTCGCCGCGCGAACACGAACTGCACGGCAAGCCAAGCGATCATGATGACCGTGATTCCCAACGTCGCTTTGATCAGGGGTTCCAGCATCATCAGTTGAATAGTCCCGCGAATCCCATGAAGCAAATCGACAACATCCCCGCCAACAGCAGCGTGATCGCGGTTCCTCTGACGATATCCGGCGTGTCGGCAAGCTCCAGTTTCTCACGAAGCCCGGAAATCAGAAACAAAGCCAACGTGAATCCGACGCCCGCGCCGAACGCGAACACGACGGACTGGATCAACCCGTAACCTTTGTTGGTTTGAAAAAGCGCGACCGCCAAGATCGCACAATTCGTCGTGATCAGAGGCAAGAAAATCCCCAAGGCTTCGAACAGCGGTCGGCTGACCTTCTTGATGAACATCTCGACCAACTGAACCGTTGAAGCGATCACCGCGATGAAGGAAATCAGTTCCAAGTACGGCGCGTCGGCCCACGTCAACAAGGCGTGAATCCCGTACGCGGCGACCGAGCTGACCAGCATCACGAACGTCACGGCCGCCCCCATCCGCACCGCCGTGTCACGCTTACCCGACACGCCCAAGAAGGGACAAATGCCCAGGAAATACGCCAACACGAAATTGTTCACCAGACAAGCGTTGATGAAAATCGTCGCCAGAGATTCGTCGTTCATGTCACCGCCTCCCCGGCTAGTTTTCGCTCGCGACGTTGCTTGAGTCCGCTGAACAACAAAAGCCAAGCGGCCAGGGAGAAGAACCCCCCCGGTGGCAACATCATCACGGTCCAAGGTTCGAACGAGGAACCCAGTAGCGGCACGCCGAACAGACTGCCGGCGCCCAGGAGTTCACGAACGCCGCCCAGACACAAAAGAGCCAGCGTGAATCCGACGCCCATCCCGGCCGCGTCCAGAATCGAACGGCCGATTCGGTTTTGTGACGCAAAGGCCTCGGCCCGGCCCAGGATCAAACAGTTCACGACGATCAACGAGATGAACGCGCCGAGCGCGCGGTGCAGCCCCAAGCTGATCGCTTGAATCAAGTAATCCACGATGGTGACGAAAGTCGCGATGATCAGGATGAACGTCACGATCCGGACTTGATGCGGAACGATCTTGCGAATCGTTGACACGACGGTGCTGGACATCACCAACACGAACGCCGTCGCCAACCCCATGGCCAGCGCGTTCATCGCCGTGTTCGTGACCGCCAACACCGGACACATCCCCAATACCTGGACGAACACGGGATTGCGTTTCCAGACACCGGCCAGGAAATCATCGGCCGCGCCGGGCACCTCGGTTTGCAGTCCGACCGCCATCAGTCTTCGCCTTCCTCGGTCGTTGTGAATGTCGATAGCCGCGTGCCGACCCGCGGCACCCAAATTTGCGAACTCTCGCGAAGCATGTCCGCGGTGGCTTTCGACGAAATCGTCGCGCCGGTGATCCCGTCGATCTGCCAAGGCTCGGTCTTTTCCCCCGGTTTGACGAACTCGATCGGATGGGCGAGCGTCTTGCCGTCGCCCGCCAACGAAACGTCCAAGGCTTCAAAGTTCTTCAAAAACACGGGATCCTTTTCGATCCGATCGCCGAGCCCCGGGGTCTCACGGCTCTCCAAAACCCGAACGCCGATGATCGCTTGTTCCTGTGGCGAATAGCCGTACAAGACGCGGATGAAATCTTGGTAGCCCATGCCTTTGGTTTCGATGGCGACGCCGACGGGCTTTTCCGCGTCGTCGAAACCGACGAAGACCAGCCCGTCGCCCTCCGCATCGGACGAAGCGATCCGGAAAGATTCCGCTGCGTCGTCCCACTGGTACGCCACGCTGGTGGTGGCGCGGGGCAGCACGTCAAGCACCGCGTTTTGCCGCGCCGCGACCTTGTTGCGGGCGATGATCGGTTTGGTGATTTCGTAAACACCGACGATGGCCACGCCGCAAAAGATGCCGACCGACAAAACGACGGCGTAAATTCGCAGCGTCGCCTTGACGTCAAACGGCGGCAAGGTCGTTTCGGTCTGCACCGGCGCGCTCATCCGGTCGCTCCCGTTTCGGCTTTCAGATTCTTTGCACCGTAAAGACGCGGCTGGATCCAGTTGTCCAAGTGCGGCGCCACCGCGTTGCCGATCAGAATCGCGTACATGATGCCTTCCGGGACGCCGCCCCAAACGCGGATGACGACGGTCAACGTGCCGATCAGCATGCCGTAAAGGACACGCCCGGCATGTGTGATCGGTGAGGAAACCATGTCGGTCGCCATGAAGACCGCACCGAGCATCAGACCGCCGGAGAGCAGCATGAACAGCGGTCCGGCGTACCGCTGCGGGTCGATCAAGTGCAACAAGCCGCTCAGTACCGCCACGGTGACCAAGATGGAAACCGGAATCCGCCAACTCATCATCCGCCGGGCGATCAAATAAGCTCCGCCCAGCAGGATCAACGCCGCGCAGGTTTCACCGGTCGAACCGGGAACCGTGCCCAAGAACAGTTGACCCGTATCGGTCGGTACCTGGCTGAATTTCCATTGCGATAGCGGCGTCGCGGCGGTGACGCCGTCATAGACGGGCTTCATCAGCGGAAACGCGACCGAGGACGACGGAATCGATTGAAAGCGGGCCTCGGGAGCCGACAACCAAGTCGTCATCGCCGACGGAAAAGTGGCTTGCAAGATCGCCCGACCGACCAGTGACGGATTGAACGGGTTGTACCCCAAACCGCCGAACAGAAACTTGCCGACACCGATCGCCAGGACGCCGCCGGCCGCGACCATCCACAACGGCAAACTGGGTGGCAAAATCAAACCGTACAACAAACCGGTGATCACCGCCGACCAATCACCGATCGTCGTGTCTTTGCCGCTGATCCGACACAATACGTGTTCTGTCAACACGCAGGAGGCGACCGCGGTGGCCAACACCAGAATCGCGGCGATCCCGAAAGCGTAAATCGCGTACCCGCAAACCGGGACCAACGCCAGCACCACGTTGAACATGATTCGATCGACGCTGGCCGTCGCACCGACGTGCGGCGACATGCGAATCGTCAACGTCTTGGCCAGGCTATGCGAGGTGGGACTGAACGGTTTCATCCGGCCGGCCTCCTCGTCTGACGCACCGCCTGCTTCGCCACGCGGAACCGTTGGACCAAGGGAATGTGCGAAGGACATGCGAACGTGCAACACCCGCACTCGAAACAATCCATCAAGTGCAGATCGTCGGCCATCGCTTGATAACGACCGTTCTTGGCGAGCAGGCCGAGCTGCGAAGGATTTAGAAACAACGGACAAGCGTCCAAGCACGAACCGCAATGGATACACGGATATTCTTTGCGATCGATCATCCGGCCGGTCTGCCGCTCGGTCATCGCGATCACGCCGGTGGAACCTTTGGTAATCGGGATGTCCAAGCTGGACGCGGCCGCGCCCATCATCGGCCCGCCCATCACCACCGTCGACAGATCGTCTTCCACTCCGACGTAGTCCAAGATGTAGCGCAACGTCGTACCGATGGGAATCCGATAATTGCCTTTCTTTTTGATCCCCGGACCGCCGAGCGTGATGATCCGTTCGTAAAGTCCCATGCCGCGGGGCAACAAATGCCCGAGTTCGGCGGTCGTCCCCACGTTCACGCACACCGCGCCACTATCGAGCGGCAATCCGCCCGACGGAATCTCGCGTCCCAGCAGCGCCGTGATCAACATTTTCTCCGCACCTTGCGGGTATTTCACCGGCAAGACCTCGACGGTGACCGGCAGGCCCTGTGGCAAGGCGGCCCGCAAGACCTCAGCGGCGTCTCGCTTGTTGTCCTCGACCGCGATGATGGCACGATCGGCACCGGTGGCCTTTAACAAATACGGAATGCCGATCATCACCTCGTCGGCGTGTTCCAACATCACGCGATGATCGGTCGTCAGGTACGGTTCACACTCGGCGCCGTTGATGATCAACGTGTCGACGGACTTGCCGGCGGGAATCTTCAGCTTCGCGTGCGTGGGAAACCCCGCGCCCCCGAGTCCGACGACGCCGGCGGCTTGGATCGCGTCGATGATCTGCTCGGGAGTCGCCGTGGCGGCCTCGAGCGATTTTCCTTCCAGGACTTCTTGCGTCGACGCGGTGTAAGGTTCCAAGAAAAACGCGAGTTCCATCTTGCCTTTGATTCCCGGCGTCAACGCGATGCGACGTATCACACCGGTCGCCGGGGCGTGGATGGCCACGGACATGAATCCGTCGGCCGTGGCCAAGACTTGACCACGGACGACTTCGGCGCCTTCGTCGACGACGGCTTCGGCCGGTTTACCGATGTGCTGAGACAACGGAACGACCAACAACGGCGCGAAGGGAAACTGATGGATCGCCAGACCACGCGTTTCATCCTTACACTCAGGCGGATGCACGCCGTGCGCGAACGTTTTGGTTCCGAGCAGGTGATTGACCAAAGAAAACATCAATTGAACTTTTCGCCTCGTGCGATCCACTTGTCGACATCTTTTTCGCTGCGATCTTTGGGCAAGCCGGGGTGGATGATCCCCGCGGTGCAGCGTTCGGCGGCTTTGACCAAATCACGGTACGGGCCGCCTTGCGGATCGATGATCTCGGCTTTCTTGGCGGCGTTGTACTGAAAGATCTTGGGGTTCAACCGGACACATTCGTCGCACGCCGTGCACTGCGGGGTGTCGATCCACGGAGCCATGTAATCGCCCGCGCCGCGATCGGTTTGACCGCCGGTGCCGCCGGCCGACGCCTCGTCCGCCGACACGTCGCCTTTCGACACGCCGTTGGTCGACGCCTTTGTCGAAGCCGGCGGGATCGCGATCTCCGCGCCGACGGGTTCTCCGGTCAGCAGCGCCGCCAGATTGCCGGCGATCTTGGCCGTCATCTCACGTCGCACGTCGTCTTCGATCAGGCCGCGGTCGACTTCGGTATCGTTGACCCGCGCCAGCGAACGGAGGATGTTCCAGAAATCACGGCGATCTTCGCAAGACCGAATGATCGGGTCGGCGACCAGCAAACGGGTCAGTTCGCCTTCGCGATTGACGCTCCAGATGTACGGGAACAAGCCTTCGCGGTCTTCGACCGCCAGTTCCAAGAATTCGTGCACCGGGATCATTTTGTCGTTCCAGGTTTCTTGCGGGGCGACGCGGAAGTGCTTTCGGAACCGGATTTCGGTTGCCGCGAAATCCGCGAACGTCATCGGCAATTCCATCGACTTTTTGCGACCACCTTGCGTGTACGACAACGTGTAGGTCGGCCAGTCTTGGTCGAGCGAGGGATTGCCTTCCAGGTCGAAGCATTCCTCCGGTGTAACGCCCAGATCGGGGTTGTATTTGAACACCGGATAGGCGCGTGATTCCAGCGCCAAGCGGGCTTGATGGGCACTCATGTCATCGCCGATGCCGTGTTCGGGCTGGCACGACGTGTACAGGTTGAATAACGCCGGTCGTCGCGCTTTCAAGCCTTCGATGAACCCTTCGATCAGGTGATTCGGCTGGGCGACGCTGCTTTGCATGACGTAGGTGGTGCGATGGGCCATGCCGATCAGGCCGATCTCCTTGCGGATTTCCTCTTTGCCCCGAGTCGCTTTGCCGAATTGCGCCATGTCGGAAACTTGGCCGAAGAAACCCGACGTGCAAGCTTGTCCGCCGGTGTTCGAATACACCTGGGTGTCCAGCACAACGACTTTGATCGGCGTTCCCGACATCATCAGTCGTGACAAGTTCTGGAAGCCGATGTCGTACATCGCCCCGTCACCGCCCACCGCGACGACCGGCGGGCAAAGTTCCCACTCCTCGTCGCTGAAGTGTCGCCAGTTGAAATAGGTCAGGTCATCCGGCCGGTCGCCGGCCAGTTCTCTCTTGGCTCCACGAATCGCTTTGAATCCGTCGGCCATTTTCGACATGTGGCCTTCGAACACGCCCATCGCGACCGAGGCGGCGTCTTGGAACAAGTGATTGGCCCACGGGAACGGATAGGGGTTGAACGGATAAGTGCTGCCCCAGACCGAGGAACACCCGGTGGCGTTCAAGATGCCCGCTTTGCTGCGGCCGCGTCCGCTGACGCCGTCGGTGTATTTCCATTTCAGTTGCTTCAGCTGCTGGACCAGATCGGTCACACGGCGGAGCCATTCTTGGTCGATCGGTTCGCCGCCGCTGGCATCTTCGACGCGTCGGGCGATGCCGGCGAGCGTCACGTCGCCGCTGCCCATTTCGCTGACGATCTCGGCCAGCCGGGCGGGATCGCTGATGTCGATCTCGCTGACCAGTTTCTTTTGGATATGGTTTTGCAACTCCGCGATCAACTGATCCAGTTCGGCCAAGTGTTTTTCGACACGCGGTTGCATCAAGGCTTCGACGGTGGCCGTGAAGATGTGAATGATGCTCTTTTCGCCGCAACCCAAGCACGCGCCGTCGCCGCTTGCCAGCGCCGAGTAATTGGCTTTGTCCAGCAGCAACGTTTCCAGGGCGCCGATGCCTTGTTCCAAGTCTTGGACACGGATGTATTTCTTGTTCGTCGTCGGCAGGTCTTGCCAGAAATCCCAATTGCGATGCAGCGATTCCAGCGACTGTTCGGTCTGATCGACGCTCAGCAACGCGTCGTCGCCGCAGACCTCGACGCATTCCATGCAGCCTTTGCAGGTGTTCGGATTGACGGTGATGCTCAGCAGGCCGCCTTCGCCGGGTGATTCCTTTTCCTTCTGGGTAAAGTACGGTCGCGAAAGGGCGAACTGGAAATCGCCCAGTTCGTCACGCAGCAATTGCAGCTCGTGTTTCAGCTCGTCGCGTTGGGGCGGTTCCAGTTTGCTTTCGCGGAGCGTCTTGCCGATCGCTTCCTCCAGCATTCCGATCACGTTGTCGGTTTCTTCGGCTTCGGCAAAGATCGCTCGCAAATGGCGTTCGGCCAAGCGAACCGCACCGGGCAAGTGCTTGAGCGTCTTGGTGTGTTTGCGAATGCGATTGACGGCGGTATCGAACACTTCGCCGACTTCGCTGACCAAACCCGGGATCGCGGTGTCCGGACAGACGGTGTAGCACTTGCCGCACGCGGTGCAGTTCTCGGCGACCCACTGCGGGTGTTGGAAACGAATCCCGCTCATGTCGCGGAACAACGTCGTCACCGCGGGCAAGGTTCCCAATCCGACGAACGGATCGGTGATCGTGTCGTTGCCCATGCCACGGGCGTAGAAATTGCCGGTCTGTTCCCAAAAACGATGGATGTCGGACTGAGCCGAGGAGCTGTGCGGCTGTGAGTTCAGCAGCACCGGCAAACGCGGTTCGTGGGAAACCGCGCCGTTGGATTCGCCCGCGACGTTTTCGATCTCGCCGTGGGGCACCGGTTTGACCTCGTCGTAGCCGCGTTTGACGACCGACATGTTCTCGCGAACGATGCGTTCGCCTTTACCGCCGAACTTGCTTTTCACCTGAGCGTGAATGGCGTCGAGCAACGTTTGTTCGCTGAACCCGGCCTTCTCGGCGACCGGCGACGCTTTGAAGAACGCGCCTTGGAACGCGATGCCTTGCATGCGTAGCCGCAAGTCGGGATCGCTGGCGACTTCGCGAGCGATCTTGAAGGCGTCCATATGGTACAGGTTGATCTTCTTTTCGACGATGATGCGGCGATACGGTTCCGGGATGCTGGCCCAGACCGCATCGGCGGACGTCTTGTCGCTTTGAATGATGAAGACGCCGCCTTCCTTGAGTCCGGCCACGGCGTTGGTGTGCTTGAACACGTTCGGGTCGGGCGACAACACCACGTCGACGTAGAAGTATTCGCTGTTGATGCGGATCGGTTCGGGGGCGGCGGATAGATAATAAGTCGTCGGCTGGCCTTTCTTTTCCGAACCGTATTTGGGGTTGGCTTTGATGTGAAAGCCCAGCAAGTCGTACAGCGTCATCGCCAAGTTTTTGCCGGTCGTGATCGCGCCCCAGCCGCCGACGCTGTGCATGCGGACGGTGATGCTGTTTTCCGGCATCAGGTTGGGATTTTCCGATCCGCGAACGGCCAACTTGCGAATGTCGGGATATTTGTCTTCGATGTCCTCTTGGTGCAACCGTTGCTTCGGACTGACGGGGTCGCTGCGCAGAAAATCGATCGACAGATAAAAGAACTTGCGTCGCGGGCCGTCGGGCAACATGTTCTCGATCGCGCCGATCAGGCCTTCGGGTTGCAGGTCACGGCTGCCCATGCCGAAGGAACCCGAATACAGCAGCGGCACGTCACCGAGTGAGGCGTAGGTGGCCAGGCCGGGGAAAGGCAACGAAGCTTCGTCGTGACCGCCCGACTCTTGCCGGGCCGAGTCTCGGCAGCGTCCGTTCTCGATTGCACGGCTGATCGTCGCCCGGATCTCTCGCATCAACGGCAGGTCGACGGCGAGCGGTTGGTCCAGCCGTTCCAGGACGGCGACGCCTTTGCGACCTTTGACCACATGACTGATCAGGTCGGCCGGAAAGGGGCGAAACATGACCATGTCGACGACGCCGACCTTGATTCCGCGGGTTTCACGGAGGTAATCGGCGACGGCCTGGGCGGTCAGAATCATGCTGCCTTGGCCGAGGATCAAATAGTCCGCATCTTCGACGCGATACGACATCACGCGTCGGTATTGGCGGCCGGTCAATTCGGCGAATTGTGCGAAGGCGTCTTCGGTGATGTCGACGATGTGATCGAAGAAATAAGGTCGCTGAGCGGCGACGCTTTGCATGTAGGAGTCTTGGTTTTGCACCGTCCCGGTCATGACCGGATTATCCACGTCCCAGACCTCGGGGATGCGGCGACGCGTCGGCCCGTAAATGATCTGCTGGGCCGGCGTCGGGGTGGGGATGATGTCGTCGGGGCGGCCGAGAAATTTCTTGATGAATTCTCTTTCCGGGACCTGAATCGACTCGATCAAGTGCGTCGTCAGGAACCCGTCCTGTGCGATACCGCCCGGTGTGAGTGCGTATTCGGCCACTCGGTGTGCGATAATGTTCAGGTCGGCGACGGACTGAGCGTCTTTGGCAAACATTTGAAAGAAGCCCGTGTCGTCCATGCAGTGGTAGTCGTCGTGACCGGCATGAACGTTCAGGGTGGACTTGGTCATCGCCCGGGCGCCGACGTTCAGCACGTAGGTCAGGCGTTTTCCGACCGCGGCGTACAGCGATTCGTGCATGTAGGCGATGCCTTGGCCGGACGAAAAGTTGCTCGCCCGCAGTCCTGACATCGACAGGCCGGCGGTCACGGCGGCGGCGGCATGTTCGCCTTCGGGTTCGACGAAGATCAGCGGTCGGCCGGACGTGTTCAGGTGCCCCTTGGCGGCGGCTTCGGCCCAGTACTCGCCCATCTGGGTCGACGGGGTGATCGGATACGCGCCGGCGGCGTCGGTGCTTTCGCGTTCGCAAAGGATGACGGCGGTGTTGCCGTCGACGGCCGCGCGGGTGCCGGGGAAAAGGACGGAGGTTTCAGATTTTTTCATCGCCGTGGGCTTGGTCTTCAAGAACATGGGATTCACTGGGGAAGGGGGGGGAAGGGCGGCGATTCAAAGCCTGTGCCGCGGGGTCTGATTCGGTCGCCTTTAGGAAGTCGCGTCGTGGATGACGCCTTGGCGAATGACTTTTCGTGCCGCCGGGCCTTTCCGCGGTCCGGTGTGCGGGTCCAGCCAGAGGATCGCGCCGGTCGGACAACGCAGGATCGGCGTGTCGGACGGCGGTCCGGCGTCGTAGTCGATCACCGGCAAGCCGTTTTCCATCGCGATCCTGCCTCCGGAGTCCGACGCGCAGCGGGCGCATCCGGTGCAGGCGACTTCGCACTGTTCGAGCACCTCGTCCCCTTCGGCCCGCGACGCACAAGCCACCCACAAGCGGTGGCCGACCGGGTGCAAGGAGAACAGGCCTTTGGGGCACGCCGTCACGCAGTCGCCGCAAGCGGTGCAGCGATCCTCGTTGACGACGGGAATCTGATGGGCGTTCATTTCGATCGCGTCGAAGTCGCAGGCGACGGCGCAGTCGGCCAGGCCCAAGCATCCCCAGAAACAGGCTTTTCCGCCCCCGGCGACCAGAGCCGCGGCGGCACAGGATTCCATGCCTTGGTAGTGAGCCCGGTTTCTGGCGACGTTGTTGCCGCCCGCGCACGCCAGCCGGGCGACTTGTTTTTCTCGGGCGCCCACGCCGACGCCCAGGTAACGGGCGATCGCGGCATGATTCTCGGCGGTCCCGACCGAACATTTGCCGGGCAGGACTTCATCGTGGACCAAACCCACGGCGAAGGCGCGACAGCCCGGGTACCCGCAGGCACCACAGTTGGTGTGCGGCAGCATCGCTTCGACGGCATCGATTCGCGGGTCCTCGTGGACGTACAGCAAGCGATTCGCGACGACCAGCATCGAGGCGAGGGTGAACGTCAAGCCGCCGATGATCGCGACGGCACTTAAAACCACCAAGACATTCACGCCCGTAACCTTGCCAACTCCGTGGAAAACCTGATGCGAGCGAAAACGCACAGTTTCATCCGTGCCCGTCCCCCTCGTCGACTCAACGTCAGCCTTAGCGAATGGCGTGCCGAGTGCGTTTCGGGTCACTCGTCACGACCGGCCGACTTGCAAACGTTGACCCCAAACGGCGATTGTCAAATCCGACGAGCCCGGTAAGGACCGAATGCCGCACGACGCGGGTTTGCCGAGACGGCGCAGCAGGAAGAATCGGCCGGGGGTGTTTCACGGTGGGGGGATTTCGGCGGGAAACGACGGTTTCGAAGGAACTTTCGGGCTTGATTGAACTCGGTTCGGGTGGACGGCCGAAAAGTCTTACCATGCGTTGCGATCGGCACTGCTGTCGAATCCGTCTCGCGCCGTGGTTGGTGGACCATGGAGAATCACTAGCGGGGGGATGCCTGTGGCGTGCCAGCGAATTGCGGACTTGAATTGCCGCGCGGGACATGTTTCGCATGACCCGCCGCGACGACGGGGCGACCGGCCTGCCGTTGTGATCGCTGCATGTTTGATCGCTGCCCATCTGACGACCGGGAGTTTCGGAACCCGGCCGGCCACCGTTTCGGGTGCGGAGCCTGTCGGCGTCGCGGCTCGGGGCGGGCTTTTCGAATCGGCTTCTTCGAAGCAGCGTCGCGAAGCCGTCGCGGCATTTCCGCTGGATCGGCTGACGCCGGAGGCTCGGGATCGGATCCTCCGAATCGCCGAGTCGCCGACGATTTATCGCAAGCTGCCCACCCAATCGATCCAATGCGATCGCGACATGTTTCTGTTTTTGACGCGGAATCCGGAAGTCCTGGTCGGTCTGTGGGATCTGATGGGTGTCACGAACGTCACCGTGCGACGAACCGAGCGTTACAAATTGGACGCTCAGGACGGCAACGGCACGACGTGCGAAATCGATCTGATCTACGGAGATTCGGAGATGCACGTTTTCGTCGCCAGAGGCAGCTACGACGGGAAGCTGACGACCAAGCCGATCCTCGGCGACGGCGTGTTTCTGATCCGCAGCGATTACGCGGAGGACGTCGGCAGCGGAACGACGGTGACCGGAACGCTGGACTGTTTTGTCAAGTTCGACGGGTTCGGCGCGGACTTGGTGGCGCGGACGCTGTCGGGCTTGATTGGCAAGTCCGCGGACAACAACTTTGTCGAAACCGCTCGCTTCATTTCGCAAATCAGCCAAGCCTCGGAAACCAACCCGGCGGGGATGATCGATGTCGCACGCCGACTTCCGCAGGTGGAGATGCCGACGAAAAAACAATTTGCCGGTGCGATTTTGACGGTCGCGAAACGATCGGGCGTCGGCTTTGAGGAAATGGCTCGTCGAGCGGCAACCGGACACGCGGCCCGAGCCCGCCTCGACGCGGTGCCGCCCGGAACGGCTCCGAGCGGCACGACGCCGAGTTTACGCTGAGGCAACGGTCGGCTGGTCGCTCTTTCGATCAACTCTCGACAACCCGTTACCGGCCTCCCCATTAGGTACCTATCCCAACAGGTGCCAGCCACCTATCCCCCAATAATAGGTGCCAGCTACTTATTGTTGACGTGCGGATGATGAGGCGATAGATTGTCGGCATGTTTCTTCCCCTTTTGTGAGACGCCGTTGAGATGCCACGTCCCAATCGCTCGGAGCAGTTCGACCCTGCCGAG
>Ga0102938_10001183_pt1 | contig 19769 bp, 20 predicted proteins | sample SalPonR2_B_D2_MG_FD_84516 | JGI IMG/M metagenome (GOLD analysis project Ga0102938, IMG submission 84516) | Salt pond soil microbial communities from South San Francisco under conditions of wetland restoration - Salt Pond MetaG R2_B_D2_MG | ecosystem: Environmental > Aquatic > Marine >... | reverse complement strand
GATGAAGTACAGGCCCGGCTCGACGGTGACCACGTTGCCGGCCTCCAGCGTTCGAGTCAGGCGAAGGAAGGGATGGGCGTCGGGCGGCGGCAGTTCGCGGCCGTCCGGCGCGACTCGGCCGGCCACGTCGTGGACCTGCACACCGAGATGGTGGCCGAGTCCGTGCGGATAGAACCGACTCGTCACCCGCGCCTCGATCATCGCATCGACCGACATCCGGACGATCCCGGCATCGTGCAGGATCTGCGCCACGCCGCGGTGGGCTTCCTCGTGCAGCATCACGTAGTCCATGCCCGGCTGCATCCGCGCGACCAGGCGCTGCTGCAGGGCGTCCATTTCCTCCAGCAGGTCGGCGAACACGCCGTCGGCCGAGCGGACCCAGGTCCGGGTGATGTCCGAGGCCAGCCCGTGGCAGTCGGCGCCGGCGTCGATCAGGAAGGTGCGGTGTTCGGCGGGCGTGACGGCGTCGCGCAGCTGGTAGTGGAGAACGGCCGCGTGCTCGTTCAGCCCCACGATGCTGTTGTACGGCAGATCGTTCGGATCGTGCGCGGCAGCCTCCAGGTAGGCGAGGTGGATGTGCAGCTCCGAACCGCCGCGGTCGAACGCGTTCCGGGCCGCGCGGTGACCGGCGACGGCACGCCGGCTGGCCGCTCGGAGACAGTCCAGCTGCCAGTCCGTCTTGACGGTCCGGTCTTCGTCGAGCCCGCGCAACAGCGGCCCCGGGTTGAGGTCGGCATGCCGACCGAGTTCCGGAAAATCGAGCGGATCGGCGATCAGCGCAGTGGCCTTTTCGACCTCGAGCAGGTGCGCCCAGCCCGCGCTGCCGGTGACGACCTCGATGTCGTAGTGGTCCGCCCACCAGGGCTCCGGCGGCGACGGCGGCGCGTGCCAGAAGTCGTCGGGCTCGCACAGCCAGAGCCTGGGCCGGCGACCCGGCGCGATCTCGAGCAGACAGTCGGCATGCGTCGGCAGCGGCAGCCAGTGGACGAAATGTCCGTGCGCGCGGAACGGCGCGTGATAGTCGTCCTGGAACCGCGGACGGGACCGGCCGCTGTGGATCAGCAGGCGATCGTAGCCGGCCTCGCCGATCCGTTGGATGGCCTTTTCCATCAGGGATTCGACATGGTCGGCGTAGTGCCGCGTCGGCGGCAGGAAATCGGGGCGGGAGCTCATGGCGTTGAACCGGATTCGTTAGACTGAATCCCGGCAGTGTAGCAAGCTCGCGTGCTGCCTCGGACCCAGTCGAAAACGCCCCAACACGGCCCACGGAAACCGCATGTCCCTGATCCTGTACAACACGCTGAACCGACGCAAGGAACCCTTCGAACCACAGGACCCTCAGCGGGTAACGATGTATGCCTGCGGGCCGACGGTGTACAACTACGCGCACATCGGCAACGCGCGCCCGGCGGTGATCTTCGACCTGCTGCATCGCCTGCTCCGGCGGCAGTTCGGCGACGACCACGTGGTCTACGCCCGCAACATCACCGATGTGGATGACAAGATCAACGCCGCCGCTCACGAGCAGGGCATCGAGATCGGCGAGATCACGGAGCGCTTTACCGAGGCGTACCGCGCCGACATGGCCGCGCTGGGCGTGGGCCCTCCTACCGTCGAGCCGCGTGCGACCGATCACATCGACGAGATCATCGCGATGATCGAGCAGCTGATCGAACGCGGCCACGCTTATGCCGCCGAAGGCCACGTCCTGTTCGATGTAGGCACCTTCGAGGACTACGGCGCCCTGTCCCGCCGGGATCGGCGCGAAATGATCGCCGGCGCGCGGGTCGAGGTCGCCCCGTACAAGAGGAACCCGGGCGACTTCGTGCTGTGGAAGCCGTCCGACGATACCCAGCCCGGATGGGACAGCCCCTGGGGTCGCGGTCGGCCGGGCTGGCACATCGAGTGCTCGGCGATGAGCGCAGCGCACCTCGGCGAGGTCATCGACATCCACGCCGGTGGCCAGGACCTGGTGTTCCCGCACCACGAGAACGAAGTGGCCCAGAGCCGCTGCTGCCACGGTCGGGAGACCTTCGCCCGGTACTGGCTGCACAACGGCTTCGTGACCGTCGAGAAACGCAAGATGTCCAAGAGCCTCGGCAACACGCAGATCGTGCACGACCTGCTCGAGCACTGGCCGGGCGAGGCGATGCGCTACCTGCTGCTCTCGGCCCACTACCGTCAGCCGCTGGACTGGTCCGAGGCAGCGCTGACCCAGGCCGTCACGACGCTCGATCGGCTCTATCGAACGCTCGCCGAAAGCGGTGCAACGACGAACGGCAGCGTAGACCCGGCGGTGCTCGACGCGCTGCACGACGACCTGAACACGCCGGCCGCGCTGGCCGAAATCAATCGGCTGGCCCGGGAAACCGCGCAGGTCGGCGACCCGGAAGCGCGCGCGGAACACGGCGCCGTCCTGCGCGAATCGGCCGCAGTACTGGGCCTGCTGCAGGACCCGGATGCCTGGAACGCGGCGCGCAGGTCCGACGACCAGGTCGACGCCGAGGCCGTCGAGGCGTTGATCGAGCAGCGCAACGCCGCGCGCCGGACACGCGACTTCGCCACCGCCGACCGGATCCGCGACGAACTCGCCGCGCAGGGCATCGAGCTGGAAGACGGCCCGGACGGAACGCGCTGGCAGGTCCGCGCCGGGGGTTCGGCATGACCCCGGCGGCGGAAGAACAGCAGGCGATCATCGGCGAGTTCGAACTGTTCGACGACTGGCTGGACCGCTACCAGTACATCATCGATCTCGGCAGGAAGCTGGAACCGCTGGCGCCGGAGGAACAGCGGGACGAGGCCCTGCTCGACGGCTGCCAGTCGCAGGTCTGGCTGGTCGCCGAGGGCGATACCGACCGGATGGTCTTCCGCGCCAACAGCGATGCCGCGATCGTCTCCGGCCTGATCTTTCTCGTGCTGCGCGTCTACTCCGGGCGCAGCGCACAGGAAATCGTCGACACCCCGCCCGACTTCGTCGACGCCATCGGTTTGAGCCAGCACCTCTCGCAGACCCGCGCCAACGGCCTGGCCAGCATGCTGGGCGCGATCAAGGCCCGCGCGCGGCAAGCGCTCATTGATAGGGGCGAGGGGAAAGGGGCGAGGGGCTAGTTCGGCAGGGCTTGGCTCACGCGCGCACGCCCCCGCCCCTGACGTCGAGCACTCGCCCCTCGTCCCTCGCCCCTAGTCCCGTCCCTCATTCCAAAAAAAGGGCCCGCACGCGGCGGGCCCTCGAGTCGTTCAGGTTGCAGCCGAACGTCAGAGCCGCTCGATCACCGAAATCACGACGCGCCGGTTCATGCGTCGGTTTTCAGGAGACGTGTTCGGCACCTTCGGACGCGATTCGCCGTAGCCGGCGACCTGCATCCGGTCGCGCGAGACGCCCTGGGCGGCCAGGTAGTCGGCCACCGACTGTGCACGGCGCTCCGACAGGCCCTGGTTGTAGGCTTCGGGCCCGACGCTGTCGGTGTGGCCGGCGATCTCGACCAGCAGGATGTCCTCGGCTGCGTCCATGATGTCGACGACCTGATTCAGCTCGGCCTCGGCTTCGGACAGCAGTACCGCCGAGTCGAATTCGAAAGTGACTTCGGCATCCAGTTCGAGGATGACCTCGGGTTCCGGGACCGGCGGCGGCGGGGCTGGAGCGGGTTCCGGTTCCGGGGCGGCCCGCATCGGCTCGGGCTCGGGCGGCGGGGCCGGTGGCGCCGGCGGCTGACCGAACTTGTAGCTCAGGCCGGCCGAGATGATCACGTCCCAGAAGCCGTCGTCGGTATCGAAGGTTGCGCGGTCGTTGTCGTAGCGAGCTTCGAACTGTGTGCGCAGTGCCCAGTGATCACCGAAATCGGCGGTGGCACCGAGCCCGACCGAGGCAAACGCGTCGCGGCCGTCGTCGAGGAAGTTGTCGTGCTCCTGGATGCCGACCCCGGCCATCAGGAACGGATGCCAGCGGTCGAAGTCGCCCCAGTAGTAGCGACCGAACAGGCCGTAGCCGAATTTCTCGAACGACGAGCTGGCGCCGGCCGGGACGGTGATGCCGTCGAACTCGGACTCGTAGGTATCGAGCTGGAGCTCGAGGCTGAAGTTCGGCGAAAAGAACCTGCCGATCGACACGCCGAGATACGGCCAGTCTTCGTCGGCCAGTCGGTCGTTGTCGACAATGGTCGCGCCACCCGATACGGTGACGTACCACCGGTCGTCGTAGAACGTATCCTGCGCCAGCGCAGAGGTGCTCGCCAGCAGCGCGGCGGAAATGGCCAGGGCCAGACGTTTCATCGAAATTCTCCCTCAAAGCGTGCCGAATCGGGCGTCGAGTCCCGATCATAAACGAAATCGTATGGGCTGCGCGACCGTCAGCGGCTGTCGCGCATCTGCTTCTGCTTCAATTCCCACCGCTCCTGCGCATCCAGGCACAGCGTGGCGATCGGACGGGCCTCGAGGCGAGCCAGGCCGATCTCCTCGCCGGTTTCCTCGCAGAAGCCGTAACTGTTGTCGTCGATCCGCGCCAGCGCCTGATCGATCTTGCCCAGCAGCTTGCGGTACCGGTCACGGGTGCGCAGCTCGAGACTGTTCTCGGTCTCTCGCGAGGCGCGTTCGGCCTCGTCGCCGACATCCCGGACCTCGCCGCGCAGGTTGTTGATCGTTTCCTGTGATTCGTCGATCAGGTCCTGACGCCAAGCCAGCAGCTTCTGGCGGAAATATTCCAGCTGCTTGGCGTTCATGTATTCTTCTTTCTCGGACGGCCGATAGTTCTTCGGCAGTTTCACTCGGTCGGTTGGCATGGATTCATCCCGATGGTCGGCCGGATCGTCGGCCAGCGCAGTGACAAACCCGCGATTATATACCTCGTTCCGCACTCGGACACAATGGTGATGCAACGGCTCTTGATCGGCCTCATCCATCTCTACCGACGCACGCTGTCGCCGCTGATCGGCCAGCAGTGCCGCTTCACGCCCAGCTGTTCGCGATACACCGAGGAGGCGATCGAGCTCTACGGCGCGGGCCGCGGGAGCTGGATGGGCTTCAAACGCATCCTGCGCTGCCAGCCCTTGTGTGCAGGCGGGCACGACCCGGTGCCCGGCAGCGAACGCGAAGCGGCGCTTCACGAGAACCTCGCCGAGGCCGGCCACGACGGACCCCGAGACGGCAACGACCTCGAACGGTCGGTCGAGCCGGGCGATCCTCGGCGGTGAGCTGGCTGACCCGGAGACTGGATCACCTGGCCAGCGCCGCGTTCGGGGGTGCCGGAGGCATCTCCTTGTCGCAGGCACCGGCATTCACCCAGGCCTACCTGCAGCGCCTCGGCGGCCACGTCGACGAAGCGCGCCGAACCGTCGAACAGGTCACCGCCGGCGAGTTGCTGCCCTGGCTCGCGCCCGAAGGCCGTACCACTGCGGTGGCCGAACTGCAGCAGCGGCTCGACGAATTGCTTGCTCTCCAGCAACGGATCCAGGACGCGCCGGATCTGCTGCGCCCCCTGGCGCTGCTGCGTCACGGCGAGTGGTCCATCGCCGAGCGCGCGGCCGGCGATTTCGTGCCGGCAATCCCGCTGGACATCGCGTCGCTGACCTGGACCGGCATCGGGATCGTGGTGGCGGTGGTGCTGTACGAACTGGTCTGCCGGGCGCCGATCAGCGCGTGGCGCTGGCGAGCGCGGCGACGCGCCGACGCCGGCCGACCCGCCGGTGCGGAGACTAGACTGAAACGATGACGAACACGCCGGCGAAGGTCAGCACGACGCCGGCGATCCGTCGCCCGCTCAGCGGCTCTTTCAGCACCCACCACGAGAACAGCACGATGAAGGCCGCAGCCGTTTCGTTGAGCACCGAGGCAATCGACGCATCGGTCAACCGGTAGCCGGCCAGCCACAGAATCATCGACAGGTACGTGCCCAGGAACGAGGCCAGGATCACCGTCGGCCACGGCTGCGGCTGACGGTAGCGCGCCATCACCCGCCGTCCGCTGCCGGCCACGCCGACCAGCGCCAGCATGGCGACCGTGCCGGCAGCCAGCCGCAGCGCCACGGTCCAGAAGAAGTCGTCGCCTTCCAGCACCGGCTTGACCATCACCACGCCGATCGCCATCAGCAGCACCGCGCCGGCGCCGTAGGCGACGCCGAGTTTCAGCGCTCGCATGGTGATGTCCATCCGGTTCGTGCGCCAGGTGACCAGCAGGATGCCGCCGAGGACCAGCACGAATCCGGCCAGCTGCCAGAGCGCCAGCACCTCACCGAGAAAGAGGATCGACAGCAGGATCACGAACGGGCTGTAGAGGCTGGCGGTCACGCCGGTCCGGGCCGCGCCCATCAGGTTCAGGGCGCGCAGGTACCAGGTGTCGGCCACCGCGATGCCGACCACCCCGGACACCGCAACGATCACCCACTGCGAAGGCGTATAGGTGGGCAGCGAAAGCCCCTCGGTAAGCAGAACGGTGGGCACCAGCAGGGCCAGTCCAAGCAGGTTCTTGAACAGATTGAGCTCGAAGGCCGGCAGCGTTTCGCCGGAGCGCCGGAACAGCACCACCGCCATCGCCCAGGCCGCCGCGCAGGCGACCGAAAAGAATTCACCCATGGCCGGACTCCGCCTTGCGCCCTGCCCGGCGGGCCACCCACCACCACGGGGCCAGCATGACCACCGCGATCGCGACCTTCACGCCGTAGTCGCCGATCGCCAGGGTGACCCAGGGCATCGTCGTTCCGGCAAAGGCCAGCGCGAAGAACAGCGCAGTATCGACCGCCGAACCGACCACCGAGGAAAACAGCGGTGGCTGCCACCAGGCGCGGCCGCGCAGCCGGTCGAAGACCGCCACGTCGAGCAGCTGCGAGACGAGGAATGCGGTGCCGGAGGCCAGTGCGATGCGGGGGGTGGCCAGTACCGCGGAGAGCAGGACCGCCAGCGCGAAGCCGGCCCAGACCACTCGCCGGGCGGCCATCGGCCCGCGAAGGCGGTTGGTCAGATCGGTGACGAAGTAGCTGATCGGGTAGGTCAGCGCGCCCCAGGTCAGCCAGTCGTTGACCGGATACTGAACCAGCACGTTGGCGCTGGCGACGATGAGCATCATCGCCGCGGTCATGGCCAGCATCAGCTTCATGCGTCCGGGTCCGCCGGGCGATCGATCAAAGCAGCGGTGACTGGATCGGGATCGAGGTCGGCGCGAGCGGCCGAGCGCGAACCCGGGCGCGGCAGGTTGTCGGCCGCGCGGTAGGAGAAGACCACCGAAAGTTTGCGCCGATCGGTGCGGTTGGCGCCGGCGGCATGCAGCAGGCCGGCGTGAAACAACAGCACGTCGCCCTGCTCCAGGTCGATCTGGACGGCGCGGTCCAGCCACGCACGATTGGGCGCCGCGTCGGTGCGGAAGAAACGCTGGTCGTCGAAACTTTCCGGCTCGAACGCGGCGCGATGCGAACCGGGAATGACGCGCATGCCGCCGTTGCCTTCGGCTTCGACACCGAGCGCCGTCCAGGCGTTGATCAGTTCCGGGCGCTCGAAGGCCCAGTAGCGCAGATCCTGGTGCCAGCCGGTTGCGCTGGAAAACGCCGGCAGCTTGGTCATCACGCAGTTGTGGTGGGCGCGGACGACACGGATGGATTCAGCTTCCAGCAGCGCCCGGAGCCGGGCAACCAGCATCGGATCGCAGGCCCAATCCAAGAAGACCGGATCCAGCGCCAGCGCATCGAGCAGCCGGCGGATCGTATCGCTGCCGGGCGCGTTCTCACGGGGCGCACCGGGATAGCCGACCTCGCTTTCCAGTTCGAACGGCCGGCGGCGCCGGACCAGGGCGGCCTCGGCCACCTCTCGCATCGCATCGACGCGTTCAGGCGGGCATGCCTGCCGGGCAATCCAGAAGCCGTCCCGGCGGAACTGCTGCAGAATCGATTCGTCCATGCGCGGTTCGGCCTCGGGCCCCGGGCTGCAGGGCGTTGGATCACTTCGGGAATCGACGTCGACCGGGTGGCCGTGCCCGCCCGGACTTCGGCGTGGATCCGACCGGCGGCCGGCGAGGCGGCCCGGCAGAACCCCGTCCCGACGAGTGTCTGGACAGTGGTTCGAATCCCACTACACTAGGAGTCGGCATTCTATCACCAGGGAACGATGACGCCGCTGCTTACGCTGGGACTTGCGCTGCTGATCGCCGCACTGCTGTGGCGGTTCTGGCCGGCGCCGTTCGCGATCGCCTTCCGGGCGCTCGATCGACGGCATGGCCGGCTCCGGTCCTGCCGCGTCAGCACGGGATCGATCGATTGGCACATGCTCGAGGGCGGGCGCGGCGAAACGCTGGTGCTGCTGCACGGTTTCAACGCCGACGCCGACCACTTCAACCGGGTCGCACGGCATCTCAGCCGCCACTTCCGCGTTCTTGCGCCCGACCTGCCGGGCTTCGGAGAGACCCGCGTCGACGACCCGCCGGACTATCGGATCAGCGCTCAGGCCGAGCAGGTGCTGGCCTGGATGGACGAGCTCGGCATCCAGCAGTGCTATCTGGGTGGCAGTTCGATGGGCGGCTATATCGCCACCGAAATCGCCCGCCAGACCCCCGACCGGGTTCGCGCGCTGTGGCTGCTGGCGCCAGGCGGTGTGCTCGAAGCGCCGCATTCGCCACTGTTCCAGGAAATCGCCGAGGAACGGCACAACCCGCTGGTGGTGCGGGACGCCCATGACTTCCGTCGGCTGATCGACTACTGCTTCGTGCATCCACCGTGGATTCCGGGGCCATTGATGCGCTACCTGGCCGCGCGGGCAGAGCGCCGCACGATCGAGCACCAGCGCGCGTTCGACGCGATCCGTTACGACTCCGAGCCGCTGGATGTCCTTGCCGATGGGCTGGCGACGCCGGCGCTGATCGTCTGGGGCCGCTCCGACCAGGTCCTCAATCCGGCCGGCGCCGCGATCCTGGAACGCGTCATGCCGAACGCCGAGGTGCTGCTGCTGCCCGATACCGGCCACCTGCCGATGCTGGAGAATGCCTGCACCGTGGCCGAGGCGTGGATCAGCTATACCGACAAACGGGCCCGCGACCGCCTCGAGTCCTGATCGCCTGCCCTGATCGCCTGCGCCCCTCGGCAGCCGCCGGATTCCGCGCTAGAATGCGGATCTGCATCGAAATGAGGATCGGGGGACGATGGCAAAGACCAGACTGTCCGCCGGTCAGCTTCGCTGGAACGTCCGGCCGGAACTTCTCCGGGACCTCGACACCGACGAGGCACCGATCGCGATCGGCAGCCATGCCGCGATCGCTGCGCTGGGCAGCGCGCTGCGCGGCAACGACGGCGACCAACCCCACCTGTTCCTGCGCGGGCGGCCGGGCAGTGGTCGGCGTCGACTCGTCGAGCGCGTCCTCGACCAGCGCCAGCCGCCTCCGGCCGACGGACACGACCTGGTCTACGTTTTCAACTTCGACCATCCGCACCAACCCCGCCTGATCGAACTTCCGCCCGGCATGGGCCGTCGGCTCCGGGCCGAGATGCGCCAGGTCATTCACTTCCTGCGCAATCAGCTGGAGCCCGCGCTCGAGGCGCGCCCGATCCGCAACCGGCTGCAGGCGCTTTCCGACCGTGCCGATGCAGAGATGCGCAAGATCACCGACCCGCTGGATGAACGGCTCAAGCCGCACGGCCTGGTGCTGGTGCGCGAAGAAGTCGGCCGGCTGGTCCGGCTGACGGTCCACGTCAGGCAGACCGGCCGGGTGATTTCGCAGGACGACCTGGCCAACCTGGTAGCCAAGGGCCAGGTAGATCGCGAGGAATATCGAACCATCCGCGAGGTCATCAGCGCCGAGCAGGACGAGCTCGCCCGGGTCACCACCCGGGTCAACGAGATCTGGCGCCGTGTCCAGGACCTCGGCGAACGGCTGGTCCGGACCGAGGCGCGCCGGCTGCTGGCGAGCCTGCTGCGCAGCGTCGACGAAACCTTCGAGCTCCAGGAGGTCTCGAACTATCTGAACGGCGTCATGGACGATGTGCTCGAGCACGGCGTCGGCGGCGGCCGGATCGGCGATCTGGACCTCGAGGGCCGCTACGGCGTCAACCTGCTGATGGCCGTCGATCCCGGTGGCGCGGCGCCAGTGGTGGTCGAACCGCACCCCAACGCACGCAACCTGTTCGGGTCCATCGACGTCGACGAGGCCCGCAACGGCAAGGCGACGTTCCAGAGCCTGCGGGCCGGGCGACTGCTGCAGGCCCGCGGCGGCCTGTTGGTGCTCGACGCCGACGTGCTGCTCGAGCACTCCGAATGCGTCCATCGCCTGCAGCGAACGCTGGTCAGCGGCGAACTGACCCTGGAGACGCTGGATCGCAGCGCGCCCGGCGCGTCGCTGAAGCCCGACCCGATCCCGGTGCTGGTCCAGCTGGTCCTGATCGGTTCGGCGGGTGCATGGCGCGCGCTCAATCGTGCGCATCCCGAACTGGCCCGCTCGATCGATCAGGTCATCGATTTGCCCGATCGGGTCGAGCGCGACGAGGCGCACGTTCGCGCCCTCGGCGCGCTGCTGCGCTCCGAATGCGGCCGCCACGACCTGCCGGAACCGACCGTCGCAGCACTCGCACGCCTGGTCGAGGAAGCCGCCCGGCTCGACGGCCGAGGCGGCCTGTCGACCTCGATCGATCGCCTGATCGCCCGCGCCCGGGCTGCCGCGCGGATCGCACGCGAAGCCGGCGAGAAGAAGCTGGATGCCGAGCACGTCAACGCCGCCATCGAACAGGCGACCGTCACGACGACCCGCCTGGTCGGGAGCGCATCGGGCGTCGGGCCCGGTCGATTTCCCGGCAGCCAGGACCTGCCGGGCCAGACCTGGACCGTCGCGCTGCGCGACGACGGCGCGCGCGGCACCGGCCGACTGATCCGGATCCAGGCCGCGGTCGTCGCCGCCGACGACACCCGGATATCGGTTCCGGCCGAAGCCAGCGATCGGCCAGAGCGGTTGGAAGCAATGATCGCCAGCCTGCTGGGACTGGAGCGCGCCCCCCGGCTGCGCGCGGTCATCGACAGCCATGCCCCCGATGCCCAGGACCATGCCCCACCTCCCGGGGACGGCTTCGCGCTTGCCGCGATCTGCGCGCTGCTCAGTCGGTTGACCGGCGACGGTCTTCGCCAAGACGTCGCGCTGATCGGCCGGGTCGACCTGCTGGGCCGGATCCTCCCGGTCGACGGACTCAACGCGCGCATCGAGAGCCTGTTCGAACTCACCCGACTCGACGAGCGCGGCGTTGCGCCGGTCGTCGTCATTCCGGCCGCCCAGCGCGACGAATTGATGCTGAGCCCCGGACTGGTGCAGGCCGCGACCGGCGAACGCTTCCAGCTCCAGGCGATCGGCACGGTCGGCCAGGCGCTGGACCTGCTGACCGGACAGCATCCAGGCAAGGCACTGGACGGCCGATTCCCGGACGGTTCGATGTTTGCCCGGGCTCGCCAGCGGCTGCTCGACTGACGGCATGCCGCGATCGGGCGCGCGGCGGAGGACGCCCGTTCCCGGATCGGCGCACCCTCTTGCCCCGCCCCGTCCAATCGCCGTATAATGGCGCGCTTGATTCATGGTGATCGGGGCTTTTGCACAAAGCCCGCCTTCGGACACACACTGGATTCGGCCCTGAGCCGACCGCCGAGGGGGTTTTCTGGAAAAGCCCGGTCGCCGTTCGAATGCACTCGCGAAACAACCCTCGCGACTGCAACCACCGACTGCAACCACCGATTGCAACAAGAAGTAATCGCAGTCAATTGCATCTGGAGTTGAGACGAAATGTCTTTGAGCGCAGAACAGAAACAGCAGATCGTTTCGGAATATCAGCTGTCGAGTGGCGATACCGGGTCGCCGGAAGTACAGATCGCGCTGCTGACCGCACGCATCAAGCACCTGACCGGTCACTTCCAGGACCACAAGGGTGATCACCATTCCCGCCGCGGGCTGATCAAACTGGTCAACCAGCGCCGCTCCCTGCTCGACTACGTCCGCAACAAGGACGTCCAGCGGTATCGCGACATCGTCCAGCGCCTCGGCCTGCGCCGTTAAGCGCTGCCCGCGACGCATGTGATTTCACGAAGCACCGGTTGTTGCTGATCAACGACCGGTGCTTCGTCGTATCCGGAGTTCGAGTTCGCGCGCGTCGCCGTACCGGCACCCGGATCGAAACCCTTGAGTGTCCCCTTCCGTCCCTTGGAGTAATTCGCAGTGTTCAACAAAGTCACGAAATCCTTCCAGTACGGTGAACACACCGTAACGCTGGAAACCGGCCACCTGGCTCGCCAGGCCACAGGCGCCGTGCTCGTCTCGATGGGCGGCACCGTCGTCCTCGTCACCGCAGTCGCCCGCCCCGAAGCCAAGCCCAATCAGCACTTCTTCCCGCTGACGGTCAATTACCAGGAGAAGTTCTACGCCGCGGGCAAGATTCCCGGCGGCTTCTTCAAGCGTGAAGGCCGTCCGACCGAGAAGGAAACGCTGACCTCGCGCCTGATCGACCGTCCGCTCCGTCCGCTGTTTCCGAAGGGCTTTCTGAACGAAGTTCAGGTGATCGCGACCGTCATGTCGCTGAACCCGGAAGTCGACGGCGACATCGCCGCGCTGATCGGCGCTTCGGCCGCTCTGGCCATCTCGGGCGCCCCGTTCCAGGGCCCGATCGGCGCCGCTCGCGTCGGCTTCGTCGACGGCGACTACGTGCTCAACCCCACCGCGTCGCAGCTCGAGGAATCGCGCCTGGACCTGGTGGTTGCCGGCACCGACAAGGCCGTCCTGATGGTCGAATCCGAAGCCGACCTGCTGTCCGAAGACGAGATGCTCGGTGCGGTGACTTTCGGCCACGACCACCTGCAGGAAGCGATCCAGGCCATCAACGAACTGGTCGCCGAAGCCGGCAAGCCCAAGTGGGACTGGCAGGCGCCGGCCAAGCCGGAAGGCCTGGACGAAAAGGTCCGCGAACTGGGCCAGAGCGGCCTCGAAGCCGCCTATCAGCACACCGACAAGATGCAGCGCCACGAAGCCATCGGCGAAGTGCGCGCCAAGGTCGTCGATGCACTGTGCCCGGAAGGCGAGGAATCGCAGTGGTCGATCGACGACGTCAAGTCAGCGTTCGGGGCGCTGGAGAAGTCCTATGTCCGAGGCGAGATCATCAACGGCAAGCCGCGAATCGACGGCCGCGACCTGACCACGGTGCGCCCGATCGATGTCCAGGTCGGCGCCCTGCCCCGAACCCACGGTTCGGCGATCTTCACCCGCGGTGAAACGCAGGCCATGGTCGTCGCAACACTCGGCACCGGTCGTGACGCACAGCTGATCGACGCGATTGAAGGGGAGTACAAGGACCCCTTCATGCTGCACTACAACTTCCCGCCGTTCTGCGTCGGTGAAACCAACCATATGCTGGCGCCGAAGCGCCGCGAGATCGGCCACGGCCGCCTCGCACGCCGCGGCGTGATGGCGGTCGTTCCGAAGCCGGAAGAATTTCCGTACGTGCTGCGCGTGGTCTCCGAGATCACCGAGTCGAACGGCTCGAGCTCGATGGCGTCGGTCTGCGGCACCTCGCTGGCCCTGATGGATGCAGGCGTTCCGGTCAAGGCGCCGGTCGCGGGCATCGCGATGGGCCTGATCAAGGAAGGCGACAAGTTCGCGGTCCTGACCGACATCCTCGGCGACGAGGATCACCTCGGCGACATGGACTTCAAGGTCGCAGGTTCCGCCGAGGGCGTCACCGCCCTGCAGATGGACATCAAGATCGACGGCATCACCCGCGAGATCATGCATGCCGCGCTGGAGCAGGCCAAGAACGGCCGGCTGCACATCCTGGGCGAGATGAACAAGGTGCTTGACAAGCCGCGCGAAGAAATGAGCGAGTACGCACCGCGCCTGTTCACGATGAAGGTGCACCCGGACAAGATCCGCGACGTGATCGGCAAGGGCGGTTCGACCATTCGCCAGATCACCGAGGAGACCGGCACCCAGATCGACATCGCCGACGACGGCACGATCACCATCGCCTCGGCCAACAAGGACGCCGCCGACGACGCGCGCCGCCGGATCGAGCAGATCACGGCCGATGTCGAAGTCGGCACGATCTACGAGGGCACGGTACAGAAGATCATGAACTTCGGCGCCTTCGTCCAGATCCTGCCGGGCAAGGACGGACTGGTCCACATCTCGCAGATCTCCGATCAGCGCGTAGAAAACGTGACAGACGAACTTTCCGAAGGTCAGAAGGTCAAGGTCAAGGTCCTCGAAGTCGACAAGCAGGGCCGCATCCGGCTCAGCATGAAGGACATCGACCAGGGCTGATCCGCCCTCGGACCGAGACCATCGTTCCGGCCCGGGGCGCCCCGCGCCCCGGGCCTTTTCATTTCCGGACTCTCGAATCATGACCAAGACTCTTTCCGTCCCGATCTCGCCGGGCGAACTTCTCGACAAGATTTCCATTCTCGAGATCAAGTCCGAGCGCATCGCCGATCCGAACAAGCGCCACAATGTCGAGCGCGAGCTCGATCTGCTGACCGGCCTGTGGCACGCCACCTCGCTGGAAACCGCCGATGTCACCGCCCAACGCGCCGAACTGAAGCGCATCAACGAATCGTTGTGGGACACCGAGGACGCCATCCGCGACTGCGAACGCAACGATGACTTCGGCGACCGCTTCGTCGAGCTGGCTCGCGCCGTCTATCGCACCAACGACCGACGTGCCGAGATCAAGCGCGAAATCAACCACCTGCTCGGATCCAACATCATCGAAGAAAAGAGCTACGCGGCATACTGAACCTCCCCGGAGTGCAGTGGAACGGCATCGCGCCGGGCTCGGCGAAGATCGCGGCTGATCAGTCGAACTCGACGCCGAGCCCGATCATGTAGCGGATGTCCTCGTTCTCCGCGCCCTCCGCCGGGTCCGTTTCGTAGTCGTAGTCGAACTGGGTGTTGAAGTAGATATCGGCCCAGACGTCCCAACGGAAGCCGGTCGAGGTCTGGATCAGCGTAGTATTGCGGCCGCTGATGTAATGCCAGACTGCGTGGCGGTGAAAGAACTCCAGGTCGCCGCTCAGCAGTTCCTGCCGATAGTCGGTGTTCCAGCGCGCCGCCAGCGACTGACTCGTTCGGTCGCCCAGCTCTTCGTCGATCCCGACGGCCGACAGCGAAACCTCGAAACGCCGATCTGCATCGTCGAAGAACTGGTAGCCCAGTCCCCCGCCGGCGCTGCTCCGTCGGTCGAGGTCGCGCACCGGGTCCCTTTCGCCGCCGACGCCGGCCCGAAGGAACCAGTAGTCGGACATGAACCAGCTGTAGACATAGTTCGCCCGCGTGCGGTCCTGCGACGTGACACCGTCACGGGAGGCCTGGTCGACCCGTACATCGACCTCGTGCCGATGTCGAGCGTTCTCCATCCGTCCGTAGCCCTGCCAGCTGAACTGGTTATCGTCCGAGTTGCCCGAACTGCCATTCAACGACAGGTCGGTGCGCACGGTCCAGTCCCAGCCCTCGGTGATCTCTTCGAGCTCCTCGATCTCGGTCAACGCGATCGATCGGCGCCCCTCGCCGGTAACAAGCACCGCGCGGCCCGGTCCATCCGCCTCCAGCCATCCGATGATCTTGCGCTCGCGATCGAGTTCGAACTCGAATTTGCGATCCGACACGATCCGCTCGATGGCCGAGAGCTCGATCGGAAACTCGTCGGCATAGGCCGGCTCGATCAGCAACTCACCGTCCCAGATTCGCTGGATCTCACCGGTGATGCGGTCACCGTTCTTCAAGAAGACCTGGTCCTCGGCGAACAGGTCGGTCGTCGGAAAAAGGGCGGCAAACAGCAGCACCAGACGCGCTGCCGCATGGTGTCGGGAGGTAAAAGACATGAAAACTCCTGTGAGGTGCGTCGCATCGCGGCGACGCGGTGGCGCGCCAGAGCCGCGGCCCCGGCTTGGCGGGATCAGTCGAGATCGAGCTGGGTCTGGCGCCGGTTGGCCATGAACCTGCGGATGCGTTCCATCGCGTTGTCGAAACGGCGCTCCAGGGCCGCCAGGTCGCTGCGGTTGTCGACCGATCGATCGATGTCTACCAGTTCGCGATCGTCGAGCATCACGACCATGCGCGCCTCGAGTTCATCGTGCGCCTCGAACAGGTCGCGCCGGGCACGATCAGCTGCCGGACGCCGCTGACCTCGCGTACCACGCTGATGTTGTAGATGCGGTCCTTGTAGGCGATGGACTTCTGCGCAGTCATCACCTTGGTACTACCGCATCCGGCAAGGGTAGCCAGGAGGCCCAGCGAAAGCAGCACGATTGTCAGCGTGCGCAGCCGACAGACGGAAGGATTGGAGTTCGGCATGATCTTCGATTTCCAACACATCAGTCTCGAGTATAGAATTCGGGTGCCCGAACGGCTAGTCCTGCTCGCCCAGTTTGGGTGCACTTGTACTGCAGATTCGTGTCCTCGAGGCGTCACGCCCGCAACGCGCGGGCCTGCCCATCAATCAATCGGCGCCCCTGTCCTTCCCCGAAATGGCTCGCCTGAATGGACACCCTGCTCGTGCAGCGCCGAGCCCCGTAGCCACATTACGACAAACGGCTTCGAATGTTCACGGGACCCGCAGGGCTCGACCGACGAAATCCGATCGAAGAAAACCGTGCGCCCGGCGTCTATGGTGACAAGACCACGCCTGAAATCGGAGATCGACCATGAAGCACGGACTGCGCATGCTGACCGCCATCGTATTCCTGACATCGCTCGCAGCCTGTTCGAACGAACCGTCACCTGGCACGAACAGCACCGATGCAGCGCTGGAGTTGAAGGTCTACTCCGCCGGAGAGCGGGACAGCGCCGATCTCGCCCGCCTGCTGCGCCGCCTGCTGGAGGGGCCGGCGATGGAAGGCACGGCCGAGCAATTGATGCTGGGGCGGGTCCAGCAGCTTCCCAGCGGCGGGATCGCGGTGCTGGCGCCGGCCTCGGTCCATCGCGATCTCGATCGCCTGATCGAACGCGAACTCGAGCACGAATCCACGGCGGCCAGCGCTGCGCTCCGCTACTGGCTCGTGCGCGCGACCAGCGCCGATGCCAAGGAAATTCCGCGCCGGCTCGACGCGATCCGGACCGCGCTCGACGAGCTGACCGAGGAGATGGGACCGCTCCGGTTCGACCTGGTCGAGCAGCTGCGGCAGCACACCGAGGTTCGCGGCGAGTCTTCCCAGGTCATGGGCAGCGCCCTGAATGTCAACTCGACACTGAAAATGATCGACGACGGGCGAATCTCGGCGGACGTCAGGATGAGAGCACTGGACACCCGAGCCTCGTTCGATACGACCGCGACCCTGACCGACGGCCAGACCGTCCTTCTGGCGCAGACCGGTAGCGACGAGGCGGATGCCCTGCTCCTGTTCGTGATTCGGCTGGACCTGGACTGACGCTGCAGCGACTTCTTCGTCATGCTGGACCGGGCAGACTTCGAGGCGCTGTACCTTGAGTGCGAAGGGCCGTTCTACAACATCGCCCTCCGATGGACCTGGAACGCGGCTGCGGCACAGGAGATCGTCCAGGAGACCTTCCTTCGGCTCTGGTCGCGGCGGCCGGTCATCCGCCGCGACCGCGCCGGCGCCTGTGCCTATCGATGCCTGTTGAATCTCTGTCACGATCACGCGCGAGCGCGAAGGCGCAGTCCGGAAATGACACACCGCGAGCCCGTGGATCGGAGCGGCCGGAGCGCGGAAGCGACGGTACTGTTCGCGCAACTGCGACGCGCCCTCGACAGCCTGTCGGACGAACAGCGTGACGTCGTTCTGCTGTCGGAGTTCGCCGGATTGAAGCAGCGCGAGATCGCCGACCTGCTGCGCATCGCACCGGGCACGGTGGCCTCGCGCAAGAACGCAGCACTGAACATACTGAGGAGAAGGCTGTCATGAACGACCCTTCCTGGCTCGGACCCCGGCTGCAACCGCCGGCCGACGGCCTGGACACGCTGCGTCGGCGGATCCGGCAGCGTCGGACCCGCGGCCTTCGAGTCGCGCTTCTCGGCGCCGTGATCGTCGGCGCGATGCTGGTGCTCACGCCGCCGAGCGGACCACCGGACCCATCGCCCGGCTCTCAGCCGACGGTTCGCGTCACCAATGGCGCGGCCATCGAATTGCACTCTTCGCAGCCGGACGTCGCGCTCTTCCTGATCGCGAGCCTGGACCAGACCGACAACGCCGAGACTGCCGACTCCGCGGCGCCCTGATCTCGGGTCGGCAGGTCCGATCGATTGCGCTTCAGCGCATCGCCCGCCACGCGATCAGCGCACTGAAGGCGAAGCCGATCATTGCCGGCACCGAGTGTCCTTCGAGGAACGGGCCGACCTCGTTGGCGGCCAGCAGGGAGGATGCGACCAGCAGACCGGCGGTGAGGACGGCGCCCGGCGTACGCCGGTTGTGCGTGGTCACACGATCGGCGATCGCTTCCAGGTCGCGGCTGTCGAGTTCGGCGCGGATGCGGCCGCGCGCGGCGAACTTCAGCGCCTCGTGGATCAGGTTCGGAATCTCCGGACCGCGCGCGACCCAGGACGGCAGCTCGCGGCCGACCTTGCGCGCGGTGCGCCGGAAACCGTAGCGTTCGCGGAAAATCGATTCCAGTTCGGGCTTGGCGACCTCCCAGATATTGATCTTCGGGTACAGGTCGCGGCCCATGCCCTCGATGTTCAGCAGCGTCTTCTGCAGCATGATCAGCTGCGGCTGCAGGGTCAGCTTGAAGCGCCGGGCGACTTCGAACAGGTCGATGACCAGCTCGGCGAACGAGACTTCTTCCAGCGGGCGCGTAAAGCTCGGCTCGCAGACGGTCCGGGCCGCGGCCTCCATCTGGTCGATGCGGGTGTCGGCCGGCACCCAGCCGGCCTCGACGTGGAGTTCGGCCACCCGCCGGTAGTCGCGGTTGAAGATCGCCAGAAAGTTCTCGCCGATGTAATACAGATCGACCGGCGTCAGGCTGGCCACGATGCCGAAATCCAGCGCGATGAAGCTGGCGTCATCGGGGTTGGTAGTGTCGACCCGGATATTGCCCGGGTGCATATCGGCGTGGAAGAAGTTGTCGCGGAAGACCTGCTGGTAGAACACGCGGATGCCGCGGCGCGCCAAGCGCTCGAGGTTCACGCCCTGGCGCTTGAGTTCGTCGATGTCGCGCACCGCCACGCCGCCGATCCGCTCCATGGTCAGCACCCGATCGGCCGTGTGCGACCAGTGGATTTCGGGAATGTAGAGCTCGTCGGAGTCCTCGAAGTTTCGGCGCAGCAGACTGGCGTTGGCGCCCTCGCGCTGCATGTCCAGTTCTTCGACGATGACCCGCTCGAATTCGCCGACCACTTCGTTGGGTCGGATGCGGTCGCCTTCCGGGTGATAGCGGCGAACCAGCCGGGCCAGCGCGCCGAGCAGTTCCAGGTCTTCGCGTACCCGGGCCTCGATGCCTGGCCGCACGACCTTGACCACCACATCGCGGCCGTCGTGCAGCCGGGCGCTGTGAACCTGGGCGATCGAGGCCGAGGCCATCGGCTCGGTGTCGAAGCGCGCGTAGAGTGCGTCGATCGGCTGGCCCAGTTCGTCTTCGACGATCACGCGCGCCCGGTCGCCGGGAAACGGCGGCACCGCGTCCTGCAGTTCGGCCAGCTCGTCGGCGATATCGGCCGGCAGCAGGTCTCGGCGTGTCGACAGGATCTGGCCGAACTTGACGTAGATCGGCCCCAGTTCCTCCAGCGCCAGCCGGAGGCGCGCGCCGCGCGAAAGCTCGCGCACCCGACGCCGCCCCCACGGGATCAGTCGGACCACGCGCGCGATCTTCAGTGGCGGCAGCTCGACCAGCAGCTC
>Ga0102938_10001181_pt1 | contig 19777 bp, 13 predicted proteins | sample SalPonR2_B_D2_MG_FD_84516 | JGI IMG/M metagenome (GOLD analysis project Ga0102938, IMG submission 84516) | Salt pond soil microbial communities from South San Francisco under conditions of wetland restoration - Salt Pond MetaG R2_B_D2_MG | ecosystem: Environmental > Aquatic > Marine >... | reverse complement strand
CCAGCCAACCCGTCGCCAGACCAGCCAGGCCGATGTGGCCATCAGGACATACAGCACGCTCCAGACCGGACCGAAAACCCAGTCAGGCGGGGCAAAGGCGGGCTGGTTCAGCGTGTCGTACCACTCGTCGGGACGAAAGAAATAGCCCGTCGAGGCAGCGGCGAAACCGAGCAGCAGAAAAATCGCCAGGGCGCCGGCGGACGCCGGACCCCGGCGACGATGATCCGTATCAGTGATGGTCATGGCTTGCGTCTGTGCGCGCCGGGTCGGGGCCATCAATGGTGCGGTTCAGATAGGCGCGCAGGCGCTCCCAGGCGTGCGCTGCGGCCGGGCGATTGTTGGCCGGGTCGCGCTCGGTATGCAGCCAGAAGCCGTGCTCGACCTGGTCGTAGATGTGGACGTCGTTCTCGATCCCGGCCGCGCGCATCGCCTCGACGAAAGCATCGACCGCCTCGACCGGGATGCCGCGATCGTTCTCGGCAAAGGTGCCATAGACTTCATGGTGGACATGCGCCATCTGTTCGGGGTCGTCCAGCAGTGACCCGTAGAAAATGGCCGTGCCCTCGTGCTCATCGCCGCCCAGGGCATAGGACAGCGCGATACCGCCGCCGAAGCACCAGCCGATGGTCGCGACCTGGCCGGTCGCCGGCGTGCTGGATTCCAGCCAGGCCACGGCGGCGTTGAGATTGGCGATCATGGTCGGCTCATCGGCACGCACTTCGCGGACCAGCGCCATGTTTTCCTCACGATTCCCACCGGTTCGCCCGGAATACAGGTCCGCGGCCAGGGCGATGTATCCGTGCGCGGCAAAGGCGTCCGCCGTCTGGCGGATGCGGTCGACCAGGCCGTTCCATTCATGGATCAGGATGACCGCCGGAAACGGACCCTCACCCTCCGGCAGGGCCAGATAGCCGCGGGTGTTCGGGTCATCCTCGAAGTAGTTGACGTGTTCCCCGCTCGGCGGCTCGGCCTGTCCGGAGATCGCCTGCATCATGACGTCGTCGGGGCTGGCCAGCGCGAGCAGGGAAATGGCAAGGGCGGCTGTAAAGGCAATGAGTTGCAGGGTGGATCGAAGCATGATGACGTCCATGAATTGGGGAAGATAGAGCCTCAGAGTATGCACGCCGGGCGTCAGATTGCCAGTTCATCGACTGTCGAGTGACTTGCAAAAGCGCTCGCGCTGGTTCATCGTAGGCGGCGGCTGGCGTTTTGGGGTAGAGAGGCTGAATCTACTTTAAGGACGCATGAACCCATGGCCGGTAAAACAAGAATCTTCAGCGATCGCGCACCCACTCCCTGGCATCTCTGGGTCATCGGGTTCCTGACTCTGATCTGGAACGCCGTCGGCGCTTTCGACTATCTTGCCACCCAGTTGGAGCTCGAAGCCTATATGGCCGCATTCACGCCCGAGCAGCTGGATTACTTCTATGCCTTTCCGTCCTGGCTGGTCGCATTCTGGGCGCTGGCGGTCTGGTCGGCCCTGGCAGGCTCGCTGGCTCTGTTGTTTCGAAGCCGTCTGGCCGTTTCCCTGTTTCTGATTTCCCTGATTTCGATGATCGTCACGTCAACCCACAATTTCGTTTTCACGAATGGCGCCGAGGTCATGGGGCAGGGGGGTGTGATCTTTTCGATCGTGATCGCGGTGGTTGCCGTCCTTCTGGTGCTGTACAGCAGGGCCATGGCTGCGCGCCATGTGCTCACCTGAGGCTCGGACTCAACGCTTGTGCCGGGCAATTCCTGTGACTCGATGACCACCATCGGATATCGACGACGCATGCGCTTGGGCATGCCTGATCATTCCTGGGCCCTGGCGCTCTGGCTGACCTGCCTGCTTCTTTCCAGCCCGGGCCTGGCCCTGGATGTCGCGCAGTTCGACCGCGAATTTTCCCGCCTGCTGGCCGGCGATCGGGTACCCGGGGGTGCCTACGCCATCGTCGAGGGCGACCGAATTCTGACCGCCGCCGGCCACGGTGTCAGATCGATCGCAGGCCGCGATCCGGTCACCTCCGAGACCGTGTTCAGAATTGCCTCCGTCTCCAAGCCCTTTGCCGCGCACCTGACCGCGATCCTGGTCAACGAGGGGGTTCTGAGCTGGAGCGAACCCGTCCGACAGAGCGTGCCCGAGTTCCAGCTTGCCGATAGCAGCCATTCGAACGCACTGCAGCTGCAGCACCTGATCGGCCAATCGGTTGGCGTGGTGCCCAACGCCTACGACAATCTTCTCGATGCCAGCCAGCCCCTGGACCAGATTCTTCCCCAGTTCGCTCGCGTGCAGCCGTTATGTCGTCCGGGCGAGTGCTATACCTATCAGAACGTTCTGTTCTCTCTGGTCGAGCCGGTCATCGAAGCAGCCACCGGCCAGCAATATGACGAGCTTCTGACCGAGCGAGTGTTCACACCGCTCGCTATGGACGACAGCTCCGTTGGTCTGGATGCGTTTCGAGCCGCTGGAAATCGTGCAGTGGCGCACGTGCGCGCCTCCCGCCATCTTCCCTGGATGCCGGCATCGAGCAATGCGAACTATTACCGGGTAGCCCCGGCTGCCGGCGTCAATTCGAGCGCCCGCGATCTGGCCCACTGGCTGATTGCCCAGATGGGCCATCGCCCGGCGGTCATCGACACAGAACAGCTCACGGAGCTGACCGAGTCGCGGGTTCGTACCACGCGCGAGCTCAGACGGAGGGGATGGCGCGACCTCCTGACCGATGCGCACTACGGCCTGGGCTGGCGGGTCTATCAGCTCGGGAACGAGACGATCTACCTGCACAGCGGCTGGGTGCGCGGCTTCGTCGCCGAGGTGGCCTACTCACGCCAGCGTCAGATCGGCCTGGTGGTGCTGCTGAATGCAGAAACCCGAGCCCTGAACGAGATCACGACGACCTTCTGGCGCGCAGTGCTGGCATCCGGGGTTCAGGCATCAGCCCCGATTGTTGCTGAGGCTGAATCAGTCCCGGCGTCCGATTCCGCGTCGGATTCCAGCGCGGGTGGGGTCAGGTAGAGATCGTCCAGATTGGCGCGCAGGGCGCGCATCTGGTCTTCGACGGCCTGTCTGATGGCGAGAAAGCGCGGCTCTTCGGCCAGCGGCCGAAGTTGTGCACTATCGAAGACGAACCACCACAGATTCAGCCAGTTGGTGTCGAGCTGCGTTTCGAGAATCTCCAGCGCTCGCTCACCCTCGCCCAGAAGGGCATAAGCCTCGACCTCGCTCAGATCGAAATCCTCGAAGCCGTCGGCGCGAAGTGACGCCAGGGTCTGAAGCACGCCATCCAGAAGCTGCCGGCTGCGCTCTTCTTCGCCCAGCGCCAGATGAACCACGGCAAGCGCCGGTGCGAGGTAGAAGTTGCTGTGGTCGATCTTCGGGGGATCGGACAACAGCTCGGGTCGCGCTTCGACGAAAAGCTGGCGGGCACCGGCAGGATCGCCTGCATCGAGGAGCAGATCACGCTCGATGACCAGACGCAGCCAGCCGTAGCCGACATTGGGACCGTAGGTATCCAGGGCCCGTTTCAGCGCCGCCTCATCTCCCTGTTTCAGGGCGATGAGGATGGCAACACGCGAGGGCCACCAGTGATCCGGTGCATTTTCGATCGCCCGAGCCGACCATCGCGCCGCAGCGACCGGGCTGTCGAGTTCAAGCAGGGCTTCGGCCATCAGCGCGGGGTACTCGCTGTGCTCGGGGTCACGCTGGTAGGCTTTGAACAGCAGCTCGACGGCGATATCGGGACGACCGTTGACGAATCGCTCGAGCTGGGCGAGGTGGGCGTAGGTGGCAATGAAATCAGGGTCGATCTCGGTACTGCGGCCATATTGCGACTTCGCCTGGTCGGCCTGACCGGCTGCCAGGAAAGCCTGGGCCAGCGCATTGCTGATGGTGACCGAGAGCGGGTCGATTTCCAGCGCCCGCTGATACCAGATGATCGACTCCGGCATTCGGCCCTGCGCGTAGAGCATGTTGCCGAACCAGTGGGCTGAGAGTGATTCGTTCGGATTGAGTTCCATGGCTCGGGCAAAGGAGTCCTCGGCGCCCTGAAAATCATCATTCATCCGCCGGAGCTCGGCCAGCACGCCGTGGGCTCGGGCCAGCTGCGGCGCCAGCGAAAGCGCCCGCTGGACCGCGCGCATGGCCGAGGCGTGCATCGTGTCCTGATCGAGTCCGGCATAGTCGTGCTGGAGCACGAAGACTTCGGCCAGGCTGGCCCAGGCATCGGCATAGTCGGGGTCGTCGCCGATGGCGCGTCGGAGAAAGCCCTCCGCCTCACTCAGCGATTCACTGCTGCGCTGCGCCATCCGCTGACGGCCCAGCAGGTAGGACTGATAGGCCGCGGAATTCTCGGTGGGCTGGCGCTGAATCGCCGCTTCGTCCTCGCCGGTCAGGGCAATCTGGAGCTGCCGGGCAATCGCCTGGGCGATCTCGCGCTGGATCGAGAACAGGGCGCGCGCCTCGAACGGGCGCTCGAAGATCTCGGCCCAGAGATGCTCGTCGCTGGCCGCGTCGATCAACTGAACGTTGACCCGCACTCGATCACCGTTGCGCTGCACGCTGCCCTCCAGGATCGTTCCGGCTCCGAGCTGCTGTCCGATGTCCGGGATCGACTGGGTGGTGCCGGCAAACTTCAGCACCGAGGTTCTGGAAATGACTCGCAGCGACGAGATGCGCGAGAGCATGGTCAGCAGATCATCGTGCAATCCCTCGACGAACCCGGACTCATCGGACGATGCCCCCAGCGACTGCAGCGGCAGTACGGCGAGGGTGATGGTCGCGGCTTCGGCTTTCTCGATGAAACCGGGGCCATCGCTGCGCGAGAACAGGGACACGGCAAGCGCCGCGACCAGCATCGCGATGATGACGTAGGTGAAGGTCGGGTTCGAGCGGGCTGGGGCGGTCGCCCCGCCCGCGGTACCGGATGCCGTCGCGACCTCGCGCCGCAGGCCCGCCGCGGTCAGCTCGAAGAACCAGGACACCACGCCGACCACCGGCAGACCGATCGCCAGAGTGATCACGGCAAGGGTCATGAATCCCTGGGTGATGCCAACGGCCGGTCCGATGACATCAATGACCTGCAGAATCAGCCAGGCGGCAACCAGATAGGCAGCCAGGCTCTGAAAGACCTTGCGACGCTGAAGCTCCTGGATGAACCTGGCCACGCGCGTAATCACTCCTTGGGGAATGCCGGGACCATCAGCGCCCGGTCGTCAGGTGGTGGTGTCGAGCAGCCGATCATCAAGGGCGTTGGCGCGGGCGTAGGCCTCGCGTCCGCTCAGCCGTTCCCAGTACCGGCTGAAGGCCGGACGGGCTTCGATCGTGTTGAACTGAAGCCCGAAGCCGATCTGCGAGCCGAGGTAGAGGTCCGCGGCACTGAAGGTGTCGCCGGCGATGAATTCGCCCTCGGTCAGGGCTGATTCCAGCGTGTCGAGCACTCGATCCAGGCTGCCGTAGCCGACGAAGCCCTGCTGCTCGGCCGAGAGCTCGACGCCGAGGGCCTGGTTGACGATGGCCGCCTCGAGCGGTCCGGCGGCGAAGAACAGCCAGCGATAATAAGCGGCTCGATCAGCCAGCGGAGGCGCCAGACCGGCTGCCGGAAAGGCGTCGGCCAGATAGGCGCAGATCGCTGCCGCTTCGGTGACGATCTGACCGTCGTGTTCGATGGCCGGGACCTTGCCCATCGGATTGATGCGGCGGTATTCCGCGTTCTGCATGGCTGGCCCGTAGTCGACGACGCGCGTCTCGTACTCGCAGCCGCATTCCTCCAGCATCCAGCGCACGATTCGCCCACGGGATTTCGGATGGGTATGGAAGATCAGTGACATGGTGCCTCCGGGTACATTGCCGCCTGGACCCAAGTGTACCCGCTCGCCGCCCCCCAGCATGCAGCGGCTCGCTAGAACATTTCTTCGAAGGCATCTCCGAACAGGGCGTCGGGAGCTTGTGCCTCGATCGCGCCGAGATCGCAGGGGCCGAGGATGTCGGGCACGAAATCGAGATCAACCGGCCGCCGCTGACCATACTGGTCCCGATCGAGCTGACACAGAAACAGCATGCCGACATCCAGCGCGGGCGAGGGCTTGCCGGCCTCGACACGGGGCGCATGGTGAAAGCTGATCTGGCCCGGGGATCGGGTCAGCGGCAGCAGGCCCGGAGCGGCCGTGATCGCGTTGCTCGCCAGCGAGGCGCAGCTGCCATCGCTGTCGAGCATCCCCGCAAACTGGAAGCTGCTGGCAATATCATCCCCGCTGATCAGGCAGTCGGGCAGCGCCGAGGCCGGCGCGGCCACGATCGAATTGTAGAGAGTGAATCGGGAGGATGCGTTCAGTGCGATTCCAAGACCGCCGTTAAGCTGGTCGTACAACGTCAGATGCCACATCGAAAGACGGGATGGATTGTCCGCGCGGATGCCGAACTGGTTGCCGCTGAAGGTGCTGTTGGTGATCGTGAAATCGACGTTGGGATCGAGGTCGATGGTCGGATTCGGGCCTCCGCCGGGCTCGACGCCGAGGTGATTGCGAAAGCTCGAGTCGTTGACTTCGATTCGGGCGCCGAAATTGCCGAACAGGGCCAGTCCGTTGCTCTCGGCCTGATTGGCGTCGAAATCACTGTTGCGAATGCGTAACGATCCGCCGAGCACGGCCACGCCGCCCCCGCTCGCAGCGGTATTGGCGACAAACTCACTGCGGCCGATCCGTACGTCGCTGTCGAGCAGCACGGCAATCCCCCCGCCGAGTCCGCCGTTAGCGTCCCCCCCGCTCATGCGTAGATTGCGGAAATGGACGAGAAGATTCGGCGCATCCACCAGGAACAGGCGCTCTCCGGCCATCTGACCGTCAATTCCGGTGGCCGGACGGCCGTCCACCTGATTGCCGTCGATGGCGACCGTGTCGGTGATCTCCAGTGCGCCGCCGACAGCGCCGGAGTCGGGCAGCGACAGGACGACCGGGTCATCGGATGGCGCGAAGGTGATATGCGCCAGGCCCGGGGCGGCGTTGGCCTCCATGATCGCCGCGCGTAGCGTGCAGACCACGCCAATGCCCACGGTGTCGGCGGTGGCGCATTCGCCGTCGCCCGGGAGATCGTCGGTCAGGTCATCGGCGAAATGGTCGACCACGAACGGATCGGGCGGCAGTTGTTCGATTGCACCAATATCGCAGCGCAGCGACTCGTCGAGATTGGCATCGAGGATGCGCGCGGTCCCGATCTGGTCTTCGGTCGTGCAGGCGAACTGCACACCGCCCGGGATAAAGTCGATGTCGGCACCCGCATCGACCACGTTCGACAGCGGCCCGGTCGGTCGACGGGAGACCGTCAGTCTCGGCGGCGCATCGTCGGTCAGCGGACTGATTCCGGCGGCCTCGGCCGAGACACCGAAACTGAAATAGTCCGAGCAAGCCGGAGAATCCTGGACGATGCTGTAGCCGATACTGACGTTGGCGGCTTCCAGATCCGTGCCGCTGACCGTGCAGCCTTCGAGCAGCGGGTCGTCGGCATCGGGCTCGAGGATGCTGTTGCTGATGAGGATGTCTTCATTCCCATCCAGATCGCGCAGGTCGAGCGCGCTTTCGGCGAAGTTCGTGATCGTGAGGTTGCGCAGGATCAGGGTCGACTCGCCTTGGGCCACGATGCCGGTCCGTGCGCTGTTGCCGGGTTCTGGCGGGCTGAATGGCGTTCCATCGAGGGTGCTGTTCTCGAGCTCGAGCTGTCCGAAGCCCTGAACCGTGATCGTCGATCCGGAATTGGTGCTGCGGTTGTCGAGGAAGCTGGATCGCCGGATGACTGTTCGACCCGGAGCGGCTTCGAAGCCGTTGACGATGATCGCGGCCGCGCCACCGGTCGCGCCCCCCTGGCCTGCGTTGTTGAAAAGGAACTGGCTGTCGCTGACCTCGAGGCTGGAGAACCCGCCAACCGAAATCGCTCCGCCGATGACGCTGGCGAAATTCTCGCGGAACACGACATGCTCAATCATGATTTGCGCTCTCCCGAAGTTGCTGGTCCGGATCGCCCCGCCGCGGGAGCCAGACGCCGTGCCGCGAATCAGCCGCAGTCCACGCAGGGACAGTTGTGCGTTGGTGACGTCGAAATGGCGATCGTTCAGGGCCTCGGCGTTGATCGTCGGCAGCAGCGCCGGGTTCAGCGGTGGCTCGCTCCCCTCGAATCCGAGAATCTCGATATCGGTGGTGACGTCCAGATCACCCGCTTCGGCCTCACCCTCGCCTGAAAGGGTCAGGATGATGTTCGCGCCAGCGGGCAGTCGGATCGTATCGGCCTGAAAATTGGCCTCGGCCTCCATGATGGCCGCGCGGAGCGTGCACGATCCTCCGGGGACTGCGGGCCCGGCATCACAGAGCCCGTCGCCCGGTGCGATATCGATGGCGTCAGCCTCGGAATCGACCACCAGCACAGCGGCATCAGCGCGCCAGCTCATCATCAGGATGAACAGGGACAGCGAGACTGGAACCAGACCATTCTTGATCAACATGAAACCTCCGTTCAGCGGCAAATAATTGCGGACTGAACAGAAATACGAAAAGGCGACGCCGAGCTGCCATCGGATTCAGGCAGACGACGACTACGCTGAGGATTTTCAGGTCATGCCATCACTCAGCCCCCGAACTGGTTCGCCCGGCATAGCTGATCGCTGCCCGATGCCTGTTCCTGCCCACGGCACAGGCCCTGCAGGGCAAAGCGGAGACGGGCGTAATCAAGGCCGCGTCGATCGATGTCGGCGCTGGCCGGCGTGCAGTCGGCGCCGGTGAGCAGGACGATGTGACAGGCGTTCGCGCGCCAGGCGAGGGAGCCGCTTGCCTCGTTCGCTAGCCGTTCACGGATTGTCAGGGCTCGCTGCGCGGCTCGCTGGGCGTCGTCGCTGCGGTCGCGGGCCAGGGCGACCAGCGCCTGGCCTAGCAGGATTTCGGCGAGCCGGGGGTGGTCGCCATCCTGAATGGACTCCAGACGCTCACCGGCCAGGGCGAACAACTCCGCTGCCGTATCGACGTCACCCAGGGCCAGCGCGGCATAGCCGCGGTCCGATCGAGCAAACGCGAGTAGATGACTGGCCTCGCCGAGAAAGCGGGCATACTCATCGCACTGAGTAGCGAGCAGGGATGCCGCGCGCTTGCTATCGCCCGTCGCCAGCGCGTGCAGCGCGTACCAGTGGCGGGTCCAGACCAGTCCGTCCCAGTCGGGGCCAAGATAGTCCAGGCGAAGCGCGGCAGAGTAATCCATGGCTTGTCTTGCGGCATCGTATTCGCCACGATGCAGCAGAAGGACCGAATGATGGTCCGATAGCTCGGTCAGGCGGTAGGCCACCGCGGTATCCCGGCTCGCTTCAAAGGCCAGGCTGGCGGCGAATGCCTGCCCGGCCGTTTCGAAGTCACCCTGGTCTCGCAGGATCATGCCGAGCACTCGTCCGGACCAGCCAGGATCAACGCCGCTGGCATGCGCGGCGCGGGCCTGGTCGAGAGCGGCCGCATATTTGCCCCGGCTGTGCAGCAGGTCGGCCAGCTGCAGCCGGGCCCGGTTCAGCGCTGGCGGCGGCATGTCTCGCTTCAGTCGCAAGTCGATCAGTTCGCGCAGGTAGCCCTCCGAGCGCGCATAGTCTCCGCCCCAGATGCCGGCGACGGCCAGCCCCTCCAGGGCGCCGTCGAGTTCGTCCTCGATGGCATGCATGCGGGCCAGATCCAGCGCTTCGGCGTGGCGTTGCGCAGCCACGAGATTCTCGTTGCGGTCCTGATGGATTCGGCCAAGAGTATTGAGAACGCGACTGCGCGCCCTCGGCTGGTCTTTCAATCGCTGGTCCAGGCCGGCGGCGGCATCGGAGAGCAGATCGATGCTGTCGCGCGGCCCGGCGTTCCTGCGCTGGGGATTGCTGAGGTTGAGCATTTCCTCCAGATAGGCCAGGACGGCCTCGTTGGCGGCGTTGCGCTCGGTCAGGAGCTGATTCTGTTCAAGCTCGCGTTCGAGAAAGATCAGCCCGGATACCAGTACGCTCGCCGACAGCAGCATCGCAGGCCATCGGCGTCGCACGAGACAGCGCCCGCGATAGGCCAGGCTGCCACGCAGGGGGGACACCGGTCGATGGGCCAGATAGTCCTTCAGTTCGCTGGCCAGCCTGTCTGCGCTGGCGGTTCTCAGACGCGGGTCTGGCGCCAGTGCATGGGCCAGGATGGCGTCGAGCTCTCGCTTCCGTCGCCGGTTGGTCGGCGAGAGATCTTGCGTCAGTGCTTGCAACAGCAGCCCGAGCTGGTAGACATCGCTGGCCGGTGATGGCGCCTGCCCATGCTGCTGTTCCGGACTGGACCAGGATGGCGTCAGCGCCTTCCACCCTGTCCCCGGGTCCGTCGACGAACGACGGCCGAGAAGGCGTCCGATGCCGAAGTCCAGCAGCTTGATTCGCCCGGCCGGGGTCATCAGTACATTGGCCGGTTTGATATCGCCGTGGACGATCAGTTGCTGATGGGCCTGGGCGACGCTTTCGGCCACCTCGATGAAACGCTCGATGCGCGCCGGCAGATCGAGACTCTGATCGCGACAGGCCTGGTCGATCGGGGTGCCATCAACGTACTCCATAGCCAGCCACGGGCGGCCGCAATCGGTGACGCCACCGTCGAGGAGGGCGGCGATCCGCGGATCATCGAGATCGGCGAGGATCTGGCGCTCCTGGCGGACGAACCCCTCGGCGTCACGATCGACCAATCCGGGCCAGAGCAGTTTCAGCGCCACGCATCGCTTGAAAGCGCCATCGGCACGCTCGGCCAGGTGCACCTCGGCCATCCCGCCGCGGCCGATCGGCCGGACCAGTTGCCAGGGACCGATCCGGCTGCCGGGCGCCTGCAAGGCCTGCCCGGCCAGGTAGGAGAGGGCCGTGAGCAGATGCTCATCGAGCGGTCGACCACGCCCCTCCGCGTTGAGCAGAGCGTGCAGGATGGGCACGTCCTGCGGGTAACTGCGGGCCAGGACCTGCAGACGATCCGCCTGTGCACCAGCATCCATTTCGAGCAGCGCTTCGAGCTCCTGGTCGACACGACGCCAGGCTTCAGGACTCAACTGATGCAGGCGCTGATCGACCATCCCCGGTCCTCAGTTCGCCGGGTCCAGCGCCGCCGAGACCCAGGAGCGGGCGCGCCCGATCAGACGCTGGACCGTGCGCACCGACAGTCCCATCTGTGCGGCGATATCGGTATCGTTCAGACCCGCGAAGTAACGCATTTCGAAAGCCCTGAGGAGTCTTTCGTCATGACGTTCGAGAAGACCAAGGGCGCGCCCGAGGTCCATCAGGGCATTGTCGATATCCGGGGTGACCCGTCGCGCCTCATGATCAGTGGCGGCGATCAGATCGGGGCTGCGCTTGCTGGCCGACCGCTTGCGGTAGTGATCAATGATGATCTGGCGCATGGCGCAGGCACACAGGGCATAGAAGGAGGATCTTTCCTTGACCGGTAACCGCCCCTGCGCCGCCAGTTTTTCGAAGGTCTCGTGGACCAGCACGGTGGTGCTCAGGGTCTGGCCGGGTGCAATCCGCGACATCTGCCCGTGGGCAATCCTTTTCAGATCGTCATAGACCAGTCCCACGAGCGCAGACCAGGCCTCGCCATCGGCGGCTCCCAGGCGCGCAAGCAATTCGTTGAAGTCGGTGTCATTCACGTTGCCGGGGCGCCCTCGCTTGCCTCACGCGCTTCGGGATTCGAGCACTACCTGGACAACAGAGTATAGGACTGATCGGGTCTGCCCGCCGACCGGTCAATCTGTGAACTGGTCGATGAGTGCTTGCGTCGACATCGCCTTGCCGAACAGGAAGCCCTGGACATAATCGCAGCTGTGTGTCCTGAGCAATCCCAGCTGTTCCTCGTTCTCGACGCCTTCGGCAATCACCTGCATGCCGATCGAGTGGGCCATCGCGATGATCGCCGAGGTCAGTGCCAGATCATCACCGTTGTCGGTCAGGTCGGAAACGAAACTGCGGTCGATCTTGACCCCGTCGACATGGACATGGCGCAGATGGCTCAGGCCCGAGAAGCCCGTGCCGAAATCGTCCAGCCAGACCCCGACCCCCTGAGTCCGCAGGTTCTCGATCGTCTTCGATGCCAGAAACTGGTCCTGCAGCAGGCTGCTCTCGGTCAGCTCGATGCTGAGTAGATCACTGTCGAGCCCGCTGGATCGCAGCGCCTTCAGAATTCGCTCATCGAGACCCGGCTTGAGCAACTGGCGCCCGGAAACATTGACGGCGACGCGCACACCGGGCAAGTCTCGCTGCCAGCGTGCCGCATCGCGACAAGCGATGTCGACCGCCTGCGCCCCCAGATTTTCGATCAGGTTGCTGGCTTCGGCCACAGCCACGAACTGTTCGGGTGGAACATCGCCGAGCGTGGGATGGTTCCAGCGCAGCAGGGCTTCGGCCGAGACCAGCCGCTCCGTCCTCGAGTCGACAATGGGCTGGTAGGCCACCCGGATCTGACGATTTTCAATGGCCTGTCGAAGGTCCTGCTCAAGCAGCAGCGTGCGATCTGCGGCCTTGATCAGCTTTTTGCTGTAGAAGGAAAAGCCGTTCTTCCCGGTCAGCTTGGTCTGATACATCGCCAGGTCACCGCATTTGAGCAGCAGCTTCGAGGTCCGGGCATCGTCCGGATAGCGGGTGATGCCAATGCTGGCGCTGAGGGTCAGATTCTGATTTCCCGCTTCGAAGGGCTGGCCGATCGCAGCCAGTATTCTCTCGGCCAGGCGGCGGCAGCGCTCAAGGACTTCGCCCCCCGAGACCAGCGCCACAAACTCATCGCCGCCCAGTCGGGCAACCAGGGTTCGATCGCTGGTATTGCCGCCAGCACTGGACTCCGCACTGACCTGCAGACGGCGTGCGATCTCGATCAGCGCCTCGTCACCCGCGTCGTGCCCCAGCGTGTCGTTGATGCGTTTGAAGTTGTCGATATCGATGAACATCAGACCGAGCGAGCGCCCGGTGCCCGCATGCTCGGCAAGGGCCTCGTCAAGGAGCTCGCGAAACATCAGCCGATTCGGCAGGCCGGTCAGGGTGTCCTGGAAGGCCAGCCTTCGAATTGCCTTGTCGTGATTCTGGATGGCGCGCGCCATCTGGCTGAAGGAGCGCATCAGCCCGCCGAGCTCGTCGCCGCGCCGGCTGTCGAGCTGTGCCCGGTCGAAGTGGCCGAATTCGACATCCTGCACCGCAGCCGCCAGGGACCGGATCGGTCGGACCAGCCCGCGACCGACCAGCCAGGTCAGAACGGCTGCGATCAGGAGCAGGGCGATAAAGCCCAGCAGCAGCATGCGCAGCTGGTGGCCAAAGGAGTCCTGCACGCGCGCCTGCATGGCGGCCTGCTGTGCAGCGATCAGCGCCTCGGATGGCGCTCTCGACAGGCCGATCCTGACGCCACCGATCGGCTCCTGCCCAAGCAGAACGGGTCGACTGATATCAACCAGGGTATCGGTCCACTGGATCAGCATCCGATCGGAGGCGATGATGGCACCGGCCAGCTCGTCATCCATGACCTGGCCGAATCGCTCCAGCGACTGACTGCCATCGTGAACGATGCGGCCCTCGTTGTCGAAAACCACGACGTACTCGACGTCCTCCTCATCCAGTGCAACGCGCGCGGTCTGGCGCAGACCCTGGAAGTCGAAGTAATAGAGCTGATTGGGCAGCGACTTGAGCAGGAACTCGCTGATCAGTTCGCCGCGTTCCTGCAGCTCGGCCTGGGCCTGATCGCGCATTGACCGGGCCGTATCCTGGGCCAGATCCAGCTGGCTGCGGCTGCCGACATACCAGAGCCCCGCCAGTATCACCAGCAAGATCAGGGTCGTCGCAAGCAGGGCCAGGAACAGCTTGCGCTGCAGTCCCCAGGCATTCATTCCAGTTCATCCCTGACGCGTCTGAAGGGCTGACGCAGGGTCTCGATCTGTTCCAGCAGGGCTTCGTTCGGCAGGGTGAATCGCTCGGTCCTGAAATAGTGGCTCAGGGCGTCGCGGGCGGCAGGGTCGCGATCGGCATTCAGCAGGATCTCCCTGAGACGGGATCGTACTCCGGGGCTCAGTCCGCTTCGGACCAGCTCCAGGCCCCGCGGGATCGGCGGGCTCGTGGCGATGATGCGCAGGCTATGGCCATCGTCATCAAGGGGCAGGACATAGTCCTCCCAGTCCTGGTCGCTGATCGCGGCGGCATCGACGACGCCCTTCTGGACCCAGGTCACCGAGTTCTGGGCGTGGCCGGTGAACGCGTAGCTGAGGAAGTCCGGGTCAGGCGCATCCATCGGTGACAGCAGGATGGCCAGGTCCAGTCCCGCATCCAGCAGCAGGCCGGCCGGGACCCGGTATCCGCTGGTCGACATCGGGTGCTGGAATCCGATCGACCGGCCGCGAAGATCGCCAAGCGACTCGATTGTGCTGTCCTGGCGGGCGATGAGCAGCGTTCGATATTCAGCGCGTCCGCCGCGCCAGGCATGCAGGAAAAGATCAACCCGGCCGCGGTCCATCATGCTGATCGCGCCGCTCGCGGTCTCGGTCACCCAGTCGACCCGGCCCTGGCGCAGGTAGCTGTTCATGGCCTGGCCGTCACGGGCCATCAGGATCCGACCTTCTCGAATCCCGATATCGGACATGCGTTCGACGACGTAGTCCAGCAACGGCCGCAGGCGCTCATAGTGTGCTGCAGGATCATCGCTGACCCGGCCCAGCACCAGGACCGAGTCGTCATCCTGCCTGGCGCTTGCCGAGCCGGCAAGGATCAGAAACACCAGCAGGGACAGGCACCGCAGCCAGTGTCGAGGTAGTCCGATGATCAAGATGAATGCCCACGGCGGGGGAGCCCGCTGGAATTCTACGCCCTCGGAGGGCGGTTTGCAGACCGGCATTCGCGTGTGGACAAGGGTTCCTGGGTACAGGCGTATGCAGCGCGCTTTCGGTCTGGCGACAGCATCCGCGCTAACCTCGGTGCTCTGATTCCAGTCGGTGCTCGACGAATGATCCGGAATATTGCAAGCGGCCTGTTCTACGCGCGCTTTCTCAATGCCTTTTCGACCCTCGGCTTTCGCCGCCGCGTCGGGCAACTGCAGATCGATGAATTCGACTTCAGCGGCCAGCGCTGGTTGGTGACCGGAGCCAGCGGCGGGATCGGGCGAGCGGTCGTCCTCAAAGCCCTGCACTCCGGGGCCGATGTCATCGCGGTCGCGCGAAGCCAGGAGAAGCTCGATCGATTGACCTCGGAGGTCACCGGGCCGGGCCACCTGCAGACCGTGGCCTGTGATCTTTCCCTGATCGGCGAAACGCGTGCGCTGGCCTCCCACCCCGCACTGCAGGGGGGACAGATCGACGCCCTGGTCAACAACGTCGGCGTCCTGCTGAATGATGCCCAGCTCACTGATGAGGGCTTCGAGGCCTCTCTTGCCACCAATCTGCTGGGTCATTTCGTGTTGGCCGAGGCGCTGCTCGGGTCCGATCGCCTGGACCCGGAGGCGGCAGTCGTCGAGGTCTCCTCAGGCGGTATGTATGGTGTCGCTCTCGATCTGGAGAAGATATTCGATGCCCCGTACAAGCGCTGGGACGGGATGACTGCCTATGCGCTGCACAAACGGGCGCAGGTGGCGCTGGTGCAGGCCTGGAATCAACGCTGGACAGGGCAGCGCCGAGCCTACGTGATGCACCCGGGCTGGGTCGATACCGACGGCGTGAAAACAGCGCTGCCCGGATTTCGCGCCAGCCTCAGGCGGGTGCTGAGAACCCCGGATCAGGGCGCCGACACGATCCTCTGGCTACTCGACCGGCGGCCGGATGTATCTGACCCCGGGGGAATCTGGCTCGATCGTCATCTCGACCCCGAGCACGCGTTCGGCTTTACGCGTAACGGCCGGCACACGCCAGACGAGCTCTATCAGTGCCTGATGGATGCGGTCGACTCACCCGACCCTGCCGATCCTGAGGAATAAAAAAACGCCGCCCGAGGGGCGGCGTCCTTCTTGACTGACATCAGATGGATATCAGAAGCGAAGCCGGCTGCGAGTGCGCTCGCGCCGGGTGTCTTCGCGATCATCGTACTTTTCGCGGCAGCTGCGGCTCTGAATCACCATTTCGCACTCGAGGTAGTCTGTGATCTCCATCAGCGCGGCACGGATCGCCTCGCCGGCCGGGGTGTCCTCGTAGTTCGACAGATTGCCGCCGAACCCGCCGCGGTAAGCGCTCAGATTGATACCACCGCCGCCGGCGCGGCCCTCGATCGTGCGGACATATTCGATTTCTCCGGTATTCGAATTGACCACGCGCAGATCGACCGCCAGATAGGCCTCGGTCTTGCGTCCACCGATGCCGATGCCGCGAAAGCTGATGCCCCCGCCCGTCGATCTGGTCTGCTCGTCATAGGCCGTGATGGTGCCGAGTACGATGTATTCAGCGCCGGTCAACTGGCCGATGCGCGCGGCCGTGTCGGGACGGACTCGCCCTGAAGCGCCCAGGTCCTGCTCGTTGAGTACGGATTCCAGGTTCGAGCGCTCGACCACGCGAAAGGCGCCGATCGAGGCAAGTTCATTGGCCAGCATGCCGGAGAGGTCCCATCCGACGCCGCCGCCCCACCAGCCGGCGCCCGACTCGTTCTTGAATTCAGCGACACCGAGCACGGGACGGTCCTGCGCCATGGCGAGACCGGCGATCATCAGCAGTGAGGTGGCAGCGAAAATACGACATCCCTTCATCAATTGTTTCATCCTGTTCTCCTTGGGCTTTCCCTAAAGGCTCTCCAAAATTGTAGTCCCTTGCGAGCCCGAATTCACCACGGGCCGATTCAAGGCTTGTGTGTGTGACAACGCAAACGGCGGGTCAAACGTGTCATCGGCGTGAACTGACTTGCAATCGTGCAGTGGCTGAAGGTAATCTGAGCGGCTTCCAAAATCCCGGCTTTACGCAGAGATTCCTTAACGAATGACTTCCAAACTCTCCGCCCTGAATGCATGGGTGGATCAGGTCGCCGCGCTGACGCGTCCTGATCGAATCCATTGGTGCGATGGCTCCGGCAGCGAAAATGCGCGCCTGATCGAAATGATGCTCGATTCCGGCGAACTGGAGCGGCTCAATCCTGACACTCATCCGGATTGCTACATTCATCGCTCCGATCCCGACGATGTGGCGCGGGTCGAGCATCTGACCTATGTCTGTACCTCCAGCGAGGACGACGCGGGTCCGAACAACAACTGGTTGGCGCCGGCTGAAGCCCACGCATTGATGAACGGCCTGTTTGCCGGCTGCATGAGCGGGCGGACTCTGTACGTGGTGCCCTACTGCATGGGGCCTATCGATTCTCCCCTGTCGCGCTGCGGCGTCGAGATCACCGACAGTCCCTATGTGGTGGTCAATATGCGCTTGATGACGCGCATGGGCGCTGATGCCCTGGCGCGAATCGAGCGCGACGGTCATTTCGTCAAGGGTCTGCACTCGACCGGAGAGCTGGACCCGGATCGTCGCTACATCGTGCATTTTCCCGAAGAACTGAGTATCCAGAGCTACGGTTCGGGCTATGGCGGCAATGCGTTGCTTGGCAAGAAATGCCACGCTCTGCGCATCGCCAGCTATCAGGCAAGAAACGAGGGCTGGCTGGCCGAACATATGCTGATTGTCGGAATCGAAAATCCCCAGGGGGAGGTCCGCTACATCGCGGCAGCCTTCCCCTCGGCCTGCGGCAAGACCAATCTGGCCATGCTCATTCCTCCGCAAGCCTATCGCGAGGCCGGCTGGAAGATCTGGACCGTTGGTGACGACATCTGCTGGCTGCATCCGGGGGAGGATGGCCGACTGTATGCCATCAATCCCGAGGCCGGATTCTTCGGGGTTGCCCCGGGAACCGGCAGCCGGACCAACCCCAATGCGCTGGCCATGCTCGACCGCGAGGCCATCTTTACCAACGTTGCCACTACCGCTGACCACCAGCCCTGGTGGGAAGGCCTGGATGAGCGCGTCCCTGCAATCGACTGGCGAGGGCGGGCCTTCGATCCGAAGAACGGGCCGGCGGCCCATCCGAATTCCCGCTTCACAGTGTCGATCAAGCGCTGTCCGACCTATTCCGATCAGGCCGAGAGCCCGAGGGGTGTGCCGATTGACGCGATCGTGTTCGGTGGACGCCGGGCCGGACTGGCGCCGCTGGTCATGGAAGCCCGTGACTGGCAGCACGGCGTTCTGATCGGCGGTGCGATGGCCTCGGAAACCACCGCCGCAGCCTCAGGTCAGGTCGGCGTGGTTCGCCGAGACCCGATGGCCATGAAGCCCTTCTGCGGCTACCACTTCGGCGACTACTGGGCGCACTGGCTCGACATGGGCCGCGGCTTGAGCAATCCGCCGAAGATCTTCCAGGTCAACTGGTTCCGTCGCGATTCGGAGGGTCGGTTCATCTGGCCCGGCTTTGGCGAGAACCTGCGCGTGCTCGAGTGGATCCTGGCCCGGGCCCGCGGTGAGGTCGAGGCGGTTGAAACGCCCGTCGGCCTGCTGCCAAAGGCCGGCTCGATCAATACCGAGGGCCTGGAGACGCAGCCCGACCTCGACACGCTGCTGGCTATCGATCCGGCGCCCTGGCGCGAGGAAATGGCCTCGATCCGGGCGTTTCTCGATACCTACGGCTCGCGCGTGCCGGATTCACTGTATGCAGAGCTGGCGCGGGTCAGCGACGCGCTTGCCGACTGATTCCCGGTGTCCTGCCGAGCGCCTGAGTGCGGCTGACGGCAGAATGAGAAAATTTCTGGTCGGGCGCGCCTCGTGACTCGCTCAGGTAAAGAAAAATCAGAGACTTAAGGGATAAATCGAGGTTTAAAATAGGTTTACAGGACTTTAACAAAAGCCTTTTCATCCCTGACCGATGGTGCTAGTATCAGCCGAGAGTCGAAGGTTATCTGTCGAAACTTTGCCCGTGGGCTGAAGGGTCGGCGGAGGCACTTCGCTCCGACAGCTTGCTGTCGATACTAGTATCGAATGCTGAAGAGCAATATCAAAAGACACAATTGGAGAGTCTGATGAAGCACAACCGTAACCCACTTGCTGAGGCGATTCGCTATGGCCTAGGTGCCAGCGTTCTCGCCAGCCTGGCGATGACGGCATCCCCCGTCGTTGCTCAGGACGATGATGAAGAAGGTTCGGAAACCCTCGACCGTGTACAGGTCACGGGTAGCCGAATCATCAGTCCTATCGTCACCTCGTCTGCCCCGGTGACCGAAATCGGGGAAGAAGAAATTCAATTCACGGGCACGACCCGTATCGAAGACCTGGTCGGCCAGTACCCGCAGGCCGCTGCTGTCAGTGATGCCTTCACGGTCAACCCGACCGCCGGCTTCCCGACCGTCAGCCTGCGTGGTCTCGGCGCCAACCGGACCCTGACCCTGGTCAACGGTCACCGTCTGCCGCCGGGTGGTATCCGCTCACAGGCTCGTGACTTGAACCAGATCCCCGCGGCCCTGGTCAAGAACGTTGAAATCCTGACCGGTGGCGCTTCGGCCGTTTACGGTTCCGACGCCATGGCCGGTGTTGTCAACTTCATCCTGGATACCGATTTCACCGGTTTCAGCATCCAGGGCGGTTGGTCTGCTTATCAGCACGACAACAGCAACAGCTACATGCAGGGACTGCAGGACGATGCCGGCTTTGAATACGATTCTGGCGACTCCGGTTTCGACGGTCAGTCCAAGTTCGTTGACGTCTCCTTCGGTGGCTTCTTCGACGGTGGCCGTGGTCATGCCATGGGCTGGATCACCTACCGCGACAACGAAGAAATGCTCCAGGGCGAGCGCGACTATTCGTCCTGCGCTCTGAACGGTG